>Ga0272442_10005025_pt1 | contig 17838 bp, 13 predicted proteins | sample SSMForm2O_FD_200262 | JGI IMG/M metagenome (GOLD analysis project Ga0272442, IMG submission 200262) | Marine sediment archaeal communities from Little Sippewissett salt marsh, Falmouth, MA, United States - SSM-Form-2O | ecosystem: Environmental > Aquatic > Marine > Wetlands > Sediment ... | reverse complement strand
GGGATCAACGACCGCCTGGAAGACTCCGACGGCGACGGCGTGATCAATGCCCTCGATCCGGACAGCCCGCTCTACCGCGCCGCCACAGGTCGGCTCGGCGGAGGGCGTGGCTTCGGCCACGGCTTTATCGATGAAGACGCTGACGGGATCAACGACCTCCATCAGGATTCTGACAACGACGGCGTGATCAATGCCATCGACCCTGACAGCAAGCTTTACCGCGGGGCGACCACACGCCTGGGTAGCTCCAGAGGCGGCAGCAGCAGGATGGGACGCCGCGGCGGCGGTTCCAGGTAAAGATATGAACTCACCCGGGCCGGAGTTTCCCTTTCGGGACTCCGGCCCGACTTACAATCAATTTCGCAGGAACTTAAGCATGAGAGCAAGAGTAATATATGTCATCCTGGCCGCAGCGCTGACCGCTGTCAACTTTACAGCACTTCAAGGCCAGGAGAAAAAGCAGCCGGTCAAAGCTCAGGAAACCGGTAAAAAAACCGGAAAGACCGCCGAAAAGGCCAGACTATCCGCGAAAACAGAAACGGATAAAGCTATTCAAATCCAAAAGCGAACAGTTACAGCATTCGGTTTCCTGGACCGGAACAAGGACGGTAAGAACGACCTGTTCCAGGATGCAGACGGGGATGGCGTGAACGATATCACCAACCAGCCCTACCTGCACAGTTTTAAATTCGAAGACAAGAACGAGGACAAGATAAACGACCTGTACGCGGATGCCGACGGGGATGGCGTGAACGACCTGCGTGCCCGATTTATCGACCTGGACGGAGACGGGATCTGTGACAACGTGGTAGATATGAACGGCGACTTTATCAACGACATCACCGGCTTGCGCTTCAACCGGAAAAGCCTCCGAGGCTACAAGTTCGGTTTTATCAAGGAGGAAAGGTTGCGGCTGATGGGCGGTTTTATCGATGAAAACGCGGACGGCATCGCTGATTTCAGACAGGGCGGGAAAGGCCCGATGATGCGGATGGGAGGCCGCGACGTTTTTATCGACCGCAACGGTGATGGAATTGACGACAGGAGACAAATTCAAAAAAGGCTCGGCAAGGGGCCGATGAGAGGGGAAAAATGAGAAAGATAAATCTTGCAATCCTTTTGTTTCTGCTTACGGCAGCGGGTTATTCTTTTGCCCAGAAAAATTTGAATGTGGGCACTAACATGCTGGTGGATGACAATATATTCCGCAACTATGCCGGCCAGAGCGATGTCGTGTTCATGCCATACGCAAGCCTCGGCTACGGGGTGCAGGCCTGGGAATCGGACAATCTGTATTTCGGCTATAACGGCGAGTTTTTCCTTTTTAACCAGTTGAGCCACCGCGATTTCTCAGTGCATCAGTTCGGCGCGGACTACAATCACATGTGGCCCGAATCGCAGACCCTGCTCGCCCTGGGCGGCCAGGTGGAGGTCAGGTTCAACCCGCAGGACTACAGCTACTATAACTACACTACCGGCGGATTCTACGGCAATTTTAAACGTTATCTCAGGGACAACGTGATGTTCCTTGCCCGCTATAATCTTAACGGCAAGAGTTTCAAGGAGTTCCCGGAATTCAACTACGCAGAGCAGATCGTCGCCCTGCAGACCAATATCTACCTGCCCACCAGAACCACTCTTTCGCTGAGCAGCACCTATTACCACAAGAACTATACCTCGAGTGTGTCTAGTTTTGACTCGACTTACGTCATCCGTGAAGACCTTTCCGGGAACCAGGCAGATCTTCGTCCATTGATGGGCCGCGGGATGGGTATGGGCAGATGGTTCTGGGACTGGCAAAATCCGACCGACCCGTCCGAAGTGGAAGGTTTCTTTATCTACGGAGTCAGGGAAGAGCAGTTCGCCAGCACGGACCAGTTGAAACTGGGCGGCACCGTGGCGCAGAACCTTGCCGAGAGCACCGGGCTCATGTTCGGCTATTTCGCCAGGATCAATCCGCACAGCCGCAACCGCTTTCTCTCCAATCTCGGAGAATCGGTGCTCAATAACGAGGAGGTTTTCGACGACCACTACTCCTATATCGGCCATGAGGGCAAGCTCCAGTTGAAACAGATGCTGCCCGGACAAAGTACGCTGACCCTTCTGCTCTCGGCGCGGAGCAGAAAATTCAGCGGCCGCCCGGCAATGGACCTGGAGGGCAACGTGCTGCCCGGCGGTGAAAGCCGGCTCGACCGCGCAGTGCTGTTCCAGGCCCAGTTCACCAAGAGATTAACTTCAGGCAGTTTCCAGATGCTCAATGATTTCAATTTCTCTATCAACGCCGGTGCGGGCAAGAACAGCTCCAATGACGAGTACTACGACTACAAGAGCGCCTGGTTTTCGGTTGCAGTGGAAAAAGGGTTTTGAACCCGGGCTATTGCTTTTTTATCAGGGTTTTATAAATTTTTTTCAGTCCCGGGCGCGAATCCCGGGGACAGCCTTCAACAGGCAGCCTGTGTTCCCGGGATAGGCCGGATGCAAAGGTTTGAAAGCACATCCGGCAAGTAAGCTTATCTCGCCTTTTGCAGCGAATTATAAATTCCCCCAAAAACAGGCAACAAACCGGCCCGTTCTGTGGTAAAAAGGATAGCAGACGTTGCAGCCGCTCAACAGGTGCAGCAGACAAGGATCGAGATAACGGTTCTGCGGTAAATTAAACATCGAGAGCTCTGATGCGTAGTTCAAAGATAAGCCGGTCTCTGACAGCGGCTGGCATGTTCATGCTGTGTTGGATGGCGTTTGTTCCCACTGCGCTCGAAGCACAGGGCAGAGGTGGACCGGGAAGGATGCCTGGACCGGAAAAGATACGCGAGCGCATGGAGGAGGCGCAAAAAAAACAGGCCGAAAAACAGTTCGAAAGGCTGTGCGAACACCTTGAACTGGATAAAAAGCAGAAAAAAAAGGCCCGCAGACTTTTTGACGATATGCAGAAAAAAACTGAGAAAGTGGCCCACGACCATCGCCGGGGCAAGCTGAACCAGACCGAGGCCGGAGAAAAGAGAATCAAAATATCTCTGGACTATCGCGAAAAATTCAGAACCCTTCTCAGTGAACAGCAGAATGAGAGATACGAAAAACTGCGGGTCAGTGGCTTGAAACCAGGCTACGAAAAAGAAAACTGATGTGCGAAAGCAATGATCCCGCCAAGCAATTTCCTTCCTCCAGGCTTCTGTGCTCAGCCCGACTCATTTCATTAGAAGCTGTTTCTTAACCCGGATGGCGTAAAAATTATTTGTTCTCTTTGTAACCAAAGAGAAACAGAAAGTTTTAACCGGGCCGAACTCGCTTTCACGCTTAAATAATAATAACCGGTTTGTGTATGAGTTTCTTCAAAGCGCTGCTTTTGGCTGAGGCCTGAATTGCCGCAACTGAGGCGGCAATTGAAGGCACGCCGGACCTCGACAGTAAAGATGATCCGAGGTGGGATCAGTGGCGAGAAATCCGCTGCCTCTTGCCCAGGCTCAGACATGCGGCCCGGTTGTGTACTCCGCCCCTCTGCCCTGAAAAATAATACGCAGCGGCGATACAAAAGGGATGGAATGAACGGATATTATTATCTTCTCCGTAATATATTTATTCCCTGGGCCAAGTCAGGGCCGTACGTTCGGGAAACTGCACTCCGAGCGTGTAGAAGCCGTGTAATTTCCATCTTAGGCAGAATGGAACAGGTGCGGTGGGCATGCCATTGATTCTCACTTGCCTTTTTAAAGGCGAATCAGGCGATCTCTGCGGGAGCGGCGTAGAGGCCACAGATGCCGGGAATAACTTTTGTTTCTTTTAGTTATAAAAGAAATGGTTTTGCTTCTTTTGCCACCAAAAGAAGAGAAAAAGTATTTTTTCTCTTTGTAACCAAAGAGAAACAGAAAGTTTTAACCGGGCCGAACTCGCATTCACGCTTAAAGTACAACAACCGGTTTGTGTATGAGTTTCTTCAAAGCGCTGCTTTTGGCTGAGGCCTGAATTGCCGCAACTGCGGCGGCAATTAAAGGCACGCCGGATCTCGACAGTAAAGATGATCCGAGGTGGGATCAGTGGCGAGAAATCCGCTGCCTCTTGCCCAGGCTCGGACATGCGGCCCGGTTGTTTACCCCCCCCTCAAAACTAAAAACCAACTGCCTCAAACTGAAAATGCAAAAGAAATTGGTGAAAGGGATATTTTTATCTTCTTGGAGATGTATGTTTTCCCGGAGTCAGATCAGGCCCGCATGTTCGGGGAAACCTCACACCGAGCGTGTAGAAGCCGCGTAATTTCCATCCCGGGCAAAACAAAACGGGTGCGGCAGGCATGCCATTGATTTGGCTTGCCCTTTTAAAGCCGAATCAGGCGACCTCTGCGGGAGCGGAGTAGAGGCCACAAATGTCGGGATTAACTTTTGTTTCTTTTAGTTATAAAAGAAATGGTTTTGCTTCTTTTGCCATCAAAAGAAGAGAAAAAGTATTTTTTCTCTTTGTAACCAAAGAACCAACTGCCCTAACCTGAATCGGAGTTATGAAACAGTTTCTATAAACCTTAGAAAAAAATCCCTTCAAGTCTGGTAACAGCGATTAAAATTAATTATATTTTTAAAGACCTGTGAAAAGAGAAACTGCCAGGATTTGCGATTTATAATTTCTGACTAAAGAAATCTTCCTGAATGGCTTGATTCCTGTAACTTATACAATTCATTCGTGGTTATCTAATTAACAGCATCCTTCCGTTCTGCACTTTAACCGGGCGCCATTATTACCTGTAGCCCAAACGATTTCTGCACCGGGGAATTCAACATCCGAGGAGTCCTGATGAAAAGGCTGCTGCTTTATTCTCTCGTTGCCGGGTTCGTATCGCTCTTGCTGGCCGGCAGTATTATCGCGCAGATAAAATCCGGCGCGGAATCCATGGGAACGCGAAAGTACGACGATTACGAAAAGCCCGCCTTCTGCGGCACTTCCTGCCATGTCGATTTCTACCGCCAGTGGCAGCAGGAAATGCATTCCCAGGCCTATACCCACCACTGGGACGAGATCGAGTATTTCAAGCTCGCGGTGCCCCATGCCCGCAAGGATCCGAACGTGGCCGAGGTGGAAACCGGCTGCAACGGCTGCCATGCGCCGGCCTCTTTCCTGGCAGGCGATGTCCCGCCTCCGCTGCCTGAGAAAGGCTCCCGCGCCAATGAAGGAATCTTCTGCGACTTTTGCCACACGATCACAGGCTTCCAGGGAGAAACCCCGCACAATTTCAATTATATCAGCCAGCCGGGCAACGTGAAATACGGCCCGCGCGGCGGAGTTACCTCTCCGGAGCACGAGATCCGCACCAGCCAGTTCCTCGGCACCGCGGAATTCTGCGGAACCTGCCACAATGAAAAAAGCCCCTATGGAGTGTGGGTCAAATCCACCCATCTGGAATGGCTGGAAGGCCCTTACTCGAAAGAGGGCGTCCCCTGCCACGAGTGCCACATGCCCAGGGCCCCGGGAGTCAGAGCCTCCATGGGCAAGAAACTGCCTGATGTCCGCCAGCACCTGTTCCACGGAGCGCACGATCCAGGCAAGCTCAAGGGTACGCTGGAAGTGCGCATCCACCCGGACATAGTGGAAACCGAACCCGGGGAGAAAGTCGTGTTCACCGTGGTGGTTTTCAACCAGAAAGCCGGGCACAAGTTCCCCACCGGCTCGGTCGAGGACCGGATCGTCTGGCTGCACGTGGAGGCTGCCGACGCCAAAGGCAATGTCTACCACCTGCCGGTTGACCGGAAAGGGTTCGAAGGAGAGCAGTACACTATCGCCAGCGAAGAGCTGGCCTACCAGGACATGGGTATCGCCCTGAATGAGCCTGATTTCAAAGGCGTGAGGCGCGAGGAGGTGCCGCCGGGCGACCGGATATTCCGGATGCCCTATTTCGACCCCCAGGGCCGGATGACCATCCAGCAGTGGAACACCAAATCCCTGGGTGTCGATTACCGCATCCCGCCGCGCGGCACACAGGTCGAAAAATACTCGTTCGAGCTGCCTTTTGAAGTCGAACCGGGCAAGCTGACAGTCAAGGCTGCGGTTTACTACCGCAAGCTCGTCAAGCCTGTCGGCGAGTTTCTGGGCGTGCCTGAAGAAGAAATGGAGGCAATCCTGATCAACGAGCATTCCACAACAGTCACCGTATTCGATTAAAAGGAGACGCTATGATAAAAGCCGGAGCTGTAAAATTCGTTCTCTCGCTTTTCGCATCCGTCTTTTTATTATCCCTTGCCAGTGAATCGCTCTACGCGATCCCGGCATTTGCCAGAAAATACCGCATGAGCTGCAAGACCTGCCATCTGGCGGTTCCCAAGCTCAAGCCTTACGGGGACGAGTTCGCTGGCAACGGGTTCGAGCTGCCCGACCAGGAAGCCCCCAGGTTCTATGTGGATACCGGGGATGACAGGCTTTCCCTGATCCGTGATTTCCCGCTCGCCGTGCGCATGGACGGGTTTATCAGCTACAACGACTTTGCAGACAAGAGATCGGACATCCAGGCCCCTTATCTGATCAAAATCCTTTCAGGCGGAGCGCTGGCCAGAAACATCGCTTACTATTTCTACTTCTACATGGATGAGCGGGGTGAAGTGGTCGGGGTGGAAGACGCTTATATCATGTTCAACAACCTTCTGGGAGAAGACCTGGATATTTATCTCGGCCAGTTCCAGATCTCCGATCCGCTGTTCAAGAGAGAGCTGCGTCTCACCCTGGAGGATTACATGATCTACAAGATCAATGTAGGTGATTCGCGGAAAAACCTCGCCTACGACAGGGGAATCATGGTCACCTACGGCCTGCCCACCGGCACTGACCTGATTTTCGAACTGCTCAACGGCAACGGACTGAGTGACGCCGATGCGGTGCGCAATTTCGACTCGGACAAGTACAAGGACGTGATGGGCCGTATCTCCCAGGACATCGGGGAGTACCTTCGTATCGGCGCTTTTGCCTATTACGGCAGGGAGCGGAGCGCCGGGAATGTCAACCGGGCCTGGCTTGCCGGTCCGGATTTGACTATCTCCTCAGGAGAGAACAGCAGGTTCGAGTTTAACTTCCAGTACGTGGCGCGGCGGGACGACAACCCGCTGTTTGTAAGCGCCGGCGCTGCGGAAATCAAAACCAGAGGCATGATCGGGGAAATGATTATCGCTCCGCAAGGTGACGAAAGCGATGTTTTCCTGGCAGGGCTTTTCAACTGGGTTGACTCTGATATCGACGAGCTGGATTACAAGAGCCTGACCGGCCATCTGAGCTACATGCTGAGAAGAAACATCCGGCTGGTGGGCGAGGTTACCCACAACTGGGCCAATGACACCAACCGGCTCGGAGTGGGATTTGTCTCGGCTTTTTAAACAGTCCTTTATCCAGAAACAGAATCGGGAAAACGGGGAGGCTCCTATCTCCCCGTTTTCTTTTCCGAGGAGTTCCGCCGAAAGCCGTCATACAAAGCCACGCCTGGCTCTCGCTCAGCGGGCGGGATTAAAAAAAACATCCTTTTTGATACTATTTCATTCCGATTACGTTAACAGCATAAATATCGCTTTCTGCTCCTGCCGCGAACGGGTTTTTCCCTGGTAACCTTTTTTTCAGAAAAGCCTTCTGTTTAGATTGCGTTAATCAATATTTGCGAAACTTAAAAACATTGACAAAGTTATTTCAGAGTTTTAAAATCTTGAATTCACTCTTCAGAAAAAGTTCCAGGCAAGATTTAACTGTCATTTTTCGGGCCGGTTTCGGGTACCGGATATTTATGCACCAGAGAAATTACAGTCTGCTGATCCTGTCACTTTCCATTCTTGCGCTTTGCCGGATCAACGAGCTTTCCGCCGAGTTAATTTACAGCGGCCGCGCGCAGTCTCTCCTTTACAGCTACGAAGACCTTTACTCCTCCCCTGCCGCCCAGGAAGAGAACAATTTCAGGTTCTACCAGTACCTGAGACTGAATCTGAAGCAGCGCAGCGAGAAAAGCACGATCAGCTTTCACACCTATCTCCGGGTGACAGACGATCTCAATATCGACTACACAGACGACCCGAACTGGCGTCTCTATAACGGCTATCTGAAATGGGATAAGCACAGCTCGAGCCTGACTGTGGGCCGCCAGTGGATTCATCTCGGGCCCGGCAGCCTGACCCTGGACGGGATCAATCTCAGCGTGGGATCGGCAGGCAAGAGTCAGCTCACAGGCTATCTCGGCCTGGAAAGCCCGTACAGCCGCAGGTTCAACGTTCAGGGCTGGGAAAAGGCCCGTTCAGGCGGATTGCATTTCACCACCAAAGCGATCCGCCGCCTGAGCCTCGGGGTCGGGTTCTATCAGAAAAACCGGCGCGGCGAGGTGGCTTTCCGCGAGGCGGGACTCAATGCAAAAGCTGCTCTGCCCGGCGGCTGGCAGCTCAACAGCCGGCTGGATCTAAACCTCCTGGAAGACAAGATTCAGAAAGGCATGGTGCGCCTGCGCTACAAGGGCCACGAGCGGGTGCACTTTTTCGGCGAATACAAACATTACCAGCCCCAGCTTTTCTACCAGAGCTATTTCCGCCGCTTCAAGCCCAAGGCCAACGACCAGTTCCGCGGCGGGATGACATATTTCATCACCCCCGGGGTTTCGCTGAACGCCAGCTATGCGGCTGTCTTTTTCGATGATGAAAACAGCGGCTACCTGAGCATCAGCGCAGCATGCCCGCACGGCTGGCTGACCTATTACCGCGGCGATGGTTTCGGCGGGGACGAGGACGGGTTCGCAGTAGGCGCCAGTGTGCCGGTTAAAGAAAAATTCGAGCTCTTCGCCAATATCGACTATTCCAGCTACAGTTTCTACGAGGAAGAGGACAGGGACTACCTGTTCAGCTCGATATTCGGGTTCAACTGGCGGCCCCGAAGGGATGTAACGGCCGGTGTGGAGTTCCAGGACGTGAACAACGACGTTTTCAGCAAGGATTTCCGGTTGCTGCTCAAGTTCGCCTATAATTTCAGCAGCGCTTTCTGAATTACGGGATAAAGATAACGAGATGAAAAAAACAGCTCTCAACCTGCTTTCTGTTTCAATCGCAGCAACTGCTCTTTTCTGTGCCGTGCTGCTGGGATCGGCCATGCTGGAGAAGCCTGAGGTCAAGTTCCCGCACGCCTATCATGTGGAAGATATGGGCATGGAGTGCGAGATCTGCCACGCTGAAGTAGCCCAAAGCAGAAGCGGGCTTGACGACCATCTGCCCGGCAAAGACGGCTGCGCAGAGTGCCACGATGTGGAGGACACCGATCTCTGCACGCAATGCCACAGTAATCCGGACGAGCCCCGCTCATTCGCCCGGATCATGTCCTACAGCCCGAAATTCAATCACGCCGTGCATGTTGAAAAAGAGGTTTCCTGCGCGCACTGCCACGGCGCGGTGGCAAAGTCCGACTCCTCGGCCACGGAGCACCTTCCCGGCATGGAGGCCTGTATGGGCTGTCACGACGGGATGCAGGCGCAGAAAGACTGTATCCTCTGCCACGAGAACTCCCGGGGCAAAATCCCGGCGGACCATGTATCGTCCCTCTGGCGCCGCCAGCACGGGGATGACGCCAGCCTGGACAACGGGCAATCCTGCACGCTGTGCCACGCTCGCAACGACTGCCAGGAGTGCCACCAGGGCGATAACCTCCTGCCCCGCGCTCATCCACCCGGGTTCCAGTTCAAGCATGCAATAGAAATCCGCACCGGCAGGACCGAATGCTCCGCCTGCCATGAGCAAAGCTCTTTCTGTATCGAGTGCCATACCGAGAGAAACGTCTATCCCCTGTCGCATCAGCGAGCTTCCTGGGCCGGCACTTTGCCGGGAAACGGCGGCAGGCACGCTGTGCAGGCGAGAATCAATATCGAGCTTTGTAGCGCATGCCACAGCGATGAACCGGACAGTGATCCTGTATGCGCGGCTTGCCACGAAAACTAGTCAGAGGAACCGGCTTGCTGGAGATTTAAAACGAATGAAGAAAACCGCTTTCAGCCTTATTTTGTTTGCCTCTTTGGCCGTGCTGTGGGCTAGCTGTGCGGACCGCAAGGACCCGAACCTGCCGGAGGAGGTTCATCCTGCGCAGTGGATGAAAGCCTCGTCCGAGGACTTCCACGGCAGCAAGATAGCCCTGGCCGGCCTGGTCTCCTGTCCCTCCTGCCACGGGCAGGATTACAAGGGCGGTACGAGCGAGGTGAGCTGCACCTCCTGCCACAACGGTCCCAGCGGGCATCCTTTCGGCTGGCTGAACAAAACGAGCGAAAATTATCATGGAGCGGCTGTAATCACTGCGCAAGGCTACCAGCAATGCGCCTCCTGCCACGGTGAAGAATACAAGGGGAAAAAGAACAGCGGCGGCTCCTGCTATATCTGCCACAACGGGCCCAGCGGGCACCCGGCCCAGGGCTGGCTGGTAAAAACAAACGAGAAATTCCACGGCCTGGCTGCCAGCAGCCGGGGAATCGGCGCCTGTGCTGACTGCCACGGAGAAGATTACAGCGGCGGCTGGAGCGGCACCTCCTGCAAGATCTGCCATCCCAGCCAGAGCGGGCACCCCTCGCAAGGCTGGCTGACACTCGGGGACGATAACTTTCACGGAACCCGCTGGATGGGAACCGGCACCCAGTACTGCGCAGGCTGCCACGGAGCGGATCTCAGGGGCGGCGATGCAGATGTAAGCTGCTACACCTGCCACAACGGGGCCAGCGGACACCCGGTGCAGGGCTGGCTGGCCAAAACCAGCGAGAGTTTCCACGGCCTGGCTGCCAGCAGCCGGGGGCTAACAGCCTGCGCCGCCTGCCATGGATCGGACTACGCGGGCGGGATCAGCGAAACCTCTTGCAAAATCTGCCACACCAGCCAGAGCGGGCATCCTTCGCAGGGCTGGATGACCTCCACTGACAGCAGATTCCACGGAGTCCGTCTCTCCCAGACCGGCACCGGTTACTGCGCCGGCTGCCACGGCGAGGATTTCCAGGGCGGTGATGCAGATATAAGCTGCTACACCTGCCACAACGGGCCCAGCGGACACCCGGCCGAGGGCTGGCTGACCAAAACCAGCGAGAGTTTCCACGGCCTGGCTGCAAGCAGCCGGGGACTTCCCGCCTGCTCTGCCTGCCACGGAACAGACTACGAGGGCGGAATCAGCGAAACCTCCTGCAAAATCTGCCACACCAGCCCCAGCGGTCACCCCGCGCAAGGCTGGATGACCTCCACTGATAACAGATTCCACGGAGTCCGTCTCTCCCAGACCGGAACCCAGTACTGCGCGGGCTGCCACGGCGAGGATTTCCAGGGCGGTGATGCCGGGGTGAACTGCTTTACCTGCCATAACGGGCCCAGCGGGCACCCCTATGGCTGGCTCGATAAAAACAATCCGAACTATCATGGAGCAAGGATTGCCAGCGAGGGCATTACCAGTTGCACGGCCTGCCACGGAGCAGATTTCTCCGGCGGAATCTCCGGTGTGGCCTGCTCTGACTGCCACGGAAACTCTTTATTAAATTAATCGTCCGGTTTTCACCTTGCTTCTGCCGACTCTCTTCCCTAAAATAAAAGAAGTCTCTGTTTTTTCTTCCGTTTTGATTATTTTAAAAAGTCATCCAATAAGAAAAATATCGCTGGCCGGATTAACTTTTGAAAAATAGTCTTCCGTTACCTTCTGAAAAATTCTACTCTTGATTTTGCTCATAGCCAGTATCTGACCTGCTTGGAATAACAATGCTGAAAGGAGTATCCGCTATGGAGAAAGAATCGAACTCCGACCGGCGAACCTTTCTCAGTTATTTTCTGGGCGGAAGTTCACTCGCTTTTCTTGGGGCGGTTGCCTATCCCGTGCTGAAATACCTCACTCCGCCCGCGGAGAAAGACAGTGCCGTGGAAGCTGTGGATGCGGGAAAAGCGGACGAGTTTGAAAAAGGCAGCGGCAAAATAGTGAAGTTCGGCAGCAAGCCGGCCCTGGTGGTCAGGGGCGCCGATGGAGAGTTCAGGGCTTTTATCGCTGTCTGCACGCATCTTGACTGCACGGTTCAGTACGTGCCGGAGGAATCGGTTATCTGGTGCGCCTGCCACAACGGCAAATACGACCTGAACGGGATCAATATCTCAGGGCCCCCTCCCCGGCCGCTCACTCCGCTGGCAGTCAATGTTCAGCAAGGTGTGGTTTTAATTTCAAAGGAGGCCTGATCGATGTTGTTCAAACAACGCTATGACCAGGCCTACAGGTGGATAAACGAGCGGATCGGCCTGGACGGAATAATCGGCTTCATGCGCAAGAAAGAGGTGCCTGTCTCTACCGTTTCGATCTGGTATTATTTCGGGGGTATCTCGCTGTTTCTTTTCATGGTCCAGGTAATTACAGGCATACTTCTTTTGATGTACTACCGCCCCGGGCCGAACTCCTCTTATGAGAGCCTTCAGTTCCTGGTGAGCAAGGTGCATTTCGGCTGGCTGGTCCGGGACATTCACTCCTGGTCCGCCAACCTGATGGTCCTCTGCGTGTTTATTCACATGTTCAGTGTGTTTTTTATGAAAAGCTACCGCAAGCCCAGGGAAATGACCTGGATCAGCGGAATGGTCCTGCTTTTCCTGGTTCTGGCTTTCGGTTTCAGCGGCTACCTTCTCCCTTGGAACGAGCTGGCCTTTTTCGCCACCAAGGTGGGCACGGACATGGCCGGTAGTGTCCCGCTGCTGGGCGATTTTATAGTGCGCATGGTTCGCGGAGGCTCGGATGTGACCGGCGCCACCCTGACGCACTTTTTCGGGGTCCACGTGGCCGCGTTGCCCGGAATTTTCGTCCTTGTGCTGGCGTTTCACCTGTTTCTGCTCCAGCGCCAGGGCATGAGCAAGCCCCGCGCCTGGGACAAGGTGCCCGAAAGCGAGCACAAGGTGATGCCTTTCTTCCCGAATTTCGTCCTGCGGGAGCTGATATTCTGGCTGGCCGCTCTTGCGGTGATAAATGCCCTGGCGGTTTTCTTCCCCTGGGAACTGGGCGCCAAGGCAGACCCGTTCGCTCCGGCTCCGGCCGGGATCAAGCCCGAATGGTATTTTATGTTCATGTTCCAGACGCTGAAAATGCTGCCCTCCACTATCGGAGCCATTGAAGGCGAGCTGGTGGGCCTTGCTCTTTTCAACCTCGGAGCGCTGGTCTGGCTCGCATTGCCCCTGTGGGACAAATGGACCGGTGTGGATCACCCGAAAGCCAGGTGGGTTTCCGCATTCGGAGGGCTGGTTGTCCTGTTTATCGTATTCATGACTGTTCTCGGCTATGTTCTTTCCTGAATCAGAGACTCTCAATTGCCCGAAAGCGGGGTGTTTCATCCTTTCCCTGTATCCGAGCGAGAGGATTCGCTATGAAAGCTAAACTTCTGCTGATTTCATCAGCTCTGGCGATTTTCACAGCCACGCAGAACGTTTGCGGCGTTGATGAGAACAACTGTCTGGCATGCCACGCCAAGCTGATGAAAAAATATTCGACCCCGGTAAAACTCTACTCGAGGGACATCCACAGCCAGGTCGGGCTGATCTGCTCAGACTGCCACGGCGGCGATCCGGGCCGGGAAAGAAGGCACGACCGGAATGAGGCGGCTCAGGCCTTTATCGGAGCGCCTGCGCCTGAAAAAATCCCCGCCTTCTGCGACCGCTGCCACGGGGACGCAGACTACATGCGAAGCTTCAACCCCGGCCTGCCAGTGGATCAGCTCGTTAAATACCGCACCAGCCGGCACGGCCAGCTTCTACTGGGCAAGGCCGACTCAAAGGCGGCCAATTGCGTAAGCTGCCACAGCGTTCACGATATCCACCGGGCGAGAGATCCTGGATCCAGTGTGTATGATACGAACATTCCGAAAACATGTGCCCGCTGCCACTCCAACAGCGAGTACATGGCTGACTACGGTATCCCCACCGACCAGTATGCGGATTACGCGGTCAGCGTACACGGCGCTGCCCTGCTCGAGCGGGGCGATAGGGGCGCTCCGGCCTGCAACGACTGTCACGGCAACCACGGCGCAACTCCGGTGGAAGTGCAGAACATCTCGCAGGTCTGCGGCATGTGCCACGTGAACAACGAGAGGCTTTACCGGGAAAGTTTCCACAGCAGCATATTCGAGGAGCTGGAGATGCCCGGCTGCGAAACCTGCCACGGCAACCACGCTGTGGTCGCTCCTGATGAAAGCATGCTCGGCGCGGGAGACAACTCAGCCTGCGGACAATGTCACGAGCAGTCGGAGGACGACGCCGGCTTTGCGCTGGGCCTGAATATGAAAAAAGAGCTGGACAGTCTTTCGATTTCCTTCGCCTCCGCCACCCTGCTGGTCGAAAGGGCCGGGCAGCGCGGCATGGAAATATCCGAGCTCTCTTTAAGCCTGTCAGATATCAGGCAGAGCGCAATCAAGTCTCGCACTGCGGTGCACGCTTTCGACGACATGGCGGTGGCCGAGCTCGCCGCGCCGGGAATCGAACTGGCCGAGCAGGTGGCGCAGAGCGCCCGCCAGCTTCTTACCGAACACCAGAAAAGGCGCTGGTGGCTCGGTGGAGCGACCCTGGTGCTGCTTGCCCTGATCGCTGCTCTTTACCTAAGGCTTCGCTCGATAGAGGGCTGACCCCTGCCGGAATGTCCGCTTTCTGACTACAAACTGCAATTAAAAAAGGGCGGTTCGCACGAACCGCCCTTTCTGCTTCGGAGATCAGAGATCTCGATCTCTTTCAATCAATCATGCTTATTTCAGCAGTACCATCTTGCGTGTCTGGATGAATGAGCCGGCCATCATGCGGTAGAAATACACACCGCTCGAAACCTGAACGCCAGATTCATCCGTGCCGTCCCAGAACACGGTGTATGTGCCCGCGTTCTTGACCTGGTTGACCAGAGTACGCACTAGCTTGCCGCGTATGTCGTAGACGGCGAGGCTCACAGCCAGCGATGTGCCGTCAGGCACGCTGTAGCTGATAGCTGTGGCCGGGTTGAACGGGTTGGGCGCGTTCTGGGCCAGAGCGAAAGTTTTCGGCAGGCTGGCAGCGCCTGCATGGCCGCTGAGCGCCACGCGGAAAGCGGCCTGCTGTTCCCCGGTCAGATCGACCTGCGACAGGACACTTTCGATATAGTCGACATCCTCCCGGCTCAGGCTTGGAATCCCGGCAAAGAAATCATCCTCACCGGCCGAGGCCAGCATGCTCAGAGACGGGCTGCCGGGACATGTTCTGCCAAATATCTGGTGTATCAGGCCAATCAGGTCGCTGGTATTGTATACGCCATCTTCGTTCCTGTCCAGGCACAGGTTATAGGGATTGGCTCTGGCCATCAGCAGAAAGCTGACAACGTCGGCTATCCCGCGCCTGTTGTCTCCGTTGACATCGCAGGCGAGGCACGATTCCGGCTTGGGCAGAGACGCCAGCGCATCCTCCAGCAGGGCCACGGCCAGTTTGGGATTGTGCACGCCGTAGCTGCCGTCGTAGTCCACGATAAAGTAGTTGTACGCAGCATTCATCTGATCCACAGTGATGTAGCTGCTGTCTACCTCTTCCTGGTCATAGGCAGGCACTGTGCCGGCGAGCCGTCCCAGCCTGGCGACCGGAAGCCTCGACTCCAGTTCCGCGAGCATCAGCTTGACCTTGGCCTGGATGCCGCGGTAGTCGAAATCCTCGCCGATATCCGTGTGGCATCCCACGCAGGCCTCTGTCAGGTAGACATCTTCGGCCGGGCCGTTTTCCGGATCGGCAGCCGCATGCATGGAGAAGGTATGTTCGCCCACGTACGGGTATTTCCCTTCCGGAGTCGCCATCATATGGCAGCCCGCACAGCGGTCCTCGATCAGGTCGTTATGCGAGTTGGACGACGGAAAGGTTTTCTCCGGGTTCATGTAGCCCACTTCATTGTTCAGCATGTCCGACTGGTGATTGTGGTGCGGCACGTCTCCCGGAACGTCCTTGCCCACACGCAGGTGGTGGCAGACGTCGCAGGCCGTGGCCGCAGTACCGTCGGTCTTGTACTTGGACTCGCCGGTCTGGTTAGTGTAGTAGTAGTCCTCGACAATGCGCAACTGGTGTTCGCCGGTGGCATCGTGCGGGTCGTGACATACCGAACAGGTTATCCCGGTGAGAACAGGGTACGGAGCATTGCTCTGGTGCTCATCGCTAACATTAACCGCGAAAAAGTCTTCCGCGGTGTGACACGCCGCGCAGCCCGAGCTTGAGCCGTTATAGTGCTCGTCGGTTGCCATATGCTGGCCGTGAGCCGATCTTCTCCACTCGTTCGGGTAAATATGATGGGTTTCTTCGTAATGGCAGTGCGCGCACACGCCTTCGTCGTAGGAGACTGCGATTTTAGCCGGATTGCCATTATGCGCACTGCCGGGACCGTGACAGCTTTCGCACCCTATGGTGGCCAACTGAGCTGTCTGTGGATAGTTGGCCTGAAGATCGGCGAAGTTTCCCTCCTTCAGGGAATCCGGGAAAACCCAGCCTTCGGCTGCTGCAACATCGTCGAAACCGCCGTTAACCGCGAGAGTATCATATCCGGTGGTGTGGCACTCGATACAGGCTTCAGTGTAATGGCTGCTGGCTATGCCGTCAATTCCTTTCTCAAATAAGCTCTTATGGGCGGTTTCTGCCCATGTCACAGCATTATTACCGGCTATCCCCGAGTGGCACATCGCGCAATTACTTATACCGACATAGGTTGCGCCGGTAATGGTAATTTCATCCGAAGTGGAAGCGCCCTCGGAATCGGTGAAGTCCAGGGTCACAACATAGGAGCCGGCCATATCCGGAATAAAGTGAATCTCCCGTTCCGTGGTCGAGCTCAAAGTGGTGGCCGAACCGGCTGGTGCTGTCAGCGACCACGAATAGGTGCCCTCATGTTCGCTCTTCATGTAAACCGGTTGTCCGACACCGATAGCGGTAAGCGGCATGGATCTCTGGGTTTCCAATTCAAGATCGTGCACGTCCTGGGGCGAATAGCCCACGAGCCGGATCGCCGCCTCGGAAGCAAGAACTGGATACCACGCCAGTACAGAGAAACAAACAGCTATGAAAAACTTGTTTAAATTTTTGTGCATATTCACCTCGATGGTTCTGGAGGTAGTTTCTCAATTGTCGGGATATTGCGAAAGCCAGTATCCCATTAGATCTCGAGGGTAAACAAAGGTTAATTCTCCGGACTTGCTGCTCCTCTCCCGGAATTGGGTGTTCGAGACAGACCGCAAACTCCGCTTAAGGATATTACAGATATTGCGTTGTTACGCTTATTCTTGAAATTGTATTTTAACAATTTCGAAATTATTAATTATTATTTTTCAATTAAGCCTCCTTTCATCTTTGAGTTCAGAGTCCGGAAATACAACTCATATTCTACGAGGCCTTCGAGGATAAAGCTTTCTGGATCTTCTCGGCATCCAAGTTGTAAACCTCTATCAACCCACTTCTTACGAGTTCAGGACCCTGGCGGAACTTCTCATTGGTAATCCGGTAGTAAATTCTCTGTCCCTCTTTATGGGACTTTACTATCCTACGGTCTTTCATAATCCGCAGATGCTGGGAGACGTTCGACATGCTGACTCCGACATAATCGGCGATCTCACCGACTGATTTCTCATCTTTACCCAAAAACCAGAGAATCTTCAGCCGGATCTCGTTGCGGAAAATCACGCAGAATTCAGCCTGCAGACTGAAAAGATCGTCCAGTGTAAATCTTAAATTTTTCTTCAACATTTTAACATCAAACTAATTAAGGTAAATGCAGAGGAGCTAAAACAAATAGCAGGGAAAAACTGTCAGATTGATATTTCCTTCAGATTGCTGTAAATTTTCCTTCCGTGAGATAGGCTTAAACAGCAAGAAAATCCAGACTTACTAAGGAAACAGA
>Ga0272442_10005024_pt1 | contig 17839 bp, 12 predicted proteins | sample SSMForm2O_FD_200262 | JGI IMG/M metagenome (GOLD analysis project Ga0272442, IMG submission 200262) | Marine sediment archaeal communities from Little Sippewissett salt marsh, Falmouth, MA, United States - SSM-Form-2O | ecosystem: Environmental > Aquatic > Marine > Wetlands > Sediment ... | reverse complement strand
GCACAGCGTCCCGAAGACCAGGAACATCAGCCGGTAGCGTTGGCTACCGGCGATGTAGCCGCCCGCGATCAGCGACCCTGAGCCCGTCACGTTCAGGACCAACATGGCGATGGCGATGGCCTGGCCCGGGCGATCGCGGCCGGCCTCGGCCACGAAGGGCGTCCACGCCACCAGGAACGCCACGATCGCCGCGCCCATGATGGCCAACGCTACCTTGATGAGAAACGGATCCTGCACGAATGCGAGGGCCACATAGCTGGCCGCGGCCGCGCTCAGACCTGCCGTCACCGTGCGGCGGCGTCCAAGACGCGACGAGATCTCGGTGAACAGGGGATACCAAAACAGCATCCCGCCGGACAGCCACAACGTGGCGGCCGTCCAGTCGGCGTTGCTGCGCCCCAGCCCGCGAACCAGGTAGCCGTTGACGAACGTGAACGCGCCGAACCACGCCAACGCCGCCACGATGGCCACTGGGAAGGTCGCCGCGATCAGCCACGCCAGGCGCCTCATGAGCGTACACCTTGCTCGAAGCGTTCCGGGAAGATGAGGCCGCCCGCGGTGCGCCAGCGCTTGCCCGCCGTCATGTGCGCGACAATGGCGCGCTGGAGCGAGGTCAGCAGTGGTTCCCTCGACGGATCCGTTACGTCCGGGCCGAAGACGCGCTCGATGGTCTGGCTGTCGCTCGCCCGGGGCGCAGGGAGCAGATGCCACTCGCGCAAGAAAACCACGATATTGGAATCGGCGGGCAGGTAGTCGGCGAGCTGGCAATCGAGCAGCCAGGAACAGCAGTGAAAGGCCCGGAACCGGTGCTCCGGAAAATGCCGTCGGAAGAACGCCAGGGCACGGCCATAGGATTCGAGGCACTGGCCGTGGACCAACGGTCCGGTGGCGGGGATATGGACGCCCAGCACGGGATCGCCCTGCCCGAGGAGCTCGTGCCAGCAATCGCGTTGCAGTTGCTGCGCCTGCCGTTGGGTCGCGCCGTCGACTATCGGGTTGCCTTCGACGAAGCCGTCCGCCACGGCAAAACGAGACATCCAGGCGCCGGCTTCATCGAAGACGCCGTTGACGCCGTCGAACTGCCCGTCCTCGCGGAAGCGCTGCCCGTCCCCGGCGAACACGACGACCCGGCCGCTGGCTTCATGACGAAACGCGTGGAGGTCTTCCTGGAGAAAGCGCATCTCGAACTGGAGCCGGCCCAGTTTGAATACCTTGCCCGACAAGTCCAGCCACAACCACTCTTTCCGCCCGAGACCCCAGCGGCCGTGGCGGTCGTGGTAGTCGCGCATCCAGACTTCGATATCGCTGAGGGTGTCGACCGTGACGGCCTCGTCGATGCCCAGGCTGCGATGGCTTTGGCGGAGGCGCGGCACGCCGGAAAGGTAGACGTAGCCGTAGAAAAGCCGGCCCGCATCCCCCAGGTGTTCAGGCAGGTCGGGCCAATCGCGCGGGCCGACGTGCTCATCGGTGGGTTGACGGAACAGGCGGCAGTGGCCGTGCCAGGCCAGCCGCCGCAACGCTTCGTTCCGATTCAACGCCGGCAGGGCGTCCCGCAACGCGGCCGCCGGCTCGGCCGACATGCCCATGAAGCGGCACGTGTCCTCGACGAACGCGGCCGTCAGGAATTCCGCCCCCTCGGCGTCGTACGCCTCCTGCGAGTCGGCCCAGCCCTCGCGCCAGTCATCCGCGTCGGCCGCAAGGCCCAAGGCGGCGAGTACGTCGTCGAATTCCCGAGCGGTCGCACTCACGGTGCCGTGTTCGCCCGTGCAGCCGAGATCCCAAGACCCGCCGTCATCACGCCAATCCGAACAGCCGGCGCACGTAGGCGGCGTTGGCCTGGAAGTCCGCGTCACGGTCCTTCGAAGGAATGCTCGTCTCGAGGACCAGCCACCCCTCGTATTCGATCGCCTTGATGGCCTCGGCGACGGCCTCCATGTCCACCTTGCCTTGTCCGAGGAGGTAACGCCCGTCTTTGAAGTGGAACTGGCAGATGCGCTCTTTGCCGAGCGCGCGGATCTCGGCCGGCACGTCGTAGCCGTTGTACGTCGAATTGCCCGTGTCGTAGTAGACCTGCACGGCGTCGCTCCCGACGCGGTCGAGGATCGCCAGGTTGTCTTTGCCGGACAGCGTGTTCTCGAGACCAAGCACGAGGCCCGCCTGCTGCGCCCTCGGCGCCGCCTCCTTGAGCCGCTCGACGACCACGTCGACACAGTCCGCCTTCAGCTCATCTTTGTGGCGCAGGTCGCCCTTGCCGAAAAAGGCCAAGAGGACCACCCCCACGCCGAGGTCCTTGGCGGCGTCGATGGTCTGTTCGAGCCACGCCGGCCCGCGCGGATCCTCGGCCAGCGGCGCGCCGTTCAGGAATCCCATGGCCACGGACGAGACGATCACGCCCGTCTTGGCCGCGTATTCCTTGTAGGCCTGGCGCACCTCGGGCTTCGCCACGTCGAGCGTGTCGGTCGCGCTGCCCGCCGAGATCTCGAGGCCGTCGAGACCCACCCGCTGGGCAATCTCGAGCCCCTCCGGTCCCCGCGCCTTCAGCGACCAGTCACACGCGCTCAGCCGTAGCTTCGGTGCGCCGGCCTCGGCGGCATACACCGAGCCCGGCGCCGCCAACGCGCCGGCCACGCCGCAGGCCGTCCGTGTCACAAACTGCCGTCTCGTGATTTTCATCGCACACCTCGCCTTGTTGGTTGGAATCGATTGCCGTCGTATCGAGTGCAGAAACCATAGCAAGATCGCGGATACGCCGCAAGGCGTGCGCTGCGCCCGGGGCCTTTACTCGGCCCCCCGTTCCTGCTACGCTTCGGGCGTGTTGCGGGAGCGCCTGAAGGACGACCGAGAAAACAACCCTGAGTAGGAGGACGGAGCAGCGTGCGAAGTCGAGCCGCGTGTTTTGACGCATTGCGGGAGTACTGCGAGGGGGTGCCGCTCGTGGATTGCCACGACCACACCGGCGCGTGTGGACCCAAGTACACCGACCCCATCCAGGCCGTGGTCAACGGCTACTTCCCGAGCGACGTGCACAGCGCGTCGTCTGATGAGGACCTGGCCGTCATCGTCGATCTCGAGCGCCCCCTCGAAGAACGGTGGCCGCTGCTCGAAAGGGCCTGGAAGCGCACCTGCCACACCGGCTACGCGCAGGTCACGCGGCTCGTGCTCGAGGAGTTCTACGGCGAGGACGACCTCACCCTCGACGCGCTGCACCGCATGAAGGACAAACTGCTGGACCTCGAGGACGCAGCCAGCTTCGAGGGGATTCTCGAGAAGGCCCACATCGCCGTGCGCCTGCTCGACGTCTGGCCGGATGTGGGCAAGGTGCTCGATGGGTCGTTCGGGCTGTCGCCGCGCGGGCGGCTGGTGATCTCTCTGCCCGCGTACCACGCCATCACCAACCGCCAGGAGGTCGACACCCTCATGGCGCCCCTTAAGGGCAAGGTGACGAGTCTCGGTGAGTACCTCGATGGCTGCCGCGTGATCTTCGACGGACACAAGCGCTTCGGCGCCGTGGCGTTCAAAGACCAGAGCGCCTACAGCCGCACCCTCGAATACGGCAATCCGTCACGCGCCGAGGCCGAGGCCGTGTTCAACGCGTTCATGGAAGACCCGCGCCGCCGCGCCGCCTATCCCGACGGCAACCGGGCCCTGGATGACTACCTGTTCCACGAGTTCCTGCGCATGGCGCGCGACCTCGACCTGCCCGTCCAGATCCACACCGGCCACATGGCGGGCATCCGCAACGACATCGTCAAGACCAACGCCATCGGTCTAATCCGCGTGATCGAGCTCCACCAGGACGTCCGCTTCGACCTATTCCACGCCAACTGGCCCTATAACGACGAACTCGTCTACCTCGCCAAGAACTACCCCAACGTGACCATGGACTTCTGCTGGGCCAACATCATCGACCCGATCTACTGCCAGCGCCTCTTCCAACAGGCACTGTCCGCCGTGCCCCACGGCAAGGTCCACGGCTACGGTTCGGACTTCGGCGGCAGCGTCGACCGGGCTTGGGCCCACGCCCGCATCGCCCGCGACAACGTCGCCATCGCCCTAGCCGAACTCGTCGAGATGGACTACCTCGACCTCGACGACGCCAAAGAGGTCGCCCACGCTTGGCTGTTCGGAAACGCGAACAGCTTCTTCCGCCTGGGTATCTGAGCGCGACGGTGTTCGACGGGGCGTGCAAGATTGAGTCTGTTGTGCCCAGCGGCGCACAATGTCCACGCGATCACCAAAGGGTCGCCAGAATCCGAATCCCCCGGAATCGTAGGCTCCCGGAATCATGCGGAGCGGACCCAGAAACAACCGAAAGAGGAAATCCATGATGCCTACCCAAACTGAGATCGACAGCCGGATGTCGGACGTGGACAGAGTGCTTGGTGAATTTGACAATGACTTCTACCACGGCCAGGCGGATTTCCTGCAAGAGAAAACCGGCCACTTCCTTGAAGACACGAAGGTGCAGGGGGCTAGTCCGCACCGGTGGCACGGCAAGACGGTGGTATTCGTCCCTCGGCACTTGAGCCAACTAGATTCCGTTCCCTTGGGACTGGCAATCCATCAGCTCGAGAGGCAAGCAGAACTCGGTATGGTTCCACCTGCATTTGTCGCAGGCACGAACATGCTCGTCGGACAGTTCGGAAGATATCTCAAGAAGATGAAGGCCGTACCCATCGAAAGGAACTGGATGACAAGTCCCGCATACAGCCGGGCCTTTCGTGACAAGATGGTTCAACTGCTCCAGCAGGGCGAGAACCTGACGGTATTCGCAGAAGCCGGAAGAAGCGCGGACGGCCGCCTGAAGAGAATGGCGCAGATGTTTTTCGATATTGCAGACAAGGCCCAATGCGGAAATGAACGCGACATTCTCATACAACCGGTTCCGCTTGTGTATGATTGGGTACCAGAGGCTTCGTACTTCCACTGGCTGCAATCCTCAAGGGCCTTAAGAAAACGAAGGAGGCTCCTCGGCAATGCCCTGTACTACGGCCTGGATCTGTCCTTTTATCTTCCTCGCTATTTCATATCCAATCCGGTCGGCAGCGTGTACATCGGTTTTGGGGAGCCAAAGACCGTCAAGGAGTTGCGAATCGAGTGGGCAGAGCACGAACCCAGGATACCATTCAGGCAGCATGTCGCGAACTACGTCAGAGGAGAGATTGCGAAGAAACAGGCCATCCCCGCAACGGGCTTGGTTGCCTATCATCTCGAACACGTCGGGGAAGCGACCTATGGCGCCTTGCGAGAATGCGTAGGCGAAACCACCTTGACGATGCAGAAACAGGGAATGAACGTCACATCACTCGTCGAACTTGGAATGGACGCCGCGGACTATGGGCTGCGCATTCTCAAGAGGAAGGGGGTTGTAGGCGAGAAGAGGGGAAGGGTACACATCAGGAAACCCAAGGCGCTGCAGTTCTGCGCGCATACGGTTGAGGAGCAAATGCGGCTCTCACAAGAGTTGCTTCAAGAGTATCCTCTGCACTGACAACGCATTCCGCCATTGAAGTCCGCGGCGAGGTCTCAGCCGCGATCCGCCGGGCTTGGCGCTCGTTTCGCTGAGCCGCCGAAACGGCGTGTTTGTGGTATGCTGGAGCTCCGGCACGGAGATCAGACGCACGGACAGGTGATCGCATGGCTCTGGACGAATTCGTGGAGAAGCGCCTGCAAGAGTTGGCGCAAGAGCGTGTCGAGGCGCTCGAGACACTCGAGACCGTACGCGAGAGTATCAAGGCGGCCGATGCGAAGCGCGCCGCGGAGACGGACACCGAGCACTACCAGAAGTGGGGCCAGATCCTGCGTACGCTTGAAGCGCAGCTGGACAGGGCGAAAACCCGACTGGCGTCGATCGACGCGGAGATCGAGGAGAAGGCGCAGAAACCGCGGGAATTGCAGCAGAAAGCCGGTGCGAAGGAGGCGCAGGGCGTGGCCGTGGAACCTGGCCCGTCCGGACTGGCCAGCCATGACGCCGTGGAAGCGGCCGGCCTGGAGGCGCTGGTGGACTTGGAGCCGGCCGACGCGGCGGCGGGGGCGCCCGAAGATCGCTATCGCGTCGCGCTGCGAAAAGTCTCGAGTGGGCCTGTCGGGGCGCTGACCCTGGCCGAGTTCGAGTCCCTGGTCGAGTTTTACGAGGGCCTGTTGGAAAGGCCCGAGACGGATCGCGTCAGGCTGGCGGTGCTCAAGGCGATGTTGAAGGCGAATTCCGAGTACGAACGCGTGCGGGCCAAGGCCGCCGCGTGCGTCCGTGCGGAGCGCACGCGCCCCGGCGGCGACGACGCCCAAGCTACGGCGTAGGCCCCTTCCATCGCCCCGCCTCCCTGAAGGCGTCGAGCACGAGCGTCTTGCGGTCTCTATCTGCGCCGATGGCGCCTTCGTTGCCTGCTATTCCGAGCCTGTCGTGACCCCCGACTGCACGTACGCGGGATTTTCGAGCACCATGCCGGCCTGGCGCGCTGGTGCGTTCACCGGATTCGGGCGAACGGCCACGCCGTCGGGCAAGGCCACCACGTAGCCGGTTTTCGCGTGGGCCTCGCCGAGCGGGAAATCGGTGCTGACGATTTGGGCGCCGCTGGCCAGGGCGTCTTGTCGGCGGGCCTCCGTGAAGAACAGCCCGGCATCCGCGCGCGTGCGCACCAGGTAGCCTTGCTCTACCACGCGCTGGATCTTCTCGACGTCGGGGAAGTCCATGACCAAGGTCGCCGCATCGGGCCGGCCCGGCTCGGAGCGGACGAACATGGCCCGGCCCTCGAGTGAGGGACGGCCCTGGGTGTACAGGTCGCGGTTCGCGCCGCCCTCGTGCAGGATGAACAGCACCTTGCCGCGGGCGGCGTCGAGGGTAGGCCAGCCATGCGCGCGCACGGCCGCCTCGAGTGTGGGCGCCTCGCCGCGAACCAGGTCCGGCGTGATCAGGCGATCCGGTGCAAAGACCGAGCGGATCTCCTCATCGAGGCGATCGAGGGTCGCGGCGTCGACGGGAAGCGAGGACGACATGGCCAGGGCCTCGCGGTCGTCCTTGATCTCGAGGAGAAACACGATGGGAACGTGGCGGGAATGGTCGTCGGACCAATCGCGCACGCACTCTAGGCAATCTACGAGGCGCTTGCACGTCGTGCCGGAATCGACGTGCGGTACGTGATAGACCTGGTATCCGTCGGGGAAGCAATGGAGATCGAGTTCGAAGCTGCGGACACCGCGCTCGAGTTGCACGTCGAGGGGGGCGTGGGTGTATCGGAACGTGACGGCATCGGGATACACGCGGCGGACCTGCTCGACCACCGCCTCGCCCGGGCGGACGTGGTAGCTGTTGTGCGTGGCGATGACCTGGATCTGGTTCATGCGCAGCGGTTCGGGGCCGGCCTGGACGGCGCCGGCGAACAGCACGACGGCCAGGGCGGCGGTCCAGCAAATACTCGACGTCGGTTTTGGAATGGGCACAGGGCGGCTCCTCTCGCGGTCAGTTCTGCGTGAAGCGCAGCATGGCGACCTGGCCTCGGGCGGTTATCGAGGTCCATTCCTCGAGCAGTGCGACGGCGCGGTCGCGTTGGCCTGCGTCCAGCAGGTCGGCCGCGCGCGCCTCGACAAGGCCCTGGTTCCCACGTGCGCTCTCCTCGACGGCCTCCCAGACTTCCGCGGCCCCGTCGAGAGGTTTGCACAGCCGGTAGACCTCGCCGTCGACAAGCGGCAGCGGCGTTTCCGCGCAACCTATGAACAACGGAAAGGCCAGGCCCTTGGCCGGGAAGGTGATCCAGGCGCAAGTGAGCAGGTCTGGGTGTTCCGGGCTGATCTCGACGGTCATGCCGGAGATGCTCGAATCGAAACACATGGACGAATCGCGCGACACATTGTGGAAGGCGTGGAAGTCAATAGGGTCGCTCGACCCTGCCAGGGTCTTGGCGGCATTCGAGTCGGCCCGGGCGCTGAAGTAGACCTTGCCCGCGAACGGTTTCGCCACGACTTCGTCGGCGTTGTTGGCGACCTCGAGGATGGCGCCGCCCTTGTCGACGAAGAGCCAGTGGGTGCCCGTGCCGCCGCCGCCGGCGTAGTAGCCCTTGGCCACGAAGTCGCGGATGACGGCCTCGGCCTCGGCACACGACGCGGCGCGCTCGGCGATGTGGCGCAGGATGAAGGTGTTCATCAGGCCGCGGAACTTCGGGCTGCCGGGGTCGAGGCCGCCGGTGTCGGCCGAGCCGGCGAGGCCCTTGTCGTTGACCATCATCATGCACGCCAGCACGCTGACGTCCGTCACCGTCAGGAAGCGGTTCACACCGGGGAGGTTCGAGTCCACAACGCAGGCGGCCTGGGGCTTGTCGATGTTGTCTCGGTTCTTGTGGAAGAAGACGGCCTGGTCCTCGGTGAACCGTTTCGAGACGGCATACGAGGTGCACTCGTCGCCCGCCCACAGGTTGCGGTAGACGCAGCCGATGTAGGCAATGTACAGCTCGCGGTCGACGCCAGCCGCGTCGGCGATGGCGCGGGCCTCATCGAGCCAGTGCGGGGCGACCTCCGCGGCGATCTCGGCAAAGCGCCGGCCCCGCGCCACCAGTTCCGGTTCGGAAAACCCCTTGGCCGCGGCCGGCTCGATGTAGTTTGCGCGCATATCGTCTTGGATGAAACGCGCGTTGAGCCGTCCCCAGGCGGTCCCGATGGCTTGGGGGCTTCCGGCGAGCCGGATCGAATCGGCATCGGCAAACGCGCGCCCGGCGCTCGCGCACAGCACCGCTACGACGAGCAAATGCGGCAGGATAGACATCGGATTCGCGTAACCTCTCATTGGACCCACGGCCAACAGAACCAGGAATTGCCGCGCGGGGCCTGCACGAACAGGACTGTCCCTGTCTTGCCCAGAGCCGGTGAAGAAATGGCCGGTGCTCCCGTACCGCCGGCTGGAAGCCGGCGGTACGTGGACCAGGCGCCTATTGTGGCATTTCTTCACCAGCTCTCAGCGCTCGCGTACGAGACGGTACACGGTGTCGTAGGCGAAGGTCAATTCCTCGATCGTGCAGTGGTCCTGCACGTAGTGGGTGGTGCAGAAGAGCAGTCCGCCGTCGGCGAAGATACGCAGGACGCGCTCGATTTCCGACTCGAGGAAATCCAGCCGCCCGAAGCCGATGGTGGTCTGCACGTCGAGCCCGCCCATGACGACGAATCGGCCGCCGTGCTTCGTCTTCTGCGCGTGCAGGTCCATGCCCGCGGACTCCTGCCACGGGTGGACGACGTCGTAGCCGAGTTCGATGATGCCGTCGACGACGTCGTTGACGTTGCCGTCGCTGTGGAGGCTGAGGAAGGCACCGCGCTGCTTGACGGCGCTGGCCGTGACCTGGTGGGCGGGGAAGATGAGTTCCCACCAGGTGTCGGTGCTGAACAGGAGGCCGGTCTGCGCGCCCCAGTCGTCCGAGACGTGGATCATGTCGACGCCGAGGTCGAGGCAGTTCATGGCGAAGGCGCGGTTCCATTCGGCCTGACGGCGATAGATCTCCTTGAGTTCGCCGGGATACATCAGCAGGTACAGCAGGTGGTTCTCGATGCCGAACACGCCGTTGAGGGCCTCGAAGATGCCGGGGGTCTGGACGTAGACGAAGCGGTCGCGTTCCTCCTTGTGGTGGCGCACCTTCCCAACGATATCGTCGTAGGCGTTGCGATCGTTTGGGTCGGTCGCATCCAGGTCCAGGGCGGCCGGCGGGTCGAGGTCGCGCCCGAGATCGGCGCGGAGCCCCTCGAGATCCTCGCCGCGAAAGGTCGGCGGCCCGCCGAAGAGGTGGGCGAAGTCGAACTCGTAGTGGTCCTCGAACGCCTCGACCGAGCCAAACGCCTCGGTGATGGGACCCTTCAGATTGGCCTCGACCCAACCATAAACCGGCATGCGGTCGGCCTGTTCGTGGCGGATGGTCTTGATGACGCGTTCGCGTGGACGCACGAGTATGGCTCCTTTGTTGTGCCGGCGCTGGGCGGTGTGGCTGGGGGATCATACTCTCGGGCAGGCGGCAGGCAACTCCGATCTGTCCGATCCGTCCGATCCGTCCGATGCGATCATACACGCGGACGCGCGTCCGGTAACAGGCGGCGGGGAGGCGGCGTTGCTTCGTAGGAGTCGGGCGGGTAGGATGGATGCAGGGCGAGAGGGAGATGGCAAAGTGAATCGGCTGTCACGGAGGGAGATGCTGAAAGGCGCGGTTGGCGCGCTGGGCGCGACGGCGCTGGGCTGTAGGACATTGCGCGCGGCGTCAGCGAAGCGGCCGAACTTCGTGTTCGTCCTCATCGATGACCAGGCGTGGAACGCGATGGGGCATACGGGACGCTTCCCTTTCCTGAAGACGCCCCACATGGACCGGCTGGCACGTGAGGGGGCGAGCTTCGAGAACGCCTTCGTTACAACGTCGCTGTGCTCGCCGAGCCGCGCGTCGTTCCTGACGGGCTGCCACGCCCACCGGCACGGCGTGCGCACGAATGAGAAACGCGACCCGGATCCGGAACTCGAGACCTTCCCACAACGGCTGCAGCGGGCCGGCTACGAGACGGCCTTCGTCGGGAAATGGCACATGAAACCGGCGGCCAATCCGCGGCCGGGCTTCGACTATTGGTTGAGTTTTCGTGGGCAAGGGGAATACGTCAATCCGAAGCTGAACGAGAACGGCCGCGACTTCCAGCAGGAAGGCTACATGACGGACCTTCTCACCGGCTACGCCACGCGTTGGCTCGAGCGCCCGCGGCACAAGCCCTTCTGCCTCCTGCTCTGGCACAAGGCCGTCCACGGGCCGTTCACGCCAGCGCCGCGCCACGCCGAGGCCTTCCCCGAAGCCACGCTGCCCAAACCCCCTAACTTCGACGATGCATTCGAGGACAAGCCAAAGTGGCTGCGCCGTATCAAGACCTACGGCGGACGCCGGGACGACGTCCTCAAGAGCGAGGACAAGGAGATTCCCGACGCGTTGCCGCCGGCCGAGTGGCATGGAGGGCAGAAGCACCAACTCGACTACCTCCGCGCACTGCTGGCCGTGGACGAGAGCATCGGCGCGGTGCTCGCCACGCTCGAGAAACAAGGCACGCTCGACGATACCGTCGTCGTCTTCAGCAGCGACAACGGCTACTTCCTCGGAGAACACCGGTCGGGCGACAAACGGCTGATGTACGAGGAGTCGATTCGGATTCCGTTGATCGTGCGCTGCCCGGCGCTGGCCGCGCCGGGCGCGCGCCTCGAGCCGATGGCCCTGAACATCGACGTCGCCCCGACGATCCTCGATCTCGCCGGCGCGCGGCCGCCACGGACCATCCAGGGCCGGTCGCTCGTGCCGCTGCTCGGGAATGCGCGCGCGCCGTGGCGCGATTCGTTCCTCTACGCCTACTACCAGGAAAACTGGTTGCCGGGCATCCCGACCATGCTGGGTGTCCGCTCGCAGCGGTTCAAGTACATCCATTATCCAAACCTCCCGGACGACGTCGACGAGTTGTACGACCTCGAGCGCGACCCGCACGAACTGCGCAACCTCGTTGCCGACCCGGCCCACGCGCCCACGCTCGACCGCATGCAGGCGGAGTTGAAGCGCCTGCTCGACGAAACCGAGTACGTCGAGGCAAGCAGCAGGCCGGCGCCCATCGATGTGCCGCTGAGCTTGGCGCTCCACTACGCCTTTGACACGGAAAAGGACGGCCTGGTCCGGGACGAGTCCGGTCATGATCGACACGGACGGCTGTACCAGGCGTGTGTCGCGGAAAGCACTCGCGGAGGCCGTGCCTGCAAAGCCCTCGAGCTGGACGGTGGCGGCTACGTGGTCGTGCCGAGCGACGACGATGCCTTCAGCCCCGCCATGAAGCCGCTCACCGTCGGCGGCTGGTGCCGGCCCGAGGCCGGCGACGGCGCTCTCATCTCATTTGGTGGGCAAACGTTTGGATTATGCCTCTACTTGAGGCAGGGCCTTCCCCATTTCGCCGTCGTGTCCGGCGGCTCGCCGTCCGCGGCGAGCGGGGCGGCCGCGGTCCCCGTGAAGCAGTGGGTGCACCTGATGGCCATGCTGACCCACGATTGCCGGCTGCGCCTGTTCGTCAATGGCGAGGCCGTAGGGGAAGCCGCGTGCTCGGACTTCATCGCGGCGAAACCGAACGAAGGCTGTACGGTGGGCGCGGACCTGGGTACGCTCGTCGGCGACTACCGCGATCCATTGCATTGGCAAGGCCTGATCGGCGACGCACGGCTCTACTGGGGCGAACTCGGGCCACGGCAACTACGGCGCTGGCTGCGGAAGTGAACCGTCTCCGTACCGCCGCCTCGCACCGCGGAAGCGGGGGGCATTCGGCGCTACGGGGCCGATCGGATTGTCGCCACTCGCCCGGAAATCACCGCCCCTTGAACACCAACTCGGTAATCGAACAGGCGGGGAAGGCATAGTCGAAGGGCGCGCCGGCTTCCACCTGGCCTTCCACGATCTTGACGCGAGGCGGCTCGTTCCAGACGTTGACGGCGTCGGGGGGTGCGGCGATGGTGCGGATGCGGGCCTCGGGCGCGGCGTCGAAGCCGGCCACCTTGATCCTGGCCGTCTGCGCGTTGACGGGGTCGCGGTTGGTGACGAGGAGGGTGAGTTCGGCGCCCGCGTCGTCAAGTAGCGCTATGCCTTCGAGCACGGGCACATTCTCCGCTCGGGGCAGGCCGAGCAGGACGCGGTCGTAGGTGGGCGCCTCGACGGCGCAGGCCACGGGCCAGCGTCCGCTCATTGTGCCGTAGAGCTTGCTTAGGTAGTGAATCGGCTCGGGAAACGCGACCTCGAAGACCTTGGCGCGGCCGCCGCCGTGGTTGATGACGGCGGTGCGGGTGATGATCTCGACGAGGTCGCGGTGGCGGATGCAGGCGTTCATGACGCCGGCGAAGTAGAGCGACTCGGCGTGCCGCGAGCACGTGCGCGGCGCGCGCGCGCGGCGGGCCACGCTCATGACTTCCGTGAGGGCGACCTTCGTGTCGGCATGGCCCGTGGCCCGGAACAGGTCCTGCATCTCCTCGAGTTGCCTGTCGAAATGCAGCCCGTATGCCGCCAGCGCCATCGCAACGTCCTCGGGCGCGGCTTCCGGCGGTACGCCCCAGCCTACGAGCCGGTGCATGGATAGACTCCGCACCGGTTCGGTCACGGCTTTCAGGAAACGTTCGTTCCAGTCATCTGGGCCGCCGTTTGCGATGAGGAGAAGATTCGGGTCGGCCTCGAGCATGGCCTTCGAGAAAACGTCATAGCGTTGCGCGTACTCCTCGGGCGTGCAGTGGCCGACTTGCCAGTCCCCCCACAACTCGTTGCCCACTTCCCAGTAGCGTACGGCAAACGGCGCCGGGTGGCCGTTGGCCGCGCGCAATTTCCCGAGGGGGCCGTCGGCCGCCTCGTTGCAGTAGCGGACCCACTCGGCGGCCTCGACGGGCGTGCCGTCGCCGCAGTTGACGCAGATAAAGGGTTTCGCGCCGATCGCCTTGGCAAACGCCATCCACTCGTGCGTGCCGACGTGGTTGTACTCGGCGATCTTCCACGCGGGATTCTGCATCATCGCGCGCTTCTCGCGCGGGCCGACGCCGTCGCGCCAGTGGTAGCCCGAGACGAAGTTGCCGCCCGGGAAACGCAGCAACGAAACGTGCAGGTCCTTCATCAGGCGGACCACGTCCGGGTCGAGGCCGTCGATGTGGTCTGCGGGGAAAAGCTCGGCATGGTCGAGCCACACCGTGGTGGGTCCGTCGAAGACCACCGCCAGGTCGTAAACGTGGCCGACCTCCGGCCCCTCGGGCACCTCGAGCTTCACGGCGTACGGCTTCCACTCGGCGCCCGATACGCGGGCCTCGGCCGTGCAGAACGGCGCGCCGTCGCGCGCGTGCAGCCGAACGCGGGCAATTGTGGGCTCCGTGGCGCGCGCGTAGAAAGTCAACTCGTAGTCACGCACCCGATGTAGGGGAAGCCGGATAGGCTGGCGCAGGCCGCCGCGTTCCGAGACCTTCACCCGCTGGCTCAGCTTCGAGTTGAACGGCCTCTCGTCATCCATCGCGTACTCGGCCTCGCCTTCCGGTAGCCAGTAGCACGCCAGGCCCACGTCCCGGCCGTCCGCGATGCCGGGGACGCCGTCCCAAGCCTTCGCGCGGCCGATATCCGGCCCGAAGAACTCGTAGCCCTCGAAGCTCGAGTTGCGGAGGATTTGCGCCCACTGGCCCCCGTAGACGTTGCGGCCGATGTGCTCGCCGAACTGGCCGACAAAGCCACGCGGCACGCGCGTGGCCTCGCGTTGCGACACGTCCACCTGGATGGTCGCCGGCGGGGCGGCGCCGGAAAACAGCAGCACGATCAACACGTTCGTCATAGTCCCTCCTCGCGCCGGGCGAAGGGCCCGGCCCACCGGTCTGTGAGGCCGCCCGGCCGCGGGCTCAGCAAATGCGCGGCAGTTGGTCGCCGCTCAGCATGTCGAGAATGCGGATGCCGCCGAAGGTCTTCATCAGGACCGGCGCCGCGGCCCGCTCTGTGACCGTCCCGATGACCGTGGCGTCGGCGCCGAGGGGATGACGGCGCATCACCTCGAGCGCGCGGTCCGCGTCGCCCGGCGCCACGAAGGTCACCAGGCGCCCCTCGTTGGCCACGTGAAGCGGATCGAGCCCGAGCAACTCGCAGGCGCCGCGCACGTCCTCCAGCACCGGAATTGCCTTCTCGTCGATCGTGATGCCGGCGCCGGCGGTCGCGGCAATCTCATTGAGGGCGCTGGCGAGGCCGCCTCGAGTACAGTCGCGCAGGCAGTGGACCTCGATGCCGGCGTCGAAGAGCTGCGCCACGAGGTCGGCCAGGGGCGCCAGGTCGCTTTCGATGGTGGTCTCGAACGCGAGGCCCTCGCGGGCGGCCATGATGGCGATGCCGTGGCGGCCCACGTCGCCGTTGAGCAGGACTGCGTCGCCGGGGCGCACTTGTGCCGGCAGACTCGACACGCCCTCCGGGACCATGCCGATGCCGGCGGTGTTGATGAAGAGGCCATCGCCCTTCCCGCGTTCGACCACCTTCGTGTCGCCGGTCACGATGGTGACTCCGGCGCGTTGGGCCGCGGCCTGCATGGACTGGGTCACGCGGTGGAGCGTCTCGACGGGCAGGCCCTCTTCGAGAATGAAGCCGGCGCTGAGGTACAGCGGACGCGCCCCCGACACGGCGAGGTCGTTGACCGTCCCGTACACGGCCAACGAGCCGATGTCGCCGCCTGGAAAGAACAGCGGATGCACCACGTAGGAGTCGGTGGTGAAGGCGAAGCGGACGCCGTCGCACTCGAGCACCGCGCTGTCGTGCTCGGCCTCCTGGTCGGGATTGGCGAAGACCTTGACGAACACGTCGTCGATCAAACGGTGCATAAGGTTGCCGCCGGCCCCGTGGGCGAGCACGACGTTGGCGTATTGCTGTACCGGCAGGGGGCAGGTGAACGGGGGCGCTTCGGGACTCATTTGGCGGGACTCCTTGATCGCACAGGCTAGCCGGCCGACACGCGCCGGTAGCGGTAGTAGGCGGCGCACGCGCCTTCGGCGGACACCATGGTCGCGCCCAGCGGGTGCTCTGGCGTGCAGCGGCCGCCGAACATCGGGCACTCCTCGGGCTTGATGATTCCCTGGAGCACCTGGCCGCTCAGGCACTCGGTGGACTCCGTGACGCTGTAGTCCACGAGGCCGAAGCGCCGCTCGGCGTCGAAGCCGACGTAGGCATCCGCGAGGGCGAGCCCGCCGTACGGGATCGCGCCGATACCGCGCCATTTGCGCGTTACCACCGTGAATACCTCGTTCATCAGGGCCATGGCCGTGGCATTGCCTTGCGGTTTAACGCCGCGGGCGTATTGCGTCTCGACCTTGGCCTCGCCGTGCTCGAGTTGCGTGACGCCCATGTGGATGCCCTCGAGAATGTCGAGCGGCTCGAAGCCTGTCACCACGACGGGGATGCCGTACTGCGTAGCGATGGCCTCGTACTCGGAAGTGCCCATGACGGCGCACACGTGCCCAGGCGCGACGAGGGCCTCGACGCGATTGTCCGGTCCGGACAGAATGGCCTCGATGGCCGGCGGAATGCGTACATGGGCGACGAGGACGGAGAAGTTCTCGATGCCGCGGCGGGCGGCCTGCGCCACGGCCGCGGCGTTGACCGGGGCCGTCGTCTCGAAACCGACCGCGAAGAAGACGACTTGTCTGTCCGGCTCCTCGCCCGCGAGCCGGACCGCGTCGAGCGGCGAGTAGACGATGCGAACGTCGCCGCCTGCGGCCTTGGCGGCCTGGAGGTCCTTGGCGCTGCCGGGCACGCGGACCATGTCGCCGAAGGAACACAGGATGGCCTCGGGGCGCAGGGCGATGTCGATGGCTTTGTCGATGAGTTCGACGGCCGTGACGCACACCGGGCAGCCGGGCCCGTGGATCAGCGTGATCTCATCGGGCAGCAACTGATCGATGCCGAAACGGACGATGGCGTGCGTCTGCCCGCCGCACACCTCCATGATCGACCACGGGCGCGTGGTGATCCGGGCGATGGCGCGCGCGAACCGCTCCGCGTGCATGTCGTCGCGATATTCGTCGACGAACCGCATGACCTACTCCGTCTAACAGGCGAAGTCTATCACAAACAAGGCCGAGCAGGTATGCGTCCGCGGACGGTCTACTGTCTCCGGCGCAGCACCGCCACGCCGCCGGCAACCAACGCGCACAGCAGCGCAGCCAACGCGGCCGCGCCCGCCGACGGGGCGCCGCTATTCACCGACAAGATCGCGGCATCCGACACGCGCACGTCGGTGCCGGCGTCGGCCACCTCCACGGTGTAGGTGCCGCTGTGCTCCACGTACAGCGGATCAATCGTGTACGTCGAGTTCGTGCCCACCTCCAGGCCGTCCTGTTTCCACGAGTAGCTCAGCGGTAGATACCCGCCCGTGGTGGCGACGGTGAAGGCGTGTGACTCGCCGGGTTGCTTGTCCGCCCCTTGCGGTTGTTGCACGATGGCGAGGTGTTCTTCCACGGCCAGCGTGGCCGTGTTGGACCAGTAGGTGAGACCGTCGTACGCGACTTCGCACCAGTAGTCGCCCCGGTCGGCCGTCGAGACGGTCGGAATCGTGAACGTGTCGGAATCGCCGCCCACGTCGCGCACGGCCTTGGCGCCGTCGTCCCACTTCCAGTGATAGGTCGGGATGCTGGCGCCGTGGTCGACGCCCACGTTGAACGCGTGGCTGTCGCCCGCGTACCGGTCCCCGCCCTGCGGCTGCGCGCTGAATCCGTGCCAGTTGTGGATGTGGTACAAGGGCGAGGCCCCGCCGCCGAACGGATTGCCCGCCGCGTCGGTCACGGCCGTGCCCACCGCGATGCCGACGGTCCCGTCGGCTTCGGAATCCGAAATTGTCACGGCTACGGTGTAGTCGGGATCGATCCCGCTCACGGCCGCGCCGGCGAGGCCGGCCAGGCTGCCGGTCACCGTCACATCAGCCGCGTCAAAGGAGCCCGCCACGCTCTCCGTGAAGTCGACGCTGAAAGATACCGCGTCGGCTTCGGTCGGGCTGGCCCCGTCCAACGCGATGGCGGCGTCCGGATGCGTGCCGTCGTACGTCACGGCGTGCGACGCCGGCCCTTGGTTTGGATTGCTGGCCGCGTCGTGGGCCACGCCCGCGGCTACCGTGACGGTGACTGCGCCGTCGCCGGCCGGCGTCACGCTCACGTCGTAGCTTGTCCCCGAGCCGCTGAAACCGGCGATGCTACCATTGGTGACTTGGACGTCCGTCTGGACAAAGTCGCTTACCGACTCGTCGAAGTCGATGTCGAACGGAATCGGGCTTGTGTTGGTGGGCGAGGACTCGGTCGAAGTCACCGTCACCGTCGGGCCTGTCCCGTCGTACG
>Ga0272442_10005022_pt1 | contig 17850 bp, 5 predicted proteins | sample SSMForm2O_FD_200262 | JGI IMG/M metagenome (GOLD analysis project Ga0272442, IMG submission 200262) | Marine sediment archaeal communities from Little Sippewissett salt marsh, Falmouth, MA, United States - SSM-Form-2O | ecosystem: Environmental > Aquatic > Marine > Wetlands > Sediment ... | reverse complement strand
GTAATCGACCGTCACCACCGACCCCGAAGCCTCGCTAAGCACGACCGTAAGCTGAGCCGGTGTCGCCAACTCGTCGCCGGCCGAGGCCGTCAGCTCGTATTGAACCGTGGGAAGGGCTGCATCGTTGTCGTTGATCGTGTAAGTGTGGACCGTGTTGGTCCCCAGGGTCGCATTGCTCGGGTTGCTCAGGGTCACCTCAATCGTCTCATCCGCCTCGGCCACGCCGTCGTCGACGATAGTGATATTGATGGTCTTGCTCACGTCGTTGGGATCGAACGTCAGCGTGCCGGCGGCCAGGGTGTAATCGACCCCACTACCGGTCGCATCACCGCCGGTGACGGCATAATCCACAGTCACCGTCTGCACGTAGGCCGCACTGAGCGAGACGCTTAGATTGGCCGGCGTGACGGCTTCGTCACCATTGGACGCCGTCAGGTCGAACTGGACGCTTGGCAGCACATCGTTGTCGTTGATGGTGTAGGTGTGAACCGTGTTGGCGCCCAGCGAAGCGTTGGTCGGATTGCTCAACGTCACCTCGATGGTCTCGTCCGCCTCGACCAACCCGTCGTCGACGATGCTGATGTCGACGCTCTTGGTCACATCGTTCGGGTCAAACGTCAGCGTGCCGGCGGCCAGGGTGTAATCGACCCCGCTACCGGTCGCATCACCGCCGGTGACGGCATAATCCACAGTCACCGTCTGCACGTAGGCCGCACTGAGTGAGACCGACAGATTGGCCGGTGTGACCGACTCGTCGCCGTTGGAGGCTGTCAGATTGAACTGCACACTTGGCAGCACATCGTTGTCGTTGATGGTGTAGGTGTGAACCGTGTTGGTCCCCAGCGTAGCATTGCTCGGATTGCTCAGCGTCACCTCGATGGTCTCGTCCGACTCGACCAGATCGTCGTTGACGACCGTGATGTCAACGCTCTTGCTCACGTCGTTCGGGTCGAACGTCAGCGTGCCGGCTGCCAGGGTGTAGTCCACGCCGCCGCCCGTGGCGTCGCCGCCGGTGACCGCGTAGTCGACGGTGACAGTCTGGCTCGACGACTGGCTGAGTGAGACGCTCAGATTGGCCGGTGTGATCGACTCGTCGCCGTTGGAGGCCGCCAGGTCGAACTGAACCGTGACACCGACCGGCACATCCGTGACGACCAGCTTGGGACGAAGCGCTTGGTCGGCCCGGTCGTCAGACCAGAAGTGGTTAGCAATGCCGATATCCTCATCCTCCGCCTTGATCAGCACGCCGAGGTTGTTGGCGGGATTGTTGATCCAATCCTGCACTGTCGCGGTGGTGTCCCATTCCAGCCAGTAGTTGACGGCCGTGGCGTCTTTGGTGCAGCGACCGATCACCGTGACATCGTAATCCCCACCCGGCGTCGTCCACGCACTGCCGCTGGCGTAGTCGTTCCACGTGGCGGCGCTCTCGGTCCAGTTGCCTCGCGTCAACTCGTGGGCCACGTAATCGTGCGCCCCGCCGAACTCCTCGTACGCATACAGCATGATCTTGGCGGACGTTATCGTCGTGCCGGGTGTGATACTGGACACATCGAACCTGGTCAGCGTCCGCTTCCGCTCGTCGTCGCTGGCCTCGTAACCCGAGACCCACAGCGAGGTGTCGCTGCCGTAGTTGGTATCCGACTGCGTGTCATATATGTACGTCGACACCGTGCTGATGAAGGTCACTTCTCCCAGGCCGGATGCGTCGGCGTTGGCCACGTTGGACAGGCCCGACCAGTTGGGCACTTCATCGGCCGTTTTCACGGCAAAGTAGTAATTCTGACCGGCTGCCAACCCCGTAACGGTAAACGACTCGGCCAAACCGGCCGCTTGCGGCGCGGGCTCGCCGGTGGCCTGCGTGGCGCTGGCCCAGTTGCCGGCGTCGATCGGTGCGGTCGAGTAGCGCACGTCGTAGGCGCTGGCCGTGCCGCTGTTGCCGTCATCACCGGGCGCCGTCCAGGACAGGTCCACGGCATTGGACTGCAAGCTCGTCTGGGCCGACAGATCCGTGATGTCTGCCGGTGGTGTGACATCCGGCGTCAACACCGAGATGGTTACCGAATCGCTGCCGGTCAACTCACTGTCGTCGGCCTCGAGCTTGAGTACGTAGACGCCCTCGGCGTCGAAGGTAGCCGTCGTGTCTTCAGCCGTATCGTTGCCGAAGGTTACATTGCCCGGCCCCGAATCCTTGGTCCACAGCACGGTGTAGGCGGCGGGCGGATCAGGTAGACCATCGTCGGTCACCGTGCCGTCGAGGGTCGCCGTATCCTCGCCAGGCCAGTCAAGCTGCTGATCGGCGCCGGCGTCGACGACCGGCGCGCTATTGAGGTCGGTGATGAACAACTCGGGACCGTTGGAGCCGTACTCACTTGACCGGAATCGGTTCTGCACGCCGACGGTTTCGTCCTGCACTTTCAGGACGAGTCCGTAGTTGTTGGCGGGGTTGTCGATCCAACTTTGCACGACCGCTGTGACGTCCCACTCCATCCAGACGTCAATTGCCGTCGGGTCCTTCGTGCACTGGCCTACCACCGGGGCGCTGAAGTCGCCGCCGGGATTCGTCCACGCCTGCCCGCTGGCATACTGGTTCCACGTCACTTCGCCTTCGACGAAGTCACGCGTGAGCTCGTGGGCTGCGTATACGGCACTGCCGCCGTTCTCGCTCCAGGTGAACAGCCGTAACTTGGCCGAGGAAACCTCCGTGCCCGGCGCAATCGACGCGACGTTGAACTGTGCGAAGGTTCGCTGCACTTCGTAGTATGGATCGAGGTCGTACCCGGTGACCACCAGTTGCGTGCTGGCGCCGTAGTTGCTGTCGGGGCTGAAGTTGACGACATAGGCGTCTTTCGTGGGTGACAGGGTCAACTCCCCGATCACAGGCGGCACGGCGCTGGGCACGTTGGACAGCGCCGACTCGTTGGGTACCTCGTCGCTGGTCTTGATGGCGAAGTAGTACGTCGTATCACCGGTAAGGCCCGTGACGGTGAGCTGCTCCGGCGAGCCGGCTGCCTGCGGTGCGGGCTCACCACTGACCTGCGTAGCGCCGGCCCAGTTGGCTTCGCTGATGGTCGAGGTGGAGTAGCGGATGTCGTAACTGGCGGCCGTGCCCGTGTTTCCGTCGTCGCCGGGGGCCGTCCAGCTTAGCTCTACCGAGCCCGACTGAATGCCGGCCTCAGCGGCCAGGTCGGTTATCGCCGCCGGCGCGGTCACGTCGGGCGCAGCCGTCGTCTCACTGGCTACGTTGGAGAGGGGGGACTCTTCCGCCCCTTCGTCATAGGTCTTGATCGCAAAGTAATATGTGGTCGAGGAGTTCAGCCCCGTCACCGTGAATGCTTCCGGGTTGCCCGCCGCCTGCGGCGACGGCTCGCCGTCGACCTGCGTGGCGCTGGCCCAGTTGGCCTCGTTGATGGTGCTGGTGCTGTAGCGCAGGTCGTACCACATGGCTCGGCCCGCATAGCCGTCGTCGCCCGGCGCGGTCCAGGTCAGATCGATGGTCGTGGAGTCCGGGTTGGCCGCCGCCAGGTCGGTGATTTGCCCGGGCGGGTTGCCGTCGGGTGTCGGCGGCGGAATGAGGGCGAGTTCGACGTATTCGGTCTTGGGCACCTTCGTACCACCCACGTTGATGGCGAAGGTGGTCGGACTGCCGGCAACATACTGCTCGTTGACCTTATCGATGGTCCAGTCGGCGCCGTCAAATTCCTTCCACTTGTAGGTTACCTTGAAGCGGACGTTCTGGCTGAGGACCGCAGGATTGTCCAGCGTCACGGTGATGTTGTTAAGACCCTTGTCCAGATAGGCCATCGCTCCCTTGTTGTGTTCGAAGACCGTCGTAATCGCGAGGCGACTCACGCCGGCATCCGTCTTGGAGCCGTCTGCGTCCAACTCGATCTTGATCCAGTACTCGCGGAAATGGTTGTAAATCTGGCTGCGCAGGCTCAAGCCCTCGAGCTGGGTCGTACCGGTGGCCGTATTGTCCCACACCTGCGTCCAGGTCGTACCGTTATCGGAGAAGTAGATTCGGTTGGCGTCACCGTTGTCGTTGCGATAGAAAATGCCGTCGATCCATCCGTCGGTCAGATAGAATGAACAGTCGATGTGAAAGACGATGGATGCTGTTCCGGTGGACGCCAGGTGCAAATCGGGCGTCAAACCATCGTCGTGGTACGTGGCAACGTTGCTGCTGCTCTCGACACAGGCCTGGTAGGCGGAGCTGCGGAAGTCGGGCTCGAGCACGAAGGTCCCGTTGGCATACCGCTTGTATGTGACGCTCTTGCCGGCCCAGCCGTACAGCGCGTAAGGCTCGATGTAGGGGAAGTTGACATAGTCCTTCCAGTCGTGCTGTGATTCGTGGTGGTAGGGCGGATCGCCAGTGATGGGCGGGTCGGCGCTCTCGGGGGGACAGTGCTGGTTGGTCCACGATTCCCAGGTACGAGTGATCGTCTCGCCTGTTCGCAGGCTCATGTCCATGGTGTGCTCGATGGCCACAACGCCCGAGCCGCCGTCGCTCCAGCCGTGCATGGCGCTGGCATACCACTCGGGTGTATCACCGCACAGCAAAAAGCCCGGACAGGCGCGGCCCTCGGCCACGGCATTGAGCATGAGCGTCTCGTCGGCGTCATATTCGGCACAACTCGTGACGGCCGGTGGCACGGCGCGATTGTAGGTGTACATGGTGGTCATGTTGCAGAACGCGTGCCATGCATTGTCGTAGTACACCTCATAGATCCAGTGGCCGGGCAGCGCAATCTTGCGGTGGCCCAGTTCAGGCACATAGTCAAGAATGGTGTTGTTCCAGCCTGAGATCGTGCCGCACAGCGCCCAGCCGAACACGTTTATGGCCCTGACGGGACAGTACCTCTGTGGCGGCATGTTGCCCCAGTGGTAGATTCGCCGCTTGACGTTGTTGTAGCAGTTGACGGCCCGTTCCTCATCGGTGGAGGGCGGTACCACACCGTCGGGCGTGTACGAACTCACGAACGTGCTCGCCATGGTATGGATGGTCCGGCAATCGGCCACGCGATCGTTGACGATCCATGGGTTCAATATCGTTACCGGATCGGCGGGAGGCTGCTCGACGTCAAACCAGACCGTGCAAGTGTCGCTTGTGGTGTACTCGCCGTCGTAGGCCTCCAGCTTGAGCACGTACTCGCCAGCCTGGGTGAAGGTGGCCGTGGTGTCCACCGCGTTCGGATCGCCGAAGGTCACAGCCGCAGGGCCGATGACCCTGCTCCACGTGGTGGTTACCGTGCCGGGCGGGACCGGCTTGCCGTCGTCGCTGACCGTACCGTCGAGACTTACCGTATCGTCGGGCGACCAGAGGTCCTGGTCGGGACCGGCGTAGACGTTCGGCGCCTGGTTGGGTGAGATCTCACAGCCGACACACTCGTCGGCACCGAGATCGTACCCACCTCCGTCGGGTCTGGTCTCGTTGTCGATGTCATATGCGGGCGCGTAGGCGGCGCTGGCCACGTCCATCGCGGCCGAGCCGTCGGATATATGAAGATCGCCGATGGCGGGGTTTACGTAGATCGGGTCGCCGGAGAAGGTGTTCGTGCCGAACGGCGTGTTGCCGCCGTAAAAGAGGTTGTAGTCGCCGGTGAGTGTGTTGCCTGCCTCGACGTAGGAGTTACTGGGCGTGTAGATGACGCAGTTCTGGAAGTCGAGCGTGCCGCCTGTGAACGCCCCCAAAAAGGCCGGGTAGCCGGTGGGCTCGTTGGTGTACAGGCTGCAATTGATGACCTCAACCCCTACAGGCGAGTACTCGGGTGTAATGCGGATCAGCTCGGGGTTTTCGCTGAAACCCGCAATGTTGTACAGGAAGGAGTTTTTGATAGCAGTTCCGGTGCCGGCGAAGATCGCGAAGGGTGCCCCCTTGTTGTCGTGAACGATGCAGCGATCGAAGACGTGGTTGCCCGGCTGGGCCCCGTTAATTTGCACCCCATGCTTGCCGCCGTTGCTGAAGTGGCAGTTGCGGACGACGATGCCGTCGCAGTCGGCGACGAAATACATCACGTGTGAGTTCGACCCGTCGCGATTGCGGGCGTAGACATTCTCGATCAGGCCGTTGGCGTAGATGGAGTGCTGCATACACCCTTGATCCGCATCGGTCAAGGCGACGTTGCGCAGCGTCAGATTGCTGCCGAATCGCATGTTGAAACACCAGGTGGTCGTTCCGAAGCCGGGAACGTTGGTGATCTCCAACAGGAACGAATTGGGGTCAAGAATATCCGGATCGCCTCCGCCGTCGACGGTGATGTAGCTGTAGTTGTTGGTGCTGAAGCCCCACCATTCCGGGCTGACGTTGCGCAGGTCGATGATGGCCTTTTGCGTCGCACCCGGCAGCGTGGTCAGGGTAATGGGGCTGCCCTCGGCGCCGCTGGCAATAAACCGCAGGCGCTTTTGGGTGGACGATGTGTAGAACTCTGCCGGAATGTGCAGCCCCGGCATGACGTAGATCGTGTCGCCCGGACTCATGGCCGCATTCAGCGCCGTCTGAACTTCCAGAAAGGGCGTCAGTTCGGTCAGCCCGTCATTGCCGTCGCTGCCCGTCGGCGAGACGTAGTAATCGGTCGCCATCGAGGGCAGACCAAGGCCCAGCACAAGCGCCGCCGCTGTCAAACCTACCCACATCGTTGCAGACCTGAACATCACACCTCTCCTTGTTCTGTGCGACGCACCCGACGACCACGCCGCCCGCGATATCAATTGGCAGAACATCAACCTGGACATGCATACGAACCCACGCCGCGGCTGGCCCACTGCGCCGCCGGCCACGCGTCTTACAGCAGCAAACACACGCGGCCCCCTCGCAACGAGCGCACAAGCCCCGCGTAATTCAACTGCTCGATTTCTGGTTCCAGTTACGGCTGCCCAATCGTGCTGCATCCGAACGGCACACGATACAGCCGGCCCCGAGATTGGGTGCACAGGCCTGCTCGCCATCTACCGCGCCAGAGACCCGCCCTGACGCGAGCTGTGAGCAGCTTTGCCGGCGGCCGACGCGGCGTCCATCCACTCGCCATTAGACAACACGTGCGAAAGGTTGGGACTTGCACACCGCGTCTCGCCGCCCTGCTCGCAAGCCGGCGATGGCTGCCAGTGCGTCTCGACTGATACTACTTTTGCCCGAACGCGTCAAGTGGAAAACTTTCAGCAGGTCCGAACGATCATCGTCGCCCCCCGAAGGTGCACCGCGCGGGCCGACACCGAGGAGTCGAATTGATTCTCTCCGTACTCACAGCCAACGTAAGATGCCTTGCCAAAGGAAGATACCGTCAAGAACCAGAGAACGACCACCGATCAGTCGGCCGGGTTACACGTTTTCTGACGCGACCGGGACGCAGGGCCGTGTGGGCCCCGGCGGCTCGTGGTGCCTCCAGAAGGCCAATTTGCGGACGTGTCTATGTCACAGCCACGCCATCCCCCGAACTCTGCCCGGCCGATGAGAGCGCAGTCGGTCGGTCAGCGCGTCAGGCGCGGCGTATGGTAGACCGTATAGCTCGAAGTCGATCCCGGCTCGATGATGACCGTGCCATCCATTACGTTTGCCGGCTGAACGATCACGTGCTGGTGCACCGGTGCGCCGGTGAGCCGAACGTGCATGATGCGGATGCCGGCGAAGCCCACGATGGTGAACTCGGCGTTGTCGCCCACTCCTCCGACGTAGGAGAACAACGGGATGGCCCGAGGCTGTCCGATGATCGCCTCCAACTCGTCTTTGAAGCCTGCGCTCAGGCCGGTGTCGCCCGTGAGGGTCAGCGTGCCGTCATCTCCGAGCTTCAGCTCGCCGCCGTGATAGGCCAGGTCCTCGGCGCTGATGCCGTCAACGATCTGCCGCTCGATGTCGGCTGTGCTGTTGTTGCTGCCGCCAATGTCGACGGTGCCGAAGTTGCCCGGCGGCAATTGATCGATCCCACTACCGGGATACATATTGATCTCCAGGAGGGTGTCGCTGCCGGAGTCGACCTCGCCGGTGTCCGGGTCGTAGGCGTACTGGTCGCCAATCGGAGAGGTCCCCGCCCGCAGGGCCTCCCACACGTCAACATGCACGGCGAAGGGCATCAACTGGGCGGTGCCGCTATTCGGGGGTATCTCGTAGCCCACCACGCCGTCCTCAATGGTGGCGGTCGCCGTAGCCTGCACGTTGGAGGTGTAGCGACCGAAGATCCGCGCGAAGAACAGACCGACAGGTCCGTTACGCTCGGGATCGCGACGAACGCAAACCCGAACCGAGTTGAACTCGTCCGGATTGCCGATCGACAACGGCTCATGGTAGTTGGTCGGGTCGCTCAGCGTGCCCAGGACGATGTCGCCGCCGATGCTGTTGGATGTATTCAGGTACACCGTCGGCGAGGCCCCGAGTACGCGGTTACGCTGAACGTATTCCTGGGAAGTGTGGCGGACGGCGAAATCGATCTCGAGGTTCATTCCGCCATCATTGCGCAGGCGTCTCTCATCGATCAGCGCCCCGGCGCCGGCCAGAGCGGCCGCATCGGCGGACCGCTGCAACTCGGCCTTGGCGTCGTAGAGTACCCCGACGTCCACAGACAGGGCGGCAAACGCAAGCAACGCCGGACATATCACGGCTACCAGCGGCATGGCACTGCCGCGACGGCTGAAGTCTATGTTCCCCATCTTACGTGTAGACATGGCTCCTTGGCCCTCCCGGCGATCTCAATGTGCTGACGGCCCTCAGGCCGCGACGACTCATGTGTCGTCGCCTGGTCAGCATCCCCCGCCCTGATTCGGCTGTCTTCCGATAGATACGCCGGAAGAGCAAACCATCAGGACAAATTATTTCGCTGGAAGATGCTTCCGGCAGAGCCTACAAGGCCCGCTCGGAATCTCTACCGAAGCCGCGGCGATCGACTCCGGGCAGCGCGACGGTCCTGGTCTCGGCAGGACTCTGCGCTTTGCGTCCCACAGTTACCTGTGGTTTGCCCCTGCAAGATTTGTGTCCCCAATCCTGCTTACTGAATTCATAAGCGTGCAATCTGCCGACGTCAAACGACTCCGACGGAAAAACTCAACGTCGAGCGCCGACACGCTGTGGATTCGGCAGGGCCTCTCTACTATGGGACGCTAAGGAGCCGGGTTATCGGCCCGAGCGTCACGAACCCTGCTCGGTGCGGCCTTCGTCGCCGAGTGTGTCGCCTCGAGCAGAGCACAGGCGGCGCCCCACCGAGGGTGTCCGCGGGCCGTGAAGCGGGTTCGCGGCGGCGCAAATCGGTGTCCATGACCGGCCTGGGTGTGTGCGGCGCCCGGGCCAGCCATTCCTGGTGTGGTTCCGGACGACAGAGGCCGAGAGGTGCCCCGTGATCGCTCTGGTCGCAGCGGGGACGTCATCGGCGAGGTATCCACTGCCGGCGGTGCCCGTCGCATGGGGTCCAAACGGACCCGTTCGACGCCTGTCAAAATCGATTTATGCATCCCATAGCCCTTGTACTATGGCGGCGGTGGGAGTACATTAGGGGTGTGGCTGGCGCTAACCGGTGCAGGCTGCATGACGTTTCTGCGGGGATTTTCGGAGGCGGCGCATGGTGGTGCCTGCCTTTTTCGATGCCGTAGCCGCACGACGCGGTACACAAGCTGAATCTTCGACCTGCCATCGGGCCGAAAGCTGCCAGAGAGGGCGTGCGCGCTTTGGCTTCAGTCGGTGGTAGATGGGCAAGTCGTCGGTCGGGGCGTATGGAAGACCCATCGGACAGGCAGGCGTTCCGCTGCAATGCGGCCGGCGCGCCCGTGTCGGAAAGGCCTGTGCGATACAGAGCAGACGGGTAATTCATGTCTCATGTGTCGGCTGCGCGTTTCCGCCAGACAAAGGAGAGGGCAATGAAGACGCGGTGGTGTGTCCTGAGCGTGGTCGTGGTGGGGTTGTGGGCCGGCGTCGCGATGGCCGACGACTGGTACTGGACCGGGATCTGCGACTACAACGAGTGGCATGAGATCTGCCTCGGCGACTGGTGCGATCCGAACGAAACCAAGCGGTGGAACCTCAACAACTGGGGCGAAATCCTCTGCGACAGCGATGATTTGCTGTTCCCCGGGCCGACCGACGACGTGTACCTGGGCAGCGGCGACGTGGGGCTGACGTCTCAAGGGGGCGCCACGGTGTACAACCTGTCGTTGGCGGCGGGCGGTCAGCTTACGATAGTGGGTCCTGCTCCTGCCGGGGTGGCTACCCTGACTCTGAACGGACCGCTGTTGACCAACGCCGGGACGATCCTGCTTGGCAACACGGGCGATGCCATCCTCGCGTTCAATCAGACCGCGACGCTGGAGGGCGACGGTGTGGTATGGCTCGACCGCCCGACGGATAGGGCCCAACTGAATACCGCGCCCGGCGCCACGCTGATCGTAGCCGGCGGCCAGACGATTCACGGTCGGGGCTACATCAACGCTGCGCTGGTCAACAACGGTACCGTGACGAGCGACAGCGAGGGGCTCTACCTCAAGGCGAATGACAAGACCAACAATGCCATGATGAAGGGGGTTGATGGCAAGGCCCTGTACGTGGACGGCATCACGCTTACGCAGTCGGCTGGCGGGCAACTGCTGGGCGACGGCGGCTCGGTGAGTATACGGGCCGACTCGACGGTCAGTGGCGGCACGCTGGCCACTGCCAACGGCGGAGGCATGGTCATCACAAGCGGTACGAACACGCTGCACGACGTAACCATCGATGATGACGCTGCCGTCACGGTTGGCGGGACCGGTCTGATTTTCAGTGGCTCGAGTCTGACCAACAACGGCACGATGACGTGCACGGTCGATCCCGACTTGCTGGTTCAGGACAATTTGACCCTCCAGGGCCACGGCGAGTTGGAGCTTGTCGGCAACGAGTTGAACACCGCCGCGAGCGTCACCCTGACCCACGCCAGTGAGCACACCATCCGCGGGCGAGGCACGATCAACGCATCGCTGGTAAACAATGGTGCGGTGATCTCGACAAGCGCCACGGGTTTCACGTTGAAAGGTAACGATAAGACCAATAACGCCCTGATGGAGGGTCTCGCCGGTGGCAAAGTGGTCGTTGAGAGCATCACGCTCACCCAGAGCGGTGCCGGCGAACTGCTCGCCGATGGCGGCTACGTCGAACTTCGGAATGGTGCCACTGTCGTTGGCGGAACCATCGCCAGCGCCAACGGCGGCTCGATCAGCAACAACAGTGGGTCGAATACGCTTCACGAAGTCCAGATTGTTCCGGGTGCCGACGTCCGCGTGTACGGGACGAGCTTGGGCCTGGCCGGATCAGGGATCACCAGCAATGGAGTGTTTACTGTGCACTATGGGAGCACCCTGCTTGTCGAGAACGATCTGACGCTGGCAGGCAGCGGGCATGTAGTCCTGTCCAGCGGCTCGTTGGATACCGCGACGGCGGCGACGCTCACGCTCGGCAGCAACCACAGCGTCCGTGGAATCGGGTACATCCACGCCGCGCTGGCCAACTACGGAATGGTGATGCCCGAGAGTCAGACCTTCGAACTCACCTGCCAGGCCCCGGGCGTTACCAACTACGGCACGATCTACGTTCCGCCGCCATCGAACATCATGCGGATCTACAACGCGGGGCTGTTCACTCAAATGGCCGGCGAGGTGGCGGTGGATGGCATCCTCTTTGTGGACGGTGCACCATTGGACCTGGAGGGCGGCACGCTCACGGGCCGTGGCACCGTGTACGGCGACGTCGACAACTCGGGTGCCACCGTTGCCCCCGGTGCCTCGGCCGGCAAACTCACCATTCAGGGCGCGTACATACAAGATCCCAACGGCGTGCTGGAGATCGAACTGGGCGGGACCGAAACGGGCCAATGGGATCAACTCGTCGTGACCGGCACGGCCAATCTGGCGGGCACGCTTCGTCTTAAGTTGATCGACGATTTCCGTCCGCAGGTTGGAGCCACATTCACCGTCATGACCTTCCCGTCGCGAACGGGCGAGTTCGCCCCGGTGGAGTTGTCCGGCTTCCCGGCCGGGGCGGCTGTCGACGTGCGGCACGAATCCGGTTATGTGGTCGTCGAGATCGTCCAGTTCCCAGCCACCTTGGTGTCGACCGAGCCGGCTGTCGACGGTTCGCTGCCTAAGACGCAAAACAACATTATCGCGTGCGTGTTTGACCGTGCGATCTCGCTACCGCCGGCCGGCAACCCGTTGGTGATCGTGGAACTGGGCGATCCTAACACCGATGTGAGTTCTTCATTCGGCTACTCGATCGACCCGAACGATACGGGCGATCCGGCGGGTGCAACACTCAAAGCCACCGAAAGCGGGGCGGTGCTGGTCGACCAGACGTGGTACCACGTCAACGCAGCGCCGGGTTGGGCCGGCGTGATGCCGTTCGCCTTTGATCTATGCACGTTGCGCGGCGACGCGAACAACAGCGCCCGTGTGACGACGGCGGACTACAGCGAGGTGAAGGCGCATCTTGGCGAGCGGACCGATGCGCGCTACGACCTCAACGGCAGCGCCCGAATCACGACGGCCGACTACAGTGTGGTCAAGGCCAATCTGGGCCATCGCGCGCCAGCGAAGCCGTAGGTCGCGTTGAAGACGCCCGTTGCTGCGGAAGGGCGGCGTGTTGGTGCGGGAAGACGCACGGCTGCGCCTCAGGGCCATGGCGCATGGCGTGTGCTTGGGTGCTATCGCGGGCGGCGAAGGCGAGTTACAGTACCCACCGATCGCCGCATCGGGCGATCGTAACGTTGCTCGCGAAACATGAGTCAGCTCAGCCATCGCGTGGTGTTGTGGGTTGCCGTTGTCGCTCTGGCGTGGGGGGCGTTCGCTCGGATCTACCGTCTGAGCGAGCGGCCATTCTGGCGAGATGAGGCCTGCGTCGCCGACGCGGTGACCCGTCTGTCGTGGTCGGAGTTGCCTGGCCAGTCGGCCTTGCCCGCGCCGCCGTTGTTTGCCATCGCGGCTAAGGTCACCGGCGCCGTCGTCGCACCGGCCGAGGTGGGCCTGCGACTGCTGTCCGTCCTTTCCGGTGTGATTCTGTTGCCGTTGGTTTATGCGATCGCCAGGCGCCTGCGGGCTCCTCGAACGATGGCTTTGGCGGGCATGATCCTATGCTCGACGAGTCTGATGCTGGTCATCTGGTCGAGGGAGTTGCGACAGTACGAAGTCGAGGCGCTGCTGTCGGTCGGGCTTGCCCTTGCAGTGTTTCACATTCGGCGGCGCGAGCGGGTAAGTTGGGCGGTCCTTATCACAGCGGCGCTATGGCTGCTGATCGGTCCCTGGTTGGGGTACGGGTTCGTTTTCCCCGCGGCGACACTTACTCTGATGCTGATCGTACTCAAGCCCGTCGCGGGCCGTCGTCAGCCGGCGCTGTTCATTGGGATTACCGGGCTGGCGGTGCTGGCCGTCTCCACACTGGCTGTCTTGCACGCGGCAGCGGCCGGCCAGGCTGCCAATGCGGCGTTGTCGAGCTATCTGGGCAACTGGTTCATCCATCCCTTGGTGCTGCACGATTGGCTGCGTGCGGGTGCCTCGGGGGCGATGAGCACGTTTATGATGTTTTTCCCGCTTCAGTGGGGGCGGCACGCAGCGATCTCGGGAGTGATCGCGGCCGTCATCTGGGCGATCGCCTTGTTGGGGCTGGCTACGTGGCCTCGACAAGGGCGTCGTGACATGGTGTGTTGGACCGTCGGGCCGTGGGTGCTGATGCTGCTGGCGGCCGTGGCGCATCGATACCCTTTTGCCGTTCCGCGAATGATGGTGTGCTTTGCGCCTGCTATGTCGCTGGCGGTTGCGGCGGGGATCGTGCAGGTATGCAGGGCGTGCAGCCTGGTGATTGCCAGGCGGACGGGCCCGGGCATGGTTGTGTCGTTGGCGTTGGTCTTCGTGCCCGTCGTGTACGTGGTCAACGTGCCGCTGAAGCAGGCGTACTGGGCATTCCATGACTTCCCGAGTGCGTTGCGACTCCTGCGTCAGCATCGCCAGGCCCATGAGACGGTCGTGGTGACCACCAATGCGGTGGCTGCGGTGCGGTACTACGCGCGCGGCGACGATGAGGGGTACCACTACTATCCGGTTACGGCCGGCACGCTGGCTGTCCCGGGCCACGATTACGAACGGTTGGCTCGAGACCTAATCGCCCGCGCAGGTCGGCGCTGGTGGCTGCTGACGACAAGCGAGCGCGACGGGAGTACGGCGCCTCTGGTGCGGATGCTGCGGCGAGGCGGCCACCACTGCTGGCCGGTGGCGCCGGGTGACGACCCAACGTCGTTTGGGGCAGTCCGCCTGCTGGTGGTGGGTAGAGATGCAGAGGACGTGTCGGAGATAGAGTTGGCACACCCACCGACGGATGAGAGGTAGACCGCTGCGACGTGCCGCGGGCGGGACAGCACACGGGCGCTGCACGTCCACTCCGACGAGCGCACGAAGGTCGATGTCCGTGCAGGGCAAAGGCGAATGGCGACTTCGCCCATGGCCAACCCATGGCGCCGCGCTAGACCTCGTGCAACACGGGGTGAGCCAGGTCGAGTTCGCGGAAGCTGAGCAGCTCCATGGCGCGATGACCGTTGAAGTCCAGCACCCGCAGATCGTCGGTCTGGTGGAGGTCCTCGCAGACCACCGTGAAGTGCTCACCGTACCTGCGGCGAACCGTGTCGACCGGCAACTCGTAGGCGATGAACTTCTCGATCCCTTTCGAGGCCAGCTTGTTGCGGAGTGCCGGCGCCTGCAACGAGTCATGCGACGTGAGGATGACCAGGGGACCACTGCCGGCGAAGACCACAGCCGCTTTCATCTGTCGCCTCCTGTCGGAGTCAAAGCCGCCTAAAGAAATGATGCGGCCGATACCCTGTACAGGCTCGTGCCCGTGATACATGCCGGGTCCGACCCATTCCGGCGTCCACACATATCATACCACGCTTCGGGCCGCCGCAACAACAGCCCTGCCCTGCCGCGGCAGGATGGCGGCCAGGCCGGCGGAACGTTCCGGCCGAGAATGCTAGGATGGTTGGACGCTGTCACGTGGGGCAGCCGCCGGACGGCGAGTCGGGTATGATGATCCGCCGGACACGGCCGTGGTGCCTTGTCGTGTGTGACGGTCCGCGCCAGGTCGTGCCTGGGCGATGACGCGGGAGGCTTTTGCCGCCGTACGCAGCCGATCGTTGCCTATAGGGTAAGTTGGAAGGAGTGCCGAACATGCTTCGCAGTTTCGAAGGCAGACGACGCAAGCTCTCATTCATCGGTGCCAGCTACAAGTTTGTGCATCAGGGGGTGCGCGATTTCATCATCTCCAGGAGACTCTCCAATGCCACGCACCTGGAGAACACCGACGTCTGGCTCTACGACATCGACGATGAGCCGTTGAACCTCGAGTACGACCTCATCCAGCGCATGATCCGCGAGCACGACAGCGGCCTTCGCGTGTTCAAGGCCAAATCGCGTGCGGAGGCGTTGGACGGTGCCGATTACGTCGTGGTGTCGGTACTGGTCGGCGGCATGGACGCAGCCGAGCAGGAGGATCGCATCTGCCAGGAGTACGGCATTCGCCATACCGTCGGCGATACCATCGGCCCTATGAGTACCGCCCGATGCCTGCGCATGGTGCCGCTGGTTCTGGACATTGCGGCCGACATGGAGCGGTACTGCCCCAAGGCGCCGATGTTGTCGGTGACCAACCCGATGGCCGTGCTGACGCACGCGGTCAACAAGCACACGAAGATTCAATGCGTGGGAATCTGTCACGGCACCGAGAGCCAGGTGAGGCAGGTTGCCGAAGTCTACGGCGTGACACGCAACCAGGTGTGCGTCGATGTCGTGGGCGTCAACCATATGGGGCTGATTACGCGCATCGAAGTCGATGGCAACACCCTCGCCACCGACGAGTTGATCGAGAAGATGCGCGACGTGCTGAAGAGAGGATACGTCGATCCAGCCACCGGCAAAATGGACGAGTCCGACAACGCGTTCGCGTTCTTCCGAATGACCGGGCTGCTGCCGAACAACGGCGATCATCATTTCGTCGAGTTCTTCCCCTGGTTCCTCGCCAAGAGCGCGTTCGTCAACGGCGAGAACATCTACGGCCTCAACAAGCGCCTGCACGATGCGCAGGCCCGTCGCGAGCGCCATAAATGGTTCTACGATACGGTGTCGGGCTGGACCTACGCCCCCCAGGACCAGCGGGTCCCGGACATGGACAGGTACTCGTCCGAAAACATCATCGACATCGTCAGCGGCTTCGAGAACAAGGGTTTTGTCAACGCTTCGGAACTGCATCTTAACATGACCAACGGCGGCGCCGTGCCCAACCTGCCGGCCGACTCCAACCTCGAGCTGACCTGCCACATCACACCGCGAGGGCCCCAGCCGATCCAGTTCGATCCGCTGCCGGACTTCGCGCTGGGCGCGTTGACCCCCATGGTGTGCCTGAACAATCTGGCCATGAAGGCAGCCGTGGAAAAAGACAAGCAGGCGTTCCTGGAGGCGCTGCTGCTCGACCCGCTGTTGCAGGATTTCAACAGCGTCGAGGAATTGGCCGACCGTCTATGGAAGGTCAACGAGAAACTCTGGACGCCGGTGAAGTGAGAGTCGGCTGAATCATTCACCCGGCGCGACGAGAGCTGAGGGCGATCAGCCCGATCGGTGCAGCTATCGCAGCGCCTGGATGGCGGCTCGGTATCGCCGTAGCGTGATACCGATTTCCGAGCGACGGCTGCGCTGAAGCCAAAGCTTCTCGAATTGCCTCATCAATGAAGTCATTTCCTTCCTGAGTGCCCTTCGCTTCGCCGGTGTGTCGCGTCCGCCCGCACCGAAAACGGCAAGCTTGCCGGCCGCGTGGGCAAGCGTGTCAACCGCAAAGAGCCAGTATGGCAGCACTTTGTGCGGGTCCGCGCCACGCCTTGTGGCCGAGTCGGCGATGGCCTTGCGTACCGGCTGGAGTCGCTTCAGCGTCTCTCGCCCGCAACGGGCGTCGAGCCGCACCTTGCAGGCACGGATGCGCCCGCGGCGGCTGACGTGTCCTGCGTTGCTGAGGCCAGCCAAGACGGCGTCTTGCGGTTTGGCGAAGAAGATATGCTGCCAAATGCTCTGGTAGAAGGGGTTCACCTGTAAGTAGGTGATGTCGCCCAACTCATCGATAGCGCGAGCGAGTGCGGGGCTGTCGTCGTTGAGGAAAAGCTTGCAGAACCGCGCGGTGAACGTCTTGCGGTCGGCGCGGGTGTTCCACGACTGCTCCGCACCGAACAGATACCCATGCCACGAGTACTCCATGAAGTTATAGTGCCCGCCGTCTCCCCAGTCGGTATTGAGCAGACCGGACGCACCGTACCGCTTGCCCGCCTGAGCGAACCCGTGAATGTTGGCCGCCGCTTCGGGCGATCGTGGGAACAGCGACGAGTAGCCCGAAACGCTCGGGCACGCCATGAATCGCAGGCCCGCTTTCTTGAAATCGCGAATCGAGTCGAAGTCGTGATCGTACGTGTATGCCCAGTCCAGCACCGTCACGTCCTTGGGGATGTGACGAATCAACTCGGGATAGTGCCGAATGATATCACCCCAGAACATGAGGCGCTTGCCGTACTTGCGGCACAGTCTGTTGAGTTTCACGATGTGGTCAAGATAGACGCGTCCCTTGCCTCGCCGACGGCAGAGGGCGTAGCTCTGTCCCATTCCCAGGTCCCACGTCTCGTCACAGCAAACGTTGAATTGCTCGGAGCGAAACAGCGGCAGGAACTCGGCAAACAGCGAGTCGAGGAAGTCGTAGACGCCGGGATTGGCGGGCGAGAGCGTCCAACCCCGTAGCCTGTGCCGAAGTCGCTCGGCCTCGGGCGATACATACTTGCCCACGCCCAAGTCCTCGGCCAAGTGATGGTACTGCTTGTGTTTAAGTACGGTGGCCATGTG
>Ga0272442_10005020_pt1 | contig 17852 bp, 21 predicted proteins | sample SSMForm2O_FD_200262 | JGI IMG/M metagenome (GOLD analysis project Ga0272442, IMG submission 200262) | Marine sediment archaeal communities from Little Sippewissett salt marsh, Falmouth, MA, United States - SSM-Form-2O | ecosystem: Environmental > Aquatic > Marine > Wetlands > Sediment ... | reverse complement strand
GGGGACGATGTCACGATCAGCCTTTCAATCGTGCCTGATCCGGCAGTCTGGAATGCCGAGGAGGGAATGTACGCTGCAATCGTAAAAATGCAGGAGGCCGGCGGCCTGAAGATCCAAAAATATGATACTCTGAAACACGCCGGTTGCCCCGGGTATATGCTGCAATTATCCGGCGCTCGTGACCAGAAAATAGTTCAAACAACACTTTATCGTTTTGTCTGTTACAATAAGAGTGCACGTGTTGAGGTTTCGGGCTTTACCTGGCGCACCGAGGCGGGACAGGAGTTGAGCAAGCGGATCTGCGCGGCGATCGAGACCTCGTTTTTTATGTATCCTTAGCAGACTGTTGCGCGGTTATCGTAAGCTGCAGTACGTACATCAACCGTATGGCATGTCGCAGGAATCGCTCCTGATTATGGAGCCCTTCCGAAATCATCCTCAAGTCGTTGAATGTCATCCTCGCCGAAATAATCACCGGTCTGGATTTCGATAATAATAACATCATCATCGCCGGTATTTTCAATGCGGTGGAGGCTTCCGCGCGGTATGTCCAGTGACTGGCCGGGCACAAGCTCCAGACGGTTTTTCTCGATTGTTGCCAGAGCGCTGCCCTGTACAAGATACCAGTGTTCGCTGCGGAGCCGGTGGCGCTGCAGGCTTAGCCTGCGTCCGGGAAGCACGACGGTTTTTTTGACCTTGAAAGCAGACTCTTCAGCCAGCACAATGTAGTACCCCCAGGGCCGGTATTCCAGTTTTTCGTTGTCTACACTCATACAGCACCTCTACAATTCGAAATCGGCTTCATGCGGCATGTTGAGCCCCTTGCCTGTCGTGAAACGGTAGTCGCGGCCGCGCATGCTGACACATACATTGCTGCCGTCACCCGACAGCCGGACAGTGTCGTGCGGATAGCGGTGCCGTGCGATATTTATCAGGCACAGCGCCTTTTCAAGGCCGTCACCGCGCTGAAAATTACAGACCTCGTCGGGCTGGGCCAGCCGGGGGCCTTCGTAGATGGAGGTATTTTCCATGTTGCGGAGCCTTTCGGTCGCCGCCGAGAGTTTCATGTCCTTAAAAGTGCAGATACTGACCGGGTTGCGCTCAAGGGCTGCTTTCAGAAACGGTTTCCAGTGTGAACGCTGCATGTCACGGTATGCCTGAAAGGCAAGGTCAGCGACCGGGTTGCGGGCGCGCTCAGCATCGATCAGGGTGATGACCTTGTCACGCGAACTGTCCGGAGGTATATGCACGGCAGGGCCCGGCTGCCAGGTTTTGGCATCCGCCGGCAGCCTGGGCTCAACGGTGCAGAATTTCAGCAGGTCCTGTATAATCTCCCCGGGGTTAAGACAGCAGCAGGAAAGCTGCTCGCCGAGCCTGCTGCACTCTCCTTCTGAATCGGGGGAAAAGGCCCGGTCGCGAAGAAAGGTTTCGATTTCATCGAGCACGATCCTGTCAGGCAGCGGATTGGTATAGAATTCATCTTCATCGATCTCGTGCAGCAGTTTTGCCCGGTTCCTGTCACCGATGCGTATGGAGTTGCTGTGTTCATAGTGGAATACTTTTTCAGCCTCGATGAAGCGGGGCTTGCCGCAACAGGTGTGCGCGAGCTGAAAACAGCGCTGCAGCTTTTTGTTTTGCCGCAGGAAGTTTGACAGGGTTTCAAACGAGATATCCGTTTTAAGATAGCTGCGCAAGCGGCTGGAAAATTTCCGGTAGACGGCTTCGGGCATGGTGGCACGATCATAGATCGTGTGGGTGTATCCGCTGCAATGGGCGATAATTGTAACCTGTTCGTTCTCAAGGGCCCGCCGCGCCTTTGCGGAGAGTTCCGTCCCGTTAAAAAACATGGTTTTGGTAACGATCCTGCGGTTGTTGGTCAGAAGGCCGCCGTTGATATCGATGAAGTTCTGGGAGTGCAGCGGCGTTGCCATCAGGTAGATGTCTTCAAGGGGTATGCCGGCGACGATGAACAGGGCCGCAGCGTACAGAGCTGCCAGGGATACGCACTCCCCCGCTCCTGTCGGGTATCCGGGCTTGTACCTGAAGGCCTGCATGGCTTCAACGGTTTCAGTTTTCCAGTAGGGAATCACGTCGCCGTCGTATTTGTCCAGGCCGAAGTGGCGCCGAATGTCCATGTCAAAGTAAAATTTATCTCCTTCATAGCCGAACAGCGCGTTGCTGCGCGCCAGAACGTCCGGATCTATACAATTCCGAAACCTGGCCAGTTCGCGTTCTTTTGTGGTCAGTCCCCAGGTGTCGAGGTCAAGGTTGAATGCGAAGTTGTCCATCAGGTATTGTTTTGTGCGCAGGACTCTGCGATACGGGCTCAGCTTGTGCAGCCCCTTGAACCAGGGATCTTTCCGCCAGCGCCAAACAAGCGGACTCATGATGTTTGCCAGCAGCAGGGCGTACATCAACTCGGGGAAGATAAACACCTCCATGTCGGAGAGTGTCACCGCCGAGGAATATTTTTCAAGGGAACACGGGTCCGAGGGATTGAAAAACATGGCTGTTTGCATGTCCAGGGGCGTGCCGGGCGTGATGCGCGCGGCTGGTTATACATTCAAACCGGCGACCGTGCCGGTTTCAGTGTCATACAGTGCTCCAGCAACCTTGACAGTACCCTTGTCGCAGGAGGCCTGGACCGGCGGGCTAAGGTCAAGCAGGTCGGCGATTGCCTGATACACGTTTTGGATTACCGCGGCGTTCAGAAGTTCGGTTTTTGATGTTCCGGTGTATTGTGTGCGCGCGCGTTTTGCTGCCGGGATGATTTTTAGGAGGATGCTGTCGCCTGCTCCGCCGCATGCAGGACTGAAAAGCGCTGCGCTGACAGCCCCGCACAGTGTGTGCCCCAAGATGATTACCAGTGGAACACGCAACTGCCCCACGGCATATTCGATGGAGCCCGCTTCCTGGCTGCCGACGACATTGCCGGCCGCGCGGATAACGAACAGGTCGCCCACGCCTACGTCAAACAGATGTTTTACGGGTACGCGGGAATCAGAGCAGGCCACGACAGCCGCAAGCGGGCGCTGGCCGTTGCGGGCGGTGTCATGGCGGCGCTGAGCGGAGATGTCACCCCGGGAGGGCAGGCTGACGGCATACCGGTGATTCCCCTCGAGCAGTTTTGCCCATGTTGATTCAGCGTTCATGCTTTAGTGGGCTCCATCTTGTGTGGTTTCATGTGCGTTCCGGCAATCAGGAGAATAACGGTAAATAGAGATTATTGCAAGGAGGACGAAGCCTTTCGGTCAATGATCTGTTGGATCTCGTGTTCGAAAAAATTCTGCCAGGACAGCGGAGGAGGCGCGGTCCAGCGCATGCGCATCCCCTTAACGGGGTGCTCTATCTCAAGGCAATAACAGTGCAGGGCCAAGTTTCTTCCGTCAAAGAGGCTGCGCGCTCCGTAGCGCATGTCCCCCTTGATCGGCATGCCGCGCTCGGCAAGCTGCGCCCTGATCTGATGCGCGCGACCGGTTTTGAGCGTAACATCCAGCAGGCTCACGCCCACGTGGGATGCTATTGCCCGCCAATCAAGCTCTGCTGCACGGGCGCCGGGATCCCGTGCGGTAACAACGTGCACAATCCGCTGTTTATCCTTGAGGAGAAAATCACGGCAGGTGCCGCTTTCGGAGGCACACCCTTCGACAAGAGCCAGGTATTTTTTGAGCGGCGTTCCGGCCCTGAATTGTGCTGATAGACGGGCAGCTGCTTTTGAGGTGCGTGCCAGGACCATAACGCCCGACACAGGCCGGTCAAGCCGGTGCACAAGCCCCAGGTAGACATTGCCGGGCTTGTCGCATTCCTGCTTGACCCGGGTTTTCATCATGTTGAGCAGATCGGGATCGCCGGTGCTGTCGGCCTGCGTGAGCAGGCCGGCCGGTTTGTTGACGACCAGCAGGTGATTGTCGCTGAAGATGACTTCCGGCTGCGGGCGCGGCTGGTCAGGCTTTTTTCCGGGCAACGCGCGCGTTGAATTTTTCGGCGCTGATGATGAAGCGCTCGTGTACGGCCTCGCCGATTTTTTCAATGGCATCCCATGCCTCCACCTTGAACGTCAGTTTTTTGCCGTCACGGGCGGTTATTTCGGTTCGGACGCGAACCCTCATGCCAAGCGGAGTTGCAGCGCTGTGCTGCAGGTTCATTGAGATGCCGACCGATTGTTGCCCCGGTTCAAGATGCCGGTTGATCAGCTCGGCCGAGACGCGCTCCATGAAACCGGCCAGAAACGGTGTCGCGAATACATCGGGCAGGTTTTCATAAAAGCAGCGGGCCGTGTGCTCGGGCCCGGTTTGTACCTCAATCTCATGGCTCATGCCGGGGACTAATGCATCGCACATCCTCAGGCTCCTTTCGGACAATCATGGTTTAATTTCGTATGGGGGCATACCCCCGAAGATTGGTTTGAAAAAAAATGATGCGATGAGATTGCTTCGGCGCTAGTGCTCCTCGCAAAGACCTGACTGTGCGCGGAGTGTCATCGCGAGGCCCCCAGGCCGTTGCGATTTCAATGATATAACGCGGCCTACAGCGGGTAGAATCCACTTTATGCCGGTAGTGGTATCATTTTTATTGGGAAAGGGCAATGTCGACGAGCTTAGGGCTTAGGTAAACCTTTCCCCGCGGGCCGTTATTTTTCAAACAGCCCTTTGACTGTTCCCTTGAAGCCTTCAGCCTGTTTTTTGGCTTCTCCCTCAAGGGAGTCCAGGCTTTTTCCCAGTTCTTTCAGGTTCTGGTTGAGCGCATCTTTCACCGAGCCGGATGTTATTTGCTGCTGCAGGGCCTTGAAAATTTCCCCGAACACTTTTTGCGGAGAAGCGCCCTGCCCCCCGATGTTTTTCAGGTGAATGTCGGGCAGACGCGCGGTGACGGCTTTGCCGCCGGTCAGCGCGGTGGCCAGCGTAACCGTGCCCTGCTTAAGGATAAAATCCCTTATCAGGAGCTGCTTTGCCGGTCCCGAGGCCTCCTGTTTTGCACTTTCTTTTTCGGGCGTTTTGGGGCTGGAGGCGCTGCTTACGTTGTTGGCGATGGTCTGGAAGTTGTCAGTGCGCCGCTTTTTTTCATAGGTGATTGCAGGGGCGACCACCTCAATTGTTTTAATGACAATCGTATCACCCGTGATGGTTTTTTCATCGATATCGATGTACATTGAGCCGACCTTCATGGCTTCGGAGGAGGTGAAGCCCTTGGGGTTGCCGAGGAAAAAATCAGTGATTTTCACCGTACCCGACAGCAGCGAAACGCTGACATCGCCCAGGCGCAGCTCGGTTTTTGTCAGCTGAGGTCCGTAGGTGTTCACCGCCGTCTTGATGATCGGCCCCAGTTTTGAAGCTCCGATGATAAGGACCGCAACAAATATGACGACAGCTGCGACAATAATAATAAGCACTTTTTTCATGTGACGTCCTCCCGGTAGGCAGCGTTTGAGGGTGCCGGGCCGGCAGAGGGCACCCGGCGACCGTGCGTGATCGGTTCGTTATTTGATTTTTATATTTTCCAGTATAGGTCGGCAGGCCGGGATGTGTCAATCCCAATGTGGTCAGGCCTCGAGCACCGTACGCAAACGCTTCGGGCTTGCTATTGACACGGAAATGCTGATATGAAACAGTATGCGCAAGCGTCATATGCGCATGCAGACTGTCGATGGATCTTCAGGTTGTGTTGCCCAAAGGATGTGAGCCTGTTATGCAACAGTCTTCCAGAAGCTATGCTGTCGCCGTGTGCCTGTCCGGCGTGTTCGGCACGCTGGGCATCCATCATTTCTACCTCGGGCGGTGGCTGCACGGCTGTATCGACCTGGGGATGTTTGTCTGGGCACTTTATCTTCTCGCAACAGGCCAGGTGTTTTGGGGGATAGTGGTGTTGTGCCTTGACTTTATTCACGGCCTGTCCGTGACAATCATGCTCCTGACCGGAGCATACCGGGACGGGGACGGCAATGTCGTTGCCTATCCCGGTCAGACGATTAAACCCGATAACCGATGATGAAAGGGGAACGCCATGGAGAAAAGTGAAAAGGGGTTCGTACCGACATTGCTTCTGTGTTTTTTTCTCGGCACGTTAGGGGTTCATCGTTTTTATGCGGGCAAGATCGGCACCGGCATACTGATGCTGATCACGTTCGGCGGTTTCGGCATTTGGACCATTATTGATTTCGTCATGATCGCATGTGGTGCGTTTAAGGACGGTCAGGGCCTGCCAATAAAGAACTAGCGCAGTGAATTTTTTTTGTAACCTTTTTCAGCAAAGCATCTGACCCCGTTCATGGTGAGCCTGTCGAACCATGAACGGGGCCGGGCATTAAATAAGTTGTCCGTTTAGCCCTTTGACAGGCTCAGGGCGAACGGACAGTGTTGTATTGTATGCTATACATGCTGACATTTTTCCGGGGCTTTGCGAACCATGCGTTTTCTAAAAAATTTGTATCGTGGCTTAAACGCTGTTCTGATATGCTCGTTCGGCAGTGCCGTGTGCTACGCACAGGATACCGGGACAGGGGGACCGCACACCGCTGCCGTTCCCGGCGTTATCGAAAACATACCGTTGCCGGACGCTGTTACGCTGTGCGGTGAGCCGCTTCCGCTGGAGCGGCGGTCCGTCAGGGAACGGCTTGACCGTGAGTTCACCATCATTGTCTGGGACCGGCCGCAGGTGTTTCTCTGGCTGAAGCGGGCCAACCGGTATTTTCCCTATATCGAGCAGCAGCTTGCACGTGCCGGCCTGCCCGATGACTTGAAGTACCTCGCCGTGGCGGAAAGTTCGCTTTTGACCCACGCCCGTTCTCCTGCCGGGGCAACGGGTTACTGGCAGTTCATGCCCAGGACCGCAGACGCAAAAGGCCTGCGGCGCGACCGCCTGTCTGATGAGCGCTACAGCCTTGAGCACTCAACAGCCGCGGCGTTGCGCTACCTCAGGCAGTCTTTTGACATGTTCGGCTCATGGCCGCTTGCCATGGCTGCGTATAATTGCGGGGAAAAGAACGTGAAGCGCGCCATTGCATCGCAGAAGGTCAATGATTACTATCGGCTGAAACTGCCCAACGAAACCGAACGGTATGTGTTCCGGATCGCGGCCATAAAGATCGTTCTCGAAAATCATGAACGCTACGGCTACAAAATTAGCCGGGGGGAATTATATCCCGCGGTTGAATGCGATACCGTGGAATTGAACATTCGCAACAGGATTCACATAGCCGATCTGGCCATCGCAGCGGGAACGGACTATAAGACGGTCCGCGACCTGAACCCGCAATTCAAGGGCTATTATTTTCCGTATGGAACATGCACGCTCAAGGTGCCTGCGGGGCTTGCCCCGGCGTTTTCAGAACAATTCGCCCGTTTTTCTGCCGCGGCGGCAAAGGCAGCAGCATCGAAGAAGTATTATAAAGTAAGGCCGGGCGATACGCTGAGCCACATTGCCGAGCGCACGGGTGTGCCGGTCAGGACATTGCGGGAGATCAATGACCTCAGGGGCGACTTTATCCGCGTCGGGCAGAAGCTCAGGCTCAGCCCCTGATGGGCTGTTAAAAACGGCTGTTTGCCGAGGAGACTCAGCGGGTTTTTTTGTTTTCAGTCAGCAGCGACCAGGCATCGAACAGGCTGTTGTAGCGCAGGATGTAGCTTTGTCCGTCGTCGGCAATGACCTTGAAGTAATCAAGGGCGGCGGGTCCATTGTAGCCTTCGTACCATCGGTCAACTATTTCAATCACCCGGTACCGCCTGCCGCGGAGGCTAAAGGATACGGGTCGCTCGTTCACCTTGTATCCTGAATACGCCTGTACGCTGATGCGTTCGAAGTGCATGTCCGCACGCTCCTGCCGAACGGTGGTGCGGCGCTGGTGACGTGTTCGTTTAGCCCCGGTTCAGTGCGGCAATCAGGCTGTCCTCGAGAACGGCTGCCAGTATTGCGCGTTCACGCTTGCGCATGGCGCGCGCTGCGGCCGCGCTACCCTCGTGGTCAAACCCCAGCAGATGTAGTACGCCGTGCACCAGCAACCGGGTCATTTCTTCCCACAGCGGGCATCCGGCCCGTTCAGCCTGGCGCGCGGCCGATTCAACGGATATGACCACGTCGCCCAGCACGTTTGGCTGCAGGCCGCGCAGCTCTTCGGCGGTATACATGGGAAAAGAGAGAACGTCGGTCGGACCGGTCTTGCCGCGATACTGCGCATTGAGCCCGGCAATGCCGCTGTCGTCAAGCAGCAGAATGCTTACCTCGGGCTTTGCTGATTCCAATGCGTTTGCCAAGATCAGGTTCACCGTCCGTCTGAGCAGTACCCGGTCGATCGGTATCTTTTGCCGGTTTTTTATCTGAACTTTTGCCATTGTTTTCCTTTTCGGGCTTCGAAGGATAGTCGATTCGGGAATGAAAGATACCCGTCAGGATTCTGTTGAAGCTCTGCGCGATCAGGTGCAGGTCCTTGAGCGTGAGTTCGCATTCATCGAGCTGGCCGTCCACAAAAATATTGTTGATGATGCGCTGCACCATGCCCTGGATGCGGGCTGCCGTTGGCTCGGAGAGCGTTTTCGAGGTTGCCTCGACCGCATCGGCCAGCATCACGATGCCGGCCTCCTTGGTCTGGGGTTTGGGCCCGGGATAGCGGAAGTCCTTGTCGCTGACGGGCTGCTCCGCGTCGCTTTGCTCCCGGGCCTTCTGGTAAAAGTATGTCATGCAGGAGGTGCCGTGATGCTGCTGGATGATATCGATGATCGGCTTGCCCAGACGGTACTGCCGGGCAAGGTCTGCCCCGTCCTTTACGTGCTTTGCAATGATCAGGCTGCTCATGCTGGGCTTGAGCGTATCGTGGCGGTTTTCACCGCCGGACTGGTTTTCGACGAAATACTGTGCTTTTTTTATTTTGCCTATGTCGTGGTAGTAGGAGCTGACGCGGGCAAGCAGCGGGTTGGCCTGTACCGATTCAGCCGCCGCCTCGGACATGATGCCGACCAGAATGCTGTGATGGTACGTGCCGGGGGCGTTGATCAGCAGCTGGCGCAGCACGGGCTGGTTAAGGTCGGCCAGCTCAAGCAGCTTGATGTCGGTCGTGTAATTGAACGTCATTTCGATGATGGGGATAATACCGATCGCAAGTACTGCCGAGAGCACCCCGCCCAATGCGCCCATGCCGAGGCAGACGGCCGCCCCGGGTGTAAAAAGGCTGTCGCTGGTAAGGCGCAGGGCTATGATCAGGAGCACATTGGCGCCGCCGGCCACAAGGCCTGCGCGGATGATGTTTTTGCGCTCGTGAGTGTGCGAGACCTCCTGGGCGGCGATCAGGGATCCCAGAAAGCTGTACATGAAAAACGAAAACCGGCTGTCAAGCACCATGCATACGAACATGGCCACTATCACCGAGCTGAGGGTCGCGATGCGGGGAGAGAGCACAACACTGATCACGATCGCCGCAAACGCGAACGGCAGCCCGTACAGGTAGGTTTCGGGCTCGATGGCCAGCACGCCCTGTTCAAGGCCGCGTATGAGCGCGATGCAGGTTTTTATGACGATAAACGTGACGATCAGCGTCACGAAGATAAAGCCGAGATCGCGCGCCGACAGCAGGCCGGGCAGCCCGCGTACCCGCGCCGCGGCTGAAAAGCGGTACAGTGCGTAGAGCGCGAACAGCGACAGCATGAAATTGCCGGCCAGTGCCCAGAGCGTACCGCGGTGGTCCTTCATGTCCGCCAGGGCCCGCAGTTTGACCAGGGCGGCTTCATTGATCTTTGCCCCGGCCTGCACGATCGTTTCTCCTTTTTTCACGTTGTAGTACAGGGGGCTGATTTCCTGCAGGGCGGCAGCGCGCCGTGCGTTGGTTTCGAGGCTGTTGAGCGTGATGGTCGGCGAGATGAGTTTTAGGGCCAGGTCAACGATGGCGCCACGCACGTCGCCCCGCACGTTCCTGAGCTGCTGGCGGGCTTCGCGCCTGACCAGCATTTCGGCCTCCTTCAGGTCGATGAACGGTGCGAAGTCGTCGAGTATTATTTCATCCTGCGTATAAATATTACGCAGCACGATGCCGCGGCCGCGCTCCCTGAACAGCTGGGCCTTCGACGGCACGATTTCTCTTTGTGTGAATGGGATGGCAAGGTCAAGCAGGTAGTCTTCGATTTCCTTTCTGAATTCGCGCGCGAATAACAGGTCGAAATCATCGTCGGCTATCTGAACTCTGAGCTGATCTTGGAAGACGGCGCGCGCCCTCGCCTTCAGACCGGCAGCGTTCGGCCGCCCGTCGAGCAGTGAGCGCAGGGCGGCGAACGAGCGGATAACGCGTTCCTCTACTTCGGCATCGGAGCGTGCGTTGAAATCATAGACCGAGCGAACCGAAAGCAGGCGCTCTTTCCGCCTGCTTTCAGTCGCCTGCCGGTCTTCGACAGAAAAATCCCGCGGTGCGTGGACGGTATGCACGGCGACATCGTCGAGCGTATAGTTGTATGCGGGCACGATCAGGCGCGGCGTGATCAGGGCGGACATGATCAGTGCGAGTACCGCCCAGAGCGCTACTTTCAGGTTGTCGGACTCGAAGAATTTCCTGAAGAAACGCATCCTGTCCGGAGCGTCTTCGATTTTTGACTGCCGGGGCTTTTTGGGGGGCCGCAGCAGTGTTGTCAGTGCATTGATCTTCATACGTCTTCGTCTCCGCCCGCGGCGGCCTCATAGGCTTTTATGATCTGCTCCACCAGGGGGTGGCGCACTACATCGCGGCTCGAAAAATAGCAAAACTGTATTCCCCGGACGCGGGCCAGCAGGGTGCGGGCCTGCACCAGCCCCGAGAGAGCACCGGAGGGCAGGTCGGCCTGGGTGATATCCCCGGTGATGATCGCGCGCGAGTGAAAGCCGATGCGTGTGAGGAACATTTTCATCTGCTCCGGGGTCGTGTTCTGGGCTTCGTCCAGAATAACGAACGAGTCATTGAGCGTGCGTCCGCGCATGAACGCCAGCGGCGCCACTTCGATAATGCCCTGCTGCAGCATTTCGGATACTTTTGACATTTCCATGATATCATGCAGTGCGTCGTAGAGCGGCCGCAGATAGGGGTTTATCTTTTCAGCCAGGTCGCCGGGCAGGAACCCGAGCTTTTCGCCCGCCTCGACCGCCGGGCGGGTCAGTATGATACGGTCCACTTTTTTCTGTAGAAACGCGGCCACCGCCATGGCCATGGCGAGGTAGGTCTTGCCGGTGCCTGCCGGCCCGATACCAAATACGATGTCGTGCGAGCGTATCGCCTCTACGTAGAGTTTTTGAGCAAGGCTTTTAGGCGTGATCGTGCGTCCCCGGGACGAAAGTACGACCGTGTCGAGAAATACATCCTTCAGGTGAACAGGTTCATTATGGGCAATAATTTTAAGTGCGTGCACCACGTCCGAGTGCTGCATCCTGAATCCGGACTCGATCAGGAAATACAGGTCCTGCAGGAACGTACGCGCCGCGTGTGCGCGTTCGTCGTCACCCGTGACCGTGATGCGGTTGCCGCGCGTCCTCAGCAGCACCCCAAGCTCGCGGGCAATGGTTTTCAAGTTGCGGTCATGTTCGCCGCACAGTATTTTGATAATACCGATATCGTCAAACTGCAGGGTATCGGCATGCTCACCGGTATGGTCTTCGGCTGGATCGCTCATAGAACGCAATCAGGATAAAGGTTCTTTTTTGTTTGTGTCTTTAAAGTATATGCCAATCACGTCAATATGAACATAAAAAAATGCGGGTTCGCGGCCCGGTAGTTCATGGATACTCATGGTTATTGCATCGGCAGGATGGGCTGGACGATGATTTCCCTGGTGCGCGGCCGGTTGTCAAAATCACACACAACGATCTGCTGCCATGTGCCCAGCAGCAGTTTTCCGTCCGCAAGCGGAATGGTAAGCGACGGGCCCAGCAGTGCTGCACGTACATGCGCATATCCGTTGCCGTCGCCCCAGCGGCTGTCGTGTGCGTAGGTAATGTCGCCCGGAGCCAGCCGCTCAATGGCCGCGCGAAGGTCGGCCACAGCTCCGCTTTCATATTCAATGGTTGTCAGTGCGGCCGTTGAACCCGAAACAAACAGCAGCAGGGCGCCGTTGCCGGCCTTGGCGGCGATAGGCTCAACCTGCGGCGTGATATCGATGATGTCGGTTTCGGCGGTTGTCGGCACCCGCACCCGGAAAGTTTTAATTGCCATTGTTAATGGTTTTTTATATAAAATAATTATATTTTTCTGTTGTCGCATGAGTAACACAGGCGCCGGGCCTTTTCAAGCCATTTTTAGCTGATTTTAACTTGACAAAATGTTGTCAATACATATAAACTATCTCTTTTGGGGAACGGAAGTTTTAGGGTTCGGGTAGTGTCCGGGCCCATTGTTTATATCACCACCACGACGGAGGACGCAGACAGGCAATGGCAGTTAAAATCAGACTTGCACGCGGCGGCAAAAAAAAGAGTCCGTTTTACCGGATAGTCGTCGCTGATGAAAAATTCCCGCGTGACGGGAGGTTTATAGAAGTGCTGGGCACGTATAATCCCTGCACGACACCGGCTCAGGTCACCATCAACAAGGAACGGGCCCTGGAATGGCTGCAGAAAGGCGCCAGTCCGACGCAGACGGCTGGACAGCTGCTGCGCAAAGAGGGTGTGAGAAAGGGGTAGCAGGCAGGCAGTAGAAGAGCTCTCCTGGGTTAATTCGCGTGAACACGTGGTTACTAACGGAAATGGAGGCTACCATGAAAGATTTAGTCAGGTATATTGCGCAGGCGCTTGTTGATAACCCGGATGACGTGGTCGTGAGCGAGGTGGAAGGGGAACAGACATCGGTGATAGAACTGCGTGTTGCCAAGGATGACTTGGGAAAGATCATCGGCAAACACGGCCGCACGGCCCAGTCGATCAGGACGATTCTTTCAGCCGCTTCGGCCAAGCACAAAAAACGTGCGGTACTTGAAATTGTTGAATAACAGGCCGGCAGCAGGACCTGCGGGGTGCTGACCGGCCCGGCTTGAACCCGTTGTACCGTGTGATGGTTCGCTTTGATATCATAACCCTGTTTCCGCGGATGTTTGATTCGCCGCTGCAGGAAAGCATATTGCATAAGGCCCGGCAGACCGGGCTGATCTCGGTCGCGCTGCATGATCTAAGGGACTATACCAGCGACCGGCACCGCACCGCAGACGATACACCGTATGGCGGGGGCGCGGGCATGGTGCTGAAGGTCGAGCCGCTGGTTACGGCCATTGAGTCGATCCGGTCGCGAAACAATACGACCCGGACGGTGCTGACCTCTCCTCAAGGAGAAAAGTTTACACAGGCCGCAGCCGCTCGTTTGAGCGTTTTTGATCAGGTCGTGATCGTATGCGGCCGCTATGAAGGCTATGACGAGCGAGTGCTCGATTATATTGACGAGGAGATCTCGCTGGGTGATTATGTGTTGACCGGCGGTGAACTGGCGGCGATGGCGATTGTGGATTCCGTGGCCCGTCAGGTGCCGGGGGTTGTCGGGGACGAAGACAGCGTAGCCGGTGACAGCCTGGCAAACGGTTTGCTGAAATACCCGCAATACACAAGGCCGCCGGAGTTTCGCGGCGTGCGGGTGCCGGATGTGTTGCTTTCCGGCGACCACGGGAAGATAGAGCAGTGGCGTCGTTCAGCTTCGCTCGAGCGTACCGCGGCCAGGCGGCCGGATCTGCTGGACAGCGCGCAGCTGAGCGACGAAGACAGGAAACTGCTGTTGAATTATAAACACAGGCAAGAAACGGAGTAGAAGGAAATGAATACGATTGAGAGGTTGGAAAGAGAGCAGATGCGGATAGACATTCCGCAGTTTCGTGCCGGCGATACGATAAAAGTGCACGTGAGGATCAGCGAAGGCGAAAAAGACCGCATTCAGGTTTTCCAGGGAGTTGTGATCGGACGCCATAACAGCGGGTTGAAATCCTCCTTTACGGTCCGCAAGGTTTCTTACGGCATTGGGGTAGAGCGTGTTTTCCCGCTGCACTCGCCGGCCATCGACAAAATTGAAATGGTGCAGCCCGGCAAGGTGCGCCGCTCCCGATTGTACTATCTGCGCAGTCTGCGGGGAAAGGCCGCGCGCGTTAAAACCCGTTCCTACGAAAATTGACAAGCGTGGTCCTGCACGATCGAATGGTTCCATTCCCCGGCCCTGTTGCGCAGTGCCGGGGTTTTTTTGCGCCCGCGGGGCTTGTGTTCCGCTGCACGCTAGGCTATTTGTAGTTTCAGCCTGGCGGGCGAGGTTCGTACATCGCAAACAGCCTGCAGCAACAGGGCAAAAGTCAGGACTGTAGAATCCGTAGCTATAGTTATGCTTGCAAAGCGTTTGCAGAACATGCCACACCCTGAGCGCCTTCTGTATGAGCAGGGCTTCCGGTATGTTGCCGGCACGGACGAGGCCGGCCGGGGGCCGCTGGCCGGCCCGGTCGTGGCCGCGGCCGTGATTCTGCCCGCAGGCTGGCACGATGCCACCGTCAGGGACTCCAAAAAACTCTCGGTCCGAGCACGCGAACACCTTTTCGGCGTCATCACCGCAGCTGCCGTCAGCTGGAACTGGGCAGCTGTCGAACCTTGTGACATCGATCGTATCAATATCCTTCAGGCCAGCCTGCTTGCCATGCGCACGGCCGTGCTCGGGCTTGATCCGGAACCGGACTACTTTCTGGTGGATGGACCGCATGCAGTGGCCTGCCCGGTGCCGAACACGGCGATAACACGCGGCGACCAGAAAAGCCTGCTCATCGGCGCCGCCTCGATACTGGCCAAGGTCGTGCGTGACGCCATCATGGACAAATACGACCGCCTGTTCCCACAGTATCATTTTTCGAAGAACAAGGGCTACGGCACCGTTGCCCACTTGGCGGCGCTTGAGCGGCACGGTTGCTGCAGCCTGCATCGTCGCAGCTTTAAAAGGGTTGTTTCGGCAAAGCAGAATTGATATAGTCCCTTAAAAAGGGGATCGGTTACGGCTCCCCTATGGGTGTATAAAAAAGCGGGCGTATGCATGGCGGAGCACATGGCAACCGGGGCGCAGGGCGAGGAGATCGCGGCCCGCTATTTGAAAGGTAAACGCTACGAGGTTCTCGAGCGTAACTACCGCTGCCGCCACGGCGAGATCGACATTATTGTCCGCCGGAAGAACGTACTTGCCTTTGTTGAGGTCAAAACGCGGCGCAGTTGTGCCTTCGGCTCGCCACTTGAGGCGGTTTCACTGAAAAAGCAGCGCACCATCTGTGCCGCAGCGCAGACATACCTGCAGTACAGCGGCCTGGCCGGGACCTCCGCCCGCTTCGATGTCGTCGGCGTGCTGCTCGGCAGCGGAGCACCCATCATAGAGCATATCGAAAACGCCTTCGAATTGATCGGTCAATGAAAGTTGTCCCGTATTCAGCCATGATGAAAAAAATTTTTCGCATCTTTTTTTGCCTCGTTGCGTTGTGCCTCCTTACGGCTCTGGGCGGCGCGGTCGGCGCCTATCAGTATTTTAGCAGGGACCTGCCCCGCATCGCCACGATGAAGGATTACAAACCCTCCCTGGTGACGCAGGTATTATCCGCTGACGGCGAACTGATCGGTGAGTTTTTCATTGAGCGGCGTTATCCGGTCGAACTCTCAGCTATTGCTCCTGTCATGATCAATGCCATTCTGGCGGCTGAGGACGATCGTTTCTTTGAGCACCAGGGCATCAACCTGTGGAGCATCGTGCGCGCCGCGTTTGCCAACCTGCGTTCGCGCGAGATCCGGCAGGGGGGCAGCACCATCACCCAGCAGGTTGTAAAATCGTTGCTGCTTACGCCCGAGCGCAGCTATACGCGCAAAATCAAAGAGGCGATCCTGGCCACACGCATCGAACAGGCACTTACGAAACAGGAGATCCTGACACTGTATCTCAATCAGATCTATTTCGGGCGCGGTGCCTACGGCGTTGAAGCCGCGGCCAGGGTTTTTTTCGGCCGGCCGGCAAGCGAGTTGACCCTGGTCGAGGCCTCATATCTTGCGGCGCTGCCCAAGGCCCCGAGCTATTACAGCAGGCATGACCGCGCGCGTGAACGTCAGCAGTATGTCCTGCAGCGCATGGCATCCCTTGGTTTTATCACGAGCGAGCAGCTGGCCGAAGCCCTTGCGGCCGACCCCCGGTTTAGTGAACCGCAGAACATTACGCAGACGGCAGCGCCGCATTTTGTCGAGATGGTGCGCAGGGAACTCGAGAAAACCTACGGGGCGGACATGCTGTATAACGGTGGCCTGCATGTCGAAACCACGCTGAACATGGAACGGCAGCGGGCTGCCGACGTTGCTGTGGCCCTGGGCATAGAGCAGTATGAGACCCGCCAGAAGCGGGAGGAATCAGCCGAGCACGTGCAGGCGGCGCTTGTCAGTATCGATCCCTATTCTGGCAGCATCCAGGCCATGGTCGGCGGCCGCGACTTTCGCGAAAGCCAGTTCAACCGGGCCATACAGGCGCGGCGCCAGCCCGGTTCGGCGTTCAAGCCGATCATCTACGCGGCCGCGCTGGACAAGGGTTACACGGCGGCAAGCCTTATCGTTGATTCTCCTGTGATCTATGAAGAGGTTCCCAAGGATGGCCACCGCGAGGACGATATTGAATTTTGGGAGCCCCAGAACTATGACCAGCGTTTTCTGGGGCCGATCAGCTTTCGTACGGCCCTGGCGCAGTCGCGCAATATCGTCACCATAAAGATCCTGAAGGACATCGGCATCAATTACGCCCTGCGCTATGCCCGGACATTGGGGCTCGAGGGGCGCTACGAGCACGGCCTTTCGCTGGCGCTGGGCTCCTGCGGGGTTTCGCTGCTCGATCTTGTCAAGGCCTATGGCGCGTTTTGCGCCGAAGGCGTGTACGCGGAGCCCATTGCCATTGCACGCATCCTCGACCGGGACGGCGTCGAGATCGCCCGCAACAGTCCGAAGCTGGCAGCGGCGCTCAGCCCTCAGACCGCCTATATTATGACCACCTTGCTTCAGAGCGTTGTCGAGGAGGGGACCGGCCGGAGGGTGCGGGCCCTGCAGCGGCCCTGCGCCGGCAAGACCGGGACCACGAACGAGGTGCGCGATGCCTGGTTTATAGGGTTTACGCCCGACGTGGTCACCGGAGTGTGGGTCGGCTTTGACGACCTGCAGCCGCTGGGCCGCCATGAGACCGGAGCCGTGGCAGCGGCACCCATCTGGCTCGATTTTATGCAGAAGGTCTATAGCGATGAGCCGGTGCGCTCGTTTTCTATTCCTGAGGGTATCGTGTTCGAGCGGATCAATCCCGAAACCGGGTTTGCGCCGCAGTCCAAGTCTGAGCCGGTCATATTTGAATGCTTCAAGGAAGGCACGCAGCCGATCAAGTTCGCACCCGTACCGCTTGAAACCGCCTTTAATAACTGAGACGGCCGTTTGTCCATGAAGACGCTCCGTATCGGGTATCTCTCTACCATGTACCATACCGCGCACCTGCTGCGCGGGCTGTGCCTGCTCGAAAAACAGGGAATTAATCCGCAGTGGCATTTGTTCGGCACCGGCCCGTCCATGGTAGATGCCTTTAGCAGGGGTGAACTTGATGTCGGCTACATCGGGCTGCCCCCGCTCATGATCGGGATTGGCCGGGGGCTGCCGCTCGTGTGCATTGCGGGCGGCCACTGTGAAGGCACGGTCATGGTCGGTGCAAACGCCATGCGCGGACTCGCAGAATCCGGCTATATAAAAAGCATCCTGCAGCAATTCAAAGGTAAAAAGATCGGAACCCCCACGCAGGGCTCAATTCACGATATTATCATTCGCAACCTGCTTGAAGCGTGCGGACTGGACACCGGCTGTGTCGAGAATTATCCCTGGGCTGACCTGATCGCGGAAGATGTCAGGTGCGGCACGCT
>Ga0272442_10005019_pt1 | contig 17853 bp, 13 predicted proteins | sample SSMForm2O_FD_200262 | JGI IMG/M metagenome (GOLD analysis project Ga0272442, IMG submission 200262) | Marine sediment archaeal communities from Little Sippewissett salt marsh, Falmouth, MA, United States - SSM-Form-2O | ecosystem: Environmental > Aquatic > Marine > Wetlands > Sediment ... | reverse complement strand
TATTTTACTTCGATTAAAGACGAGCATCTGACTGTAAGAAAAAATGTTGGTCTGTTTGATGTATCTCATATGAGTAATCTATGGATTACTGGAAAAGACGCAGAAAAACTTATCTCTTTTACAACTGTAGAAGATGCGTCACGTATCGGTGATTGTAAAAGCCAATATACTGTAATTTTAAAAGAAAATGGAACAATAATCGATGATACGATTTTCATGCATCTTGGTGATAAATACATGATTATTCCAAATGCAGGCATGGCAGAAATTGTAACGAGCTGGCTTAATGAAAAAGCAGATGAATATAATATTTGTGCCACTGCTGAAAATGTTTCAAGAGATTACGTCATTTTGGCAGTTCAAGGTCCAAAATCTAGGAGCACACTTCAAAAACTTACTAAAATTGATCTAAAAACATTAGGTTTTTTTCAATGTAGATATATTAAAATTGCAGATACAGAATGCATAATTTCTCATACAGGATATACTGGCGAACTTGGTTTTGAAATGCAGATTAAAGTGTCAGATAATCCAGAACAAGTTTTTAAAAAAATTCTTAAAGCTGGAAAAGAATTTAATATAAAACCTATTGGTCTTGGTGCTAGAGATACTCTCAGACTTGAGAAGTGTTTCCTTTTAGCGGGAAATGAGTTTGAAGGAGGACGTACACCTCTTGAAGCTGCACTTTCTTGGACTATACATTGGGATCATAATTTTATTGGTAAAGAAGCTATTTTAAAACAAAAGCAAAAAGGTGATTATGAACGGCTAACTTGTCTTCAATGCGTTGATAGAGGCATACCAAGAAATGGATGCAAAATACAAAAAAATGGAAAATACGTAGGAATTGTTACAAGCGGAACTATGTCGCCATGTCTCAATACTGGTATTGCTATTGGTTATGTTAAACCAGATTTTAGAGAAGAAGATAATATTCTTGAAATTATTATTCGCGATAAACCTGTTAAGGCTAAAGTTGTAAAACCACCATTTGTTCCAAAAGATTGGTTAAAACAACTAGAAAATATTTAAAACATAATTCAAAATACAAGGTTTTGATAATTATGAGTGGAGATATAAAAGAGGATTTAAAATATACAGAAAGCCATGAATGGTTAAAAATAGATAACCAAAATGCTATAGTTGGAATAACTGATCATGCGCAAAAAGAACTTACAGATATTGTTTTTGTAGAACTTCCAGAAGTTGGAAAAGAAGTTAAAAAAGGCGATGAATTATGCGTTGTAGAATCAGTTAAATCGGTATCTGAAATTTATGCACCAGTCAGTGGGAAAGTTGTAAAAGTTAACAAAAAATTGGAAGATGAACCTGAAATAATAAATAGTAGCCCTTATGATAATGGATGGCTTGTTGAAATAAAAATAAAAGACAAATCAGAAATCGACCTTTTAATTAATGCAGATTCATACAAAAAATTAATCTAATTTTTTAAGGAGAAAAACTCCTTGTAGATTTTTTTCCGAAACGTTCTTATATAGTTTAATATATTCAATTTGTTAGGCGGAGAGATGGGATTGCAAGAGTATTCAACTTAATTTTTTACGGTCGGTGTTTAACACCTCCGCCGCCTCCCCCATATTCTCAAAAATAATCATTATATTTAATAATATTAATCCAGTTTACAAGGTTTGATTCTATGAAATTATTGCTAATCCACAGTGATTATATAGAATACGAAGTAAAAGAAAAAGCTATAAAAAATCCAGAAGAAACAAAATTAAAACATGATAAATTTGAAGAAGCGTTGACTGTATTTACCGCTGTTGAAAAAATTGATGAGAAAAATTCTAATCAAGCAGTTAAAGACACTGTTTTAGAAATTGAGAAAACTGCTGAACAGTTAAAAGTGAAAAACATCATGCTTTATCCTTATGCTCATCTTTCTTCAAATTTAGCAGGTCCTAAAAAAGCACAGCAGATTCTAATTGAGATTGAATATGAACTAAAAAACAAAAATTTTAACGTAAAAAGATCACCTTTTGGATGGTATAAAGCTTTTAAAATTTCTTGTAAAGGTCATCCTCTATCTGAGCTTTCTAAAGAAATTATTCCCCTTGGTGAAGAAACCGAATCATTGAAAAAAGAAAGGAAACTTACCTCTGATTGGTATATCTTAACAGATGACGGAAAGTTACATGATATTGGAAAATTTGATTTTAAAGGACATGAAAATCTAAAAAAATTTTCGTTTTACGAAAAAGAAAAATCTAGAGTTTCTAAGCAAGAGCCAGCTCATGTCAAACTAATGCAAAAATTAGAAATAGCTGATTATGAACCTGCTTCTGATGCAGGAAATATGAGATATTATCCAAATGGAAGGTTAATTAAAAAATTAATTGAGCAATATGTTACTCGAAGAGTAGTTGAATATGGAGGATTAGAGGTTGAAACTCCAATAATGTATGATATGGATCATCCAACATTGTCAAAATATTTACAAAGATTTCCAGCAAGACAATATCAGATTGAAAGTGATAAGAGAAGTTTTTTCCTACGTTTTGCAGCCTGTTTTGGACAATTTTTGATGGCTCATGATGCTACAATTAGTTACAAAGATTTGCCACTTAAGATATACGAATTAACTAGATATTCTTTTAGAAGAGAACAATCTGGAGAACTTACTGGTCTTAGAAGACTTAGAGCTTTTACGATGCCTGATGTGCATGCTTTTACTTCTGATTTGGAAATGGCAAAAGATGAATTTAAGATAAGATTTGATATGAGTCTTGGTGTTTTAGATAAAATTGGGGTGGAAAAAGAGTATATTGAAATGGCTTTACGTACAACTAAGGATTTTTATGAAGAGAATAAAGATTTCATAAAAGATTTTGTAAAAAAATTTGGGAAACCTGTTTTATTAGAAATGTGGGATGAACGAATTTTTTATTTTATATTAAAATATGATTTGAACTTCGTTGACCTTTCAGAAAAAGCATCCGCGTTAAGCACTGATCAAATTGATATTGAAAATGGAGAAAGATATGATATAAAATTTACAGATAAAGATGGAAAACTAAAACATCCTTTGATACTTCACTGTAGCCCTTCCGGAGCTATTGAAAGAGCTATTTATGCCTTGTTAGAAGAACAAGCAATTAAGATGAAAAAAGGTCAAAAACCAATGTTGCCTTTATGGCTTTCACCAACTCAAATTCGTTTTGTCCCAGTTACTAGTGATTTTGTAAATACATGTAATAACTTTATAGAAGAGTTTAATAAAAAATCCTCATTTATTCATATAAGAGCAGATATTGATGACCGTGAAGAAAGCGTAAGTCGCAAAATACGAGATGCAGAGAAAGAATGGATACCTGTTATTGTTGTTGTTGGTGAAAAAGAAAGCAAAAGTAAAAAGTTTGTACCAAGGTTTAGAGATGAATCAATTGGTAAAACAAATCACGAATACAAAATTGACGAACTTTATAAGTTAATCACTCAAATTACATCAGATTACCCCCAACATATGATTCCATTATCTGTTAACTTATCTAAGCGACCTAAGTTCAAATAAAAGTTTAAATACTCCTTTTATATGGGGAGGAGCTTAATTATGATTAAAATAAAGGAAATACAAAAGTTAGTAAATTCCTATGATTTTGATAAAATTACCATTGGTGTTCTAGGCGGACATTCTGGCCTTGATGTATGTCGTGGCGCTAAAAAACATGGTTTTAAAACAATGGCGGTATGTCAAAAAGGACGTGAAAAGACATACACAAAATACTATAAAACCAGGAAAGACGGACGAGGTTGTATTGATGAGACAATAGTTCTGGATAATTTTGCCGATATTACAAAATCAAAAGTTCAAGAAGAATTAAGAGAAAAGAACACGATTTTTATACATAACCGCTACTTTTGGGTCTATTTTGATTTTAAAGATATTGAAAACAATTTTTTAGTACCAATTTTTGGTACTCGTAGTATGCTAAAGCTTGAAGAGCGAGATGTACCTAAAAACCAATATTACCTCTTAGAAAAAGCGGGTATAAGATATCCGAAAATTTTCAAATCGCCAAATGACATTGACAGACTTGTTATTGTAAAAGTAAACGAGGCATTAAGAGGATATGAAAGAGCGTTTTTCTATGCTACCAACTTTGATGACTATAAGAGAAAATCAGAGGATATGTTAAAGAAAAAAGTCATTACAAAAGAATCTCTTAAAGATGCTGTTATCGAAGAATATATTGTGGGTGCTCAGATTAATTTCAATTATTTTTATTCCTTAATAGAAGATGAGCTTGAGATAATGGGCACTGACACACGTCGACAAACAAATCTTGACGGGCTTATAAGATTACCAGCTAATGAACAACTAGAAGTTTTAAAATATCTTAAACCAAAAATTATTGAAACAGGTCATATAGCAGCAACAACAAAAGAATCTATTATTGAAAAAATTTTTAATCTGGGTGAAAAGTTTGTTAAAACAACAAAGAAAGAATATCCGCCAGGCATCATCGGACCTTTTGCTTTACAAGGAGCAATTGCTGCTGATAAAGGCAAAGAAGAAATGGTTGTTTTTGACGTATCTATGAGAATACCTGGCAGTCCTTTGACCCGTTTTACACCACATTCTGGTTATCTTTATGGTGATTCTATAAGCTATGGTGAAAGAACAGCCATGGAGATCAAAAAAGCAATTGAACTAGATAGAGTTAAGGATATTGTTACCTAGATTTTTCTTTTTATTAATTTGCATATTTTTTGCATAGTAACAATCATCAAAGCATTTTGTTAAAATAGTAACAAAATATTATTATATATATCCATATTTATTAATATGTGGGAGAATTAATTGATGTATCAAAATAAAAAATTTTTATCATTTTTGGTGGTTGTTATAATTCTGTTATCAAGTATTTTAACATCTGCATCAGCAACAGTTATAAAAACCAAATGTTCGAAAGAGTCATACAGTTTATCAATTCAAGATATAAAAAATAATGATGCAAATTGGACAATTATGTTTTATCTATGTTGTGAAAACCATATTTCATATGAAGCAGAAAAGTGCGTTTCTAAGTTATCAAAGATCGGCTCTTCAGAAGATTTGCATATTGTTGTACTTAAAGATGGTGACGAAGATGGCGATTCTGTTTTGTGTTATATAGAGAAAAACAATCCTATAAACCTTAATCAATTTTATGAATGGCCCAATGAAGTTGATATGAGTAATCCAAACACATTATTTTCTTTTATAAAATTAGTAAAAGAAAATTACCCCGCAAAAAACTATGCATTTTGTCTATTTACCGACATGGGTAGTGGTTGGCAGGGTATATATCATGATACAAGAAATCCAAATAGTGGTATACCATTAATGTCAATTCCTACTTTTGCAGATGTTTTCAAAAGAACTACACGTAATGAATCTGATAAAATAGATGTTATAGTTCTAAATACATGTTTAATGAATATGATTGAAGTTGCTTATGAATTATCACCATATATTGATTACATGGTATCAACAGAGGAACATATGTTAGAAGAGTTGGATAAAGGCCCAAAATATATTGTTCAATATAAACAAGTCATTCAAAATCTTAAAAATAATACCAATATGACGCCAGAAGAATTTTCAATAAGCTTTGTTGAAAACTTTAATCCATGTGATTTTCCAATGTGGGCCTTATACGCATATATGATTTTTTTCAAAAAAGGGCAATATTTACCAATACTAGAAAAAATATCAGATTTTTTAACAAAAATATTAAATTCATTACCAAATCCTGATTTTCATCTTGTAAAAGTTAAAACGTCACTCTCAGCAATTAAACTGGATAAAATAGTAGAATTAGAAAAATCGATTGATAACCTAGCCTCAATACTAATTTTAAATAAACATGATCAAAATGTTAATAATGCAATTTTAGAAGCAAGAGAAAATGTTAGAGAGTATGGTAAATTCTTTCCAAAAAATCGTAAGAATTCTATTTATTATTTGAACTTTCCAGTTGAAAAACTTGGTTTTGATTCATATGTAGATTTATATAACTTAGTCTATTTGATAAACAGATCAGTATATAAGAAATCAGTAAAAAATGCAAGTTGCCAAGTAATGTTAAAATTAAAAGATGCAGTGATTTCAAATGGTGTAATGCCAGATGATCCATCAAATGGTCTTAGTATATATTTTCCTGAAAATAAAGAGTTATATAACAGATATCTTTGGGATGAAAAAATTACTTACAAATATGAAAACCTATCTTTTTCTCAAAATACTCTTTGGGATGAATTTCTAAAAACATACCACGAAGTGTGAAAGCAAAAATGAGAAAAAAGTCAATTTTAAGTGTTTTTTTGATGATTCTTATGTTGAGTTCAAGTTTATCATCAGGAAATCTTATAAATAAAAAAGAACCAAAAAATCTAGAATCTTTGGAATTTAGTTATTCATCCGATGAAATATTTTTAAAAAAGGCAAAATGGACTGTAATGTATTATATGTGCGGAGATTCAAGTTTAGAAATATATATATCTCCTCTTCTTGAAAACTTATCTAAGATTGCTTCATCTAAGGATTTAAAAATTGTTGTTTTAAAAGACACCAAAGAAAAAGATGATTCTAGATTATATTATATTAATGAATCGGGTATAAAAATTGAGTTAAACACACTTCTCGGTTGGCCTGAGGAAGTGGATATGAGCAATAAAAACACTTTTGAATTATTTTGTAGCCAGGTAATGGAAGCTTTTCCAGCTAGTCATTACGCTTTTGTAACTTATGCTAATGGCGCTACGGGATGGCAGACATATCCATTGGATGATAGAGATGGAAGAGGCTTTTTAACTATACCTGAACTTGCTGAATCTCTTAAAAAAATTACAAAAAACGGAACAAGAAAATTTGATATCCTTCAAACATCATGTTGTATGAGTAATATTGAATTATCATATGAAATTGCTCCATATGTAGATTACCTTGTAACCACCCAGGAACATATTGCACATAAAGATGTTGTACCTCGATGTTATAGAGCAGTATGGGATCTTAAAAATAATACAGATATGAATCCTGAGGAATTCGCAAGTAGATATGCTACTAGACATAAACCTCATTCGTTTCAATATTTTGTATCATATGGAGAAAGACTTTGTTTTTTAACTAAAATATTAAATAAACTTCCATACACAAAGTTGCATACTGTTATGATGCATTCATCTGTAGCAATTATTAATCTAAGTAAAATAGATGGAGTTGTTGAATCACTGCAGAATTTATCTTCATATCTGCTTTTATATATTGATGATAAGAACATAGTGGATACCCTTAAATACTCAAGAGATAATGTGAGAGCTTTCGGAAAAGCGTTTCCAAAATATTGGGTTTTTTCTATATTCTATAATAAATTACCTCTGGAAATGTTTTCTTATAATTGTCGTATTGATCTTTTTAATCTAGTTGATCTTCTATCAGAAAATGTCGAATATATAACTATTAAGAATCTCTGCTTCTCATTGATGGAAAAAATAAATGATTCCATTGTAGAATTAAATAAATTGCCTGATGATCAGGCACATGGTTTTAATATTTATTTCCCAACAAATTTTAGGATGTATAATAAAAATTTATTTGTAGGCAAACTCCCCTGTCCTTATGAAAAACTTAGGTTGTCAGAGGATATTTACTGGGATGATTTCCTGAGAAAATATCTTAATGTTTAAAAATATTCTATTTATCGTTACAATTAATTATTCTTTTTTCTGTGATGATTATATCTACAGGTTTGTCATGATCATCAACTGGTATTTTATCAATAATTTGAAACTCAAAAGCTAAACCAATCTTAGTTTGATTTAATGATTTTTTTAATAAATTATCATAATAGCCTTTACCATGACCAAGACGATTTCCTTTTTTATCAAAACCAAGACCTGGAATAATTATTAAATCGACTTCATTAATTGATATCTTTTTTATTTTATCTTTTATCGGCTCTAATATGCTATAAGATCCAACATGTAGATCCTTCCATTTTTCTAGTTTAGATAAAATTAGACTATTATCGATTTTATTAGAAATTGGTACAACAACATTTTTTTTATCTACTAAAAATTTCTTTATCATATCGTGAGTAAAAACTTCGTTATTATATGATATATAAAAAAGAACTGTATCTGCTTCTTTTAATTCATTTAATGAAAAAAGTTTTTTTTCAATTTCTCCGCTTTTCTCAATCAACTCCTCCTGAGTTTGATTTTTTCTAATCCTTTTCAATTTTTTCCTTAATTCATTTTTCATTATATTCTAGTATTAATTAATAAATATAAAGAATTTGATAGTAACTATAATAAACATGTTTTGTTTTATGGAAATATAACAACATGGAAATTTTTATAATTAAAAATCAAAGGCAACTAAATAAACATGTGATTTAAATGTCGGGAGAGGGCATAGGTTTTGGAAAAGCTATTTTGTTTAATGAACACTTTGTTGTATATGAAATTCCAGCTATAGTGTCAGCTATAGGAAAATATACACTGGCAAAAATAGAACAAACCAATCAATCCGGTTGGAAAATTAATGATAATAGAAAAGCAACTCCAAATTATAAAGAAGATAAAATTGAACAACAAAAAGACTCAATAGACCGTATAGTAAAAAAGTTGGGTATCAATTTATCAAATAAGGGTATAGAAATTACACTTGAAGGAAATTTATATTGTGCTAGTGGAATTGGAGCTAGTGCTGCTTCCTGCGTTTCTATCGCACGAGCATTATCTGATCATTATGAAATGAATTTAACAAATGAAGAAATTAATGATGTAGCATATGAGGGAGAAAAGGCATATCATGGAAATCCATCTGGTATAGATAACACAGCATCTACTTTTGGCGGGCTTATATGGTTTGAACGAGGTGATGAAAATAAAATGGAGAATATTAACCTTCATAATCCGGTTGAGGTAGTTATGGGAAATTCAGGTAAGGTCGCTAATACTACTGCTGCTGTCGCTGGAGTTAAAGAGAGAAAGAATAAAGATCCTGAAAAGTATAATCAGATTTTTAGTCGAGCTGAAAACATTGCATATCTGGCAAAAGATGCTTTCCAAGAGGAAGATTATATCGAGCTTGGTAAGCTTATGAACGAAAATCATAAATTACTACAACAAATAGAAGTATCCTCTAGAGAACTTGACTTCTTAGTTAAACTTGCACGTGATGCTGGAGCATTTGGTGCAAAATTAACTGGGGGTGGTTTGGGCGGCAATATTATTGCTTTAACGCCCGGTAGAGATCTTCAGGATGATGTAGCAAATGCTATTGAAAAAGAAGGCTTTCAAACTGTAAAAACAGTTATTGGTGCAAGTAGAAGAATATGAGGAGATGATTATGTATCTTCGTGATTTCCTTTCAAAACTTGAAACTGATGGAGATCTCATAAGGATTAAAAAACCTGTTTCCACTGAATATGAAATTGCAAATATAATCTATACCTTAAATGAAAAACCGGTTATTTTTGATAATGTTAAAGGACATAATATGCCAATTTTTTCAGGTATAACTTCTAATCGTGATATAATTTCTAAAGGTCTTGGAACAACAAAAGAAAAGCTTTTACTTAAACTTGTAAACGCGTTACGTAATCCTAAAAAACCAGAAATTGTAAAAAAAGCACCATGCCAAGAGGTTGTAATAAAAAATCCTGATGTTTCAAAACTGCCTTTATTATATCATCTAAAAGGGGATGGAGACAAATATGCAACAGCAACTGTTTCTACAATTAAAGATCCTGAAACAGGTAGAAATGTTTCATATCACCGACTTATGCAAATTGATAAAAACAAATTTACTGCAAGACTCATTAAAAAAAGACAAACTCGCACCACCTATGATAAATTAGATAAAGATCTAGAGATGGCTGTATGTATAGGTAATAGTGTTGCAGTGATGGTTGCTGCATCACTTGGACCTCCACCAGGTGTAGATGAATTTAGCATAGCTAATTCACTTGATAATACTCCTTTAGTAAAATGTATTACAAAAGATCTTGAGGTTCCATCAGAATCTGAAATCGTTATAGAGGGTCGACTTACAAAAGAATTAGATAGAGAAGGACCTTTTGTTGATCTTACAGAAACAAGGGATTTTGAAAGGCAAGAGCCAGTTTTTGTTGTAGATTGTATAACACATAGAAAAGATGCAATGTATCAAGCTCTTATACCTGGTCGACTTGAACATAAAATATTAATGGGTATGCCTAAAGAACCGACAATTTATAATGAAGTAAGCAGAGTTGTAGATTGCAAAAACGTTCTTGTCACTATGGGTGGAGGAAGCTGGCTACATGGAATTGTACAAATAAAAAAGAAAAATCCTGAAGATGGTAAAAAAGCAATTGAGGCAGCCTTTAATGGACATAAAAGTATGAAGCATGTCGTAGTTATAGATGAGGATGTGGATATATATAATCAAAATGCTGTTGAATGGGCTATTGCTACACGTTTCCAAGGGCATAAAGATCTTATTATAAAAGCTGATGAACCTGGAAGCAGCCTTGATCCATCTGGTAAACATGAACCAGGTAAAAAAACACTTACAACCAAAGTAGGTATAGACGCCACAATACCATCTGATGTTGATAAAAAAAATTATGAAGTAGTAAAATACAAACAAGTTGATATGGATGATTACCTCAGGTAAGGGAAGATACAAAGTTTTTTTAGAAAAAAAAGTACTTGATGATGATCTAATATATATTCTTGGTGGTGGTGAAAAAACACATATTGGTGGTGTTGTCCTTTGTGAGGTTGGAAAGGAACCTGTTGTATTAAAATTAGAAGGACACTATGATTACCAGGTTCTAAAACCGATAGCTGAAGAAGCAAGTAAAAAATACAATAAAAAGGTAGTAGCTATTGGTGGTATACATATTGATAATGCTACCAAAGATGAGATTAATATTTTAATAAATAATTGTAAGGAGTTATTAAAATGCATTTAACAAAGGACGAAGAAAAAATACTTGATGGCAAAAAAGGCGAAGTTCATGAACGTATGTTTAGACTGTTAGTCAGACTTGGTGAAATTTACGGTGCGGATAAAATGATACCCATAGGCTCTGTACAAGTTGCAGGTGTAAGTTACAAATCCATTGGCGATCCCGGTACTGAATTTTTAGAGGATATTGCATCTAAAAATGCTAAAGTAAAAGTTCTTACTTATCTTAACCCTGCAGGTATGGATTTAGAGAATTGGAAAAAGCTTGGTTTCCCAGAGGATTTTGCAAAAAATCAGTTACGTATTATGAATGCTTTTAAAAAAATGGGCATAGTTGTTACTGCTACTTGTACGCCATATCTGGCTGGTAATCTTCCTCGTTTTAGAGAACATATTGCCTGGTCTGAAAGTTCTGCTGTTTCTTTTTCTAATTCAGTTATTGGAGCTCGCACAAATCGTGAAGGAGGTCCTTCAGCTCTTGCTGCAGCTCTGTGTGGTGTAACACCGAATTATGGTCTACATATATGGGAAAATAGACAACCAACAGTTAGGGTAGATGTGGATACTGATTTAAATTTTAATTCTGATTTTGGTGCTCTGGGATACTATATTGGAAAACAAGTGAAAAACAAGATTCCTTATTTTTCAGGAATAAGAGATGCAAACACAGATCAACTCAAATCACTAGGTGCTGCAATGGCAGCATCAGGTGCTGTAGCTTTATATCACGTAGAAGGTTTGACTCCAGAGGCAGATTTAGTTGAAAAAAAAGGTTTGGAAAAGATTTCTGTTGGAAGAAAAGAAATTAAAGAAACATACGATAAATTAAATACAGGTAAAAATCCTGATATTGTTATTTTTGGATGCCCTCATGCATCTCTGAGAGAAATATCCGGTCTTGCAAATAGGCTTGAAGGTAAACAACTGAAAAAGCCAGTTTGGATATGTACTTCAAGAATGGTTAAAGAAGCAGCAGAACGCATGGGCTATAATGACATTATTAAAAAAGCAGGTGGTAGCATTGTTGCTGATACATGTATGGTAGTATCACCCATTGAAATGATGGGTTATAAAACAACTGGTGTAAACAGCGGAAAAGCAGCAAATTATTTACCTGGTTTTTGTAAACAAAATGTATGTTTTGCTAATATCGATGATCTATTGGAGGCTCAACTATGAAAGGAAGAATAATTTCCCCTGGTAAAACAGAAGGAGAGGCAATTGTTTCACATGAGCCAATTGGTTTTTATGGGGGTATAGATATTAAAACAGGAATTGTAATAGAAAAAGACCACCCATTGGAAGGAAAAAAAGTAACAGATAAAATTCTTGTTTTTCCAAACGGTAAGGGATCCACTGTAGGTTCATATGTAATTTATGGTTTAAAGAAAAATAATAAAGCGCCTTTAGGCATAATAAACAAAGAAACTGAAACTATTGTTGCAACAGGTGTAATACTTGCAGGTATTCCCTGCGTTGATCAAATTGATATTATGCAGATAAAAAATGGTGACAAGATTATACTTGATGCAGATAAAGGAATTGTTGAAATTAAAAATTAAATATTTTTAATGCCTCATGTTCCAAATTGTACCTATGCCATTTAGTTCTATATCATGTTTTCCTTCATTATCTGTCCATGAAATTTTACCAGAAATTGTTGTTTTACCAATTTTCATTCCAATATTTGCAAATCTTTTCCATAATTTTTCATAAGTATTATCGGCTTTTATATCTAAATCAAGGTTTATGTTATGGCTTTCTAAAATTATTTGAGTCGATTTTGGTTTTGCTGTTACTTTTGTATAGTTCGGTATATTTAAAAATAACATTATTTGATCAGATTCAACTATTTCAATATCAATATTCTCAAGTCTTGTAAGCGATGCTCCTTTATCTGTGGTTATGATTAAATCTCCAAATGGATTTATTTTTGATGTTTTAGTTGATTTAACTTGTGGTAAAAAGTAGTAATTACTATAGTAAATATTCCATCCATTATCAAGTGTCATATGACACCAGTCCCACCCTCTTATTAGAGCTTTTGGTATTATTCCTGATACCCATGTATGTTCATGATGACCAATTCCATTCACTTTGTAAGTAATTCCATCAATTTTTATTGTACCGTCAACTTCACATCCTGTAAATATATAACTGGCAATTTTTCCATTTGATTTATCTAGTAATCTGTTACTAAATGTCCATATAGGTGAATTAGGTGCAAAAAATCCGATATCTATTTCCAAATTATTTTTAAATTCATTTGATTCAATGTGAATACGCCAATTTGGGACTTTGCCCTGAATATAAGACTCTTCAAATGTAACTTTAAAGCCCTTATCTGAGGATTTAGCTTGAAGACTTGGCTCTTTAAGAAAACCAAGTATGGGTCTTTCTCTTTCGATTATACCTCCATATTCTTCTCCGTCAGGACCATGTAGTGTTACTAATAAAAAATCTGGTTTTTCAAAAAATAGATCAGTTCTCGACATATGATTAAAACTTATTGAAAGACTCCAATCTTTTAAACCATTATTAAATATGACTGTATAATACCACCATTCTCTTGATACAAGTAAGTCATTATAATGTGGTCCTTCATCTTCTGGTGAGACAGACCTTTCATTACTTGTAATAAATGATTTTGGTAATACTTCCTTTTCTGAAAATGAGAAGGATCCTAACAGTACGCCTGTAGGTAAATAGTAAATACTTATTGTTCCCCTGCATTCTAATATCTGGTCCCCTACTTGGACCTTTTTTCCTAATGAAGAATCATCATGTTCTCCACTAATGTTTATATCCTTCCAAAAAACCTCTGTTGAGACATATTCAACAACTAATATATTATTTTCATCATCTAGCCTAAAATCGATATCAGGTGTTTCTATTTCTAAGGGATTATCGATATAGCCTACTTTAGTAAAAACATAAATGGATACGATTATTAAACCTATCACGATTATTACATCGATTTTTTTAAGCTTAGTATTCATGTCTCACCAGCAAATTTTACGTTATTATATAATTATTGTTAAATATTTATTATTAAATCTTTCTTTACATCTGTTACCAAAATTAAAAAACATAATATGTTTATAAAAAATAATGATTGTTTTTATATACTTAGATATGCATTCCATGTTTTTAGGTGGGAGTAATAAACAATATAAAAAAATGTAAGCTGGTTCTAGAAGATGGTTCTGTTTTTTGTGGGCTATCCTTTGGTTCTAAGAAACCCGTTTCAGGAGAAGTTGTTTTTAACACTGGAATGGTGGGTTATCCTGAAAGTTTATCAGATCCGTCATATAAAGGCCAAATTCTTGTTTTTACTTACCCTCTAATCGGTAATTATGGAATTCCAGATTACGAAAAAGAGGATAATCTTTACAAATTTTTTGAATCAGATAAAATCCAGGTTCAAGGAATTATAATATCGGATTATTCAGAAAATTATTCTCACTGGAATGCTAAAAAATCATTATCAGATTGGATGCTTGAACATAAGATACCAGGTATATATAATGTTGATACTAGGGAATTAACAAAGAAGATAAGAAAAAAAGGTACATTACTTGGAAAAATTTTATATGAAAATGAAAATATTGATTTCATCGATCCTAATAAAAGAAATCTTGTCTCTGAGGTTAGTTGTAAAAAACCAATTATTTATAAGAAAGGTAAAAAAAAGATAACAATAATTGATTGCGGCGTTAAACATAATATTATACGCTCTTTTTTAAAAAGAAATTTTACTATAATGCGCGTCCCTTGGAATTATGATTTTTTAGAGCAAAAATCAGATGGAATAATTATTTCAAATGGCCCAGGCAATCCAAAAAAATGCGATGTTACAATTGAAAATATTAAAAAAGCTATAGAAAAAAATATCCCTATATTAGGGATATGCCTTGGCTCTCAGATACTTGCTCTCGCTGCAGGAGCTAATACTTATAAACTAAAATTTGGTCATAGAAGCCAAAATCAGCCATGTATAGAATCTGGTAGCAATAGATGTTATATTACCTCCCAGAATCATGGTTACGCTGTCGATTCTGATACCCTTCCTGAAGATTGGCGTGAATGGTTTTTTAATAACAATGACGGCACAAATGAAGGAATAATTCATATTTCAAAACCGTTTTTTGGCTCACAATTCCATCCAGAAGCATCACCCGGTCCAGATGATACAGAGTTTATTTTTGATATGTTTACGAGGGCAATAAAATGATTAGGAATAATCTTAAATTTATCAAAAAAGTATTAATACTTGGTTCTGGCGCTATAAGGATAGGTCAGGCTGGAGAATTTGACTATTCCGGTAGTCAAGCTATAAAAGCTCTTAAAGAAGAAAAAATTAAAACAATTCTTATTAATCCAAATATTGCTACTATTCAAACATCTGATTATTTAGCTGATAAAGTTTATTTTTTGCCGTTAACAGAATATTTTGTTGAAAAAGTAATAAAAAAAGAAAAACCCGACGGAATACTTTTAAGTTTCGGCGGTCAAACTGCCCTTGACGTAGGCGTAAAACTGTTTGAAAAAGGTATCTTAAAAAAATATAAAGTAAAAGTTCTTGGCACGCCTATAGATTCGATAATTAATACTGAGGATAGGGATTTATTCGTTAAAAAAATCACTGATGCAGGTTTAAAAGTTCCCAAAAGTAAAGCTGTAAAAAGTATTAAAGATGCAATAAAAGTAGCCAATGGGATAGGTTATCCTGTTATGTGCAGAGTAGCTTATGCGTTAGGCGGTCTTGGTTCTGGTGTTGCATATGATAAAGATCAACTTTCCGATATTGTAAAAAAAGCTTTTTCTTTTACAAAACAGATTTTAATTGAGGAATATTGTGGTGGTTGGAAAGAAATTGAATTAGAAGTGGTCAGAGATATTTATGATAACTGTATAGTTGTTTGTTCTATGGAAAATTTTGATCCAATGGGAATTCATACTGGTGAAAGTGTTGTGGTTGCTCCTGTTCAAACACTAACTGCCTCTGAGATTTTTAAATTACGTTCAATTTCGTTAAAAGTAATACGCCTTCTAGGTATAATTGGAGAATGTAATATACAATTTGCTCTTGATACAAAATCAGAGGATTATCGAATAATAGAGGTTAATGCTCGTTTGAGTCGTAGTTCTGCTCTTGCTTCTAAAGCAACTGGTTATCCTTTGGCTTTTATCGCTGCTAAATTGACTCTAGGCCATAGTCTAACCGAGATCAAGAATATTATTACTAAAGCTACATCTGCCTGTTTTGAACCAGCATTAGATTATGTAGTGGTAAAATATCCCAGATGGGATCTACAAAAATTCAGAAAAGTCAGCCAGATTATAGGATCCGAAATGAAATCAGTCGGCGAGGTAATGTCAATTGGGCGAAGCTTCGAAGAGGCTATTCAAAAAGCTATTCGGATGCTTGATGTAGGAATGGCAGGTCTTGTTGGCAATAATATTGAATTCAAAAACCTTAATAAAGCACTAAAAGAGCCTACAGATAAACGCATGTTTGCCGTTGTTGAAGCTATTAAAAGAGGCTATTCTATCGAAAAGATACATGATCTTTCAAATATTGATCGATGGTTCTTGTATAAAATAAAAAATGTTATTGATGTAGAAACAAAATTATTGGATAAGAATAAATTAGTTAAAATCTCCTCATCTCTATTAAAAGAGGCTAAACAAAAAGGTTTTTCAGATTATCAAATAGCAATACTTACAAATTCAAGTGAGTTTGAAGTAAAAAACAAAAGGAAAAAACTTGGTATTAACCCTTTTGTGAAACAGATTGATACTCTTGCAGCAGAATATCCTGCAAAAACCAATTACTTGTATATTACATACAATGCTTGTAAAGACGATATTTCTTTTAAGACTAAAAATCAAGTAATTGTGCTGGGGGGTGGAGCCTACCGGATTGGCTCTTCTGTCGAGTTCGATTGGTGTTGCGTAAACTCAGTAGCTACACTTAGAAAGCTTAAATACTCTACGATTCTTTTAAACTGTAATCCTGAGACTGTAAGTACTGACTATGATATATGTGATAAGTTATATTTTGATGAACTAACATTGGAAAGAGTCTTAGATATATATGAAAAAGAAAAACCTTTAGGTATTATAGTTTCTATGGGTGGGCAGATTCCAAATAACCTTGCTATACCCCTACACAAATCTGGGGTAAAAATCCTTGGTACTTCACCTACAGATATTGACAGAGCAGAGGATCGTCATAAATTTTCAAAACTTTTAGATAGTTTAGATATAGATCAACCTATCTGGAAGGAACTTACAAATATTCAAGATGCAGAAAAATTTACAGAGAAAGCAGGATATCCTGTCCTTGTTAGACCTAGTTATGTTTTAAGCGGTGCTGCAATGAGTATTGCTCTTAGTAAAAAAGAGTTAAAAAATTATTTGAAAAAAGCTTCGGAAATCGGTAAAGAACATCCTGTAGTTATAAGCAAATTTATTACAGGTGCTAAAGAAATTGAAATAGATGCTTTGGCAAAAAATGGTAAGCTTTATTGTTATGCAATTTCCGAGCATGTTGAAAATGCAGGGGTCCATTCTGGTGATGCAACAATGGTATTGCCCCCACAAAGAACATATCTTGAAACTATGAGAAAAATTAAACTAATTTCAAAGAAAATTGCTAATTCCTTAAAAATTACAGGGCCTTTTAACATACAATTTATTGCAAAGGATAACGATGTTAAAGTAATAGAATGCAATCTCCGTGCATCAAGGAGTTTTCCTTTTGCATCAAAGATATTTAAAATAAATTTTATAGATTTAGCAACAAGAATTATTATGAATAAATCTGTACCAAAAATTAACCGAAGTTCTTTTGATCTTGACTACGTTGGTATAAAAGC
>Ga0272442_10005018_pt1 | contig 17856 bp, 15 predicted proteins | sample SSMForm2O_FD_200262 | JGI IMG/M metagenome (GOLD analysis project Ga0272442, IMG submission 200262) | Marine sediment archaeal communities from Little Sippewissett salt marsh, Falmouth, MA, United States - SSM-Form-2O | ecosystem: Environmental > Aquatic > Marine > Wetlands > Sediment ... | reverse complement strand
CGACAACCTGCGGCTCATCTCGTCGGCACCGGAGATCGAGTCCCTCGCCCAGACCGTCGACGACAACGGAGGGGCCTACATCGTGCCGGCGTTCTCCGGGCTGTTCGCGCCCTACTGGCGCTCCGACGCCCGCGGAGCGTTCGTCGGGCTGACCCGCTACGTCACGTCCGCCCACCTCGCCCGGGCGGCGCTCGAAGCCGTCGCCTACCAGAGCAAGGAGGTCGTCGATGCGATGCGGGCCGACTCCGGCGTCGAGCTCACCGAGCTCAAGGTCGACGGCGGCATGATCGCGAACAACCTGCTGATGCAGTTCCAGGCCGACCTCCTGGGGGTCGACGTCATCCGACCCGAGGTTGCCGAGACCACCGCGCTGGGCTCGGCCTACGCCGCGGGAATCGCCACCGGCTTCTGGAGTGGCGAGCAGGACGTCATCACGAACTGGAAAGAGGGACACCGCTGGACCCCCAGCATGGACGAGGACGAACGCGACCGCCTCTACCGCAGCTGGAAGAAGGCCGTGACGAAGACCTTCGGCTGGGTCGATGAGGACGTCGACGGCTGAGCGCTTCTGGCCAGAGCCGTGGACAATCGGTAGGACGCCAACAAAGAGGTGACTTCGTGCACAACACCGCGACAGCTGTGAACCCCGAGTACCGACGCGCGGCACTTGACGCCATGAGCTCCCAGGAGCTGGACGTGCTCGTCATCGGTGGTGGTGTCACCGGAGCAGGCATCGCGCTCGACGCCGTGACCCGGGGACTCACCACCGGCCTGGTCGAGGCACGCGACTTCGCGTCCGGGACCTCGAGCCGGTCGAGCAAGCTCATCCACGGCGGGCTGCGCTACCTGGAGCAGCTGAACTTCGCGCTGGTTCGCGAGGCGCTCAAGGAGCGCTCGCTCATCCTCAACCGGCTGTGTCCGCACCTGGCGCACCCGGTCCCGTTTCTCGTCCCGCTGACCCACCGCGGCTGGGAGCGGCTCTACATCGGAAGCGGCGTGCTCATGTACGACACGATGGGAGGCCGGCACGGCGTCCCCTCGCACCGTCATCTCAGCAAGAAGCAGGCACTGGCGGAGTTCCCCTCGCTTCGCAGCGACGCTCTCGTCGGGGCCATCCAGTACCACGACGGGCAGGTCGACGACGCTCGCCACACGATGATGATCGCGAGGACGGCCGCCACCTACGGGGCCCACTGCGCCACGAGTGCCCGCGTCGTCGACTTCCTCCGTGAGGGCGACCGCGTCGTCGGAGCGGTCGTCCGCGACCTCGAGTCAGGGCAGGAGCACCACATCCGCGCCAAGCAGACGATCAACGCCGCCGGTGTCTGGACCGACGAGATCCAGGAGATGATCGGTGGCCGCGGGCAGTTCCAGGTACGCGCGTCGAAGGGCATCCACCTCGTCGTGCCGCGCGACCGCATCCACGCCACGACCGGCATCATCAGCCGCACCGAGAAGAGCGTGCTGTTCATCATCCCGTGGGACGACCACTGGATCATCGGTACGACGGACACCGACTGGAACCTCGACCTCGCGCATCCGGCAGCGAGCCAGTCGGACATCGACTACCTGCTCGAGCACGCCAACGCATTGCTCGCGCAGCCTCTGACACGGGACGACGTCGTCGGCGTCTACGCAGGCCTGCGCCCCCTGCTGGCCGGGGAGTCCGACGCCACCAGCAAGCTGTCCCGCGAGCATGCCGTCGTCAGTCCCGTGGCGGGGATGGTCATCATCGCCGGCGGCAAGTACACGACCTACCGCGTCATGGCCGAGGATGCTGTCGACGCCGCCGTCCGCTCCATGGGTGGCGAGGTGCCCGACTCGGTGACCGAGAACGTCCTCATCGTCGGCGCCGACGGCTACCAGGCGGTCTGGAACCAGCGCGAGTCGCTGGCAGAACGCAGCGGCCTGAACGCCGCGAAGATCGAGCACCTGCTGCACCGCTACGGCACCCTCGTGGACGAGCTGCTCGCCCTGGTGAGGGACCGGCCCGAGCTGGGACGTCCGCTTCGCAGCGCCCCCCGGTACCTCGCGGTGGAGGCGTACTACGCGGCTGCCAACGAGGGGGCGCTGCACCTCGACGACATCCTCACTCGCCGCACCCGCATCTCGATCGACACCTGGGACCGGGGGGACCGCGCGGCCGAGGAGGTCGCCGACATCGTCGCGCCCGTCCTCGGGTGGGACGACGACACGATCGCCCGCGAGATCGAGCACTACCGGGCAAGGGTCGCAGCCGAGCGGGAGTCGCAGCAGCAGCCGGACGACATGACCGCCGACGCAGCGCGACTCGGTGCTCCGGACGTCCGTCTGCAGACGGCCTGACAGACGTCCGATCCGATGGTTCAGCGGGCGCGGCCGCGAGCGCGCAGGTAGTCGGCCACCACGTACTCCCCGAGCCGGTCGGTCGAGGGGCTGAGCACCCGGCCGCCGCTGCGACGCGCCAACGACCGCACGAAGCGATCGAGCCCCGGGTCGTCGCCCAGCATGACGATGGTCACGGCCGCGCCGTAGCGGGTCAGGTCGTCGACCTCGGCGACGGTGCGACGCACCGTCTCGGCCATCGGCGGCCAGGAGAACACCGCCTCGCCGGACGGGTCGATGTGGGCCGTCGGCTCGCCGTCGGTGACGACGACGACGACCGGCTGGGACGAGGGGTGACGGCGCACGAACCGGTGTGCCAGCGACAGGGCGTGCGCCAGGTTGGTGCCGGGGACGTAGGACGGTTCCACGCTCGCCAGCTCGGTCGGGCCGAGCGGCCGCGCCCACCTGTCGAACCCGATGATCTCCAGGGCATCCTGCCGGAACCGCGAGCTCACCAGATGCTGCAGGGCCAGCGCAGTCTGCTTCATCGGACCCCATCGGCCCTCCGCGATCATCGAGAACGACAGGTCGACCAGCAGTGCCACCGCGGCCGACGTGCGGGCCTCTGTCTCGACCACAGCGAAGTCGCCCGCCTGGAGACGAATGCCGGATGCCCCACCCGGCTCCGGCCCCCGGCGCAGCAACGCCTGCTGGATCGTCCGCACCGGGTCGAGAGGCTGGGTGTCGCCGAACTCCCAGGGTCGCCACCCCCCGTCGGGCTCACCGGCTGCACCCGAGCGCGTCTGGTCGTGGCTGCCTCCACGGCTGCTGCGCACCTGGTCGAGCACCCGCCGCAACGCCGTCTGCCCGAGCCGGCGCACCGCCTTGGCCGACAGCGACATCTGCGTGCGGTTGCCGGTGACCCATCCCTGGTCGGTCAGCTCCCGCTCGAGGCGGCGCAGCGCCTGGACGTCCTCGACGGCTGCCGGGCCGAGCACGTCCTCCAGAGTCTCGACGTCGATGTCGTCCAGGCTCGACCCCGGGTACTGCTGACCGAGCTGGTCAGCGAGGTCGTCGAGGCGGGCGAGCTCATCCAGGGCGTCGGTCGCCTCGACGTAGCCCAGCGGCTCGCCCTGACCCATCCGCTGGCTCGACGACCAGTCCGCGCCCGGACGCAGCGAGCGCAGGTTGTCCCCCAGCTGGCTCAGCTGGGCGGCCAGGTCGACATCGTCCTGCAGTGCCTGCGCGATGAGGTCGCGCAGCGCCTCGCGCTGCTCGGAGTCGAGGCTGGCGAGCAACCGCTGCGCCGCAGCCGCCCGCGACGCGAGCAGGTCGATCAGCTCGTCGGTGGTGCGCGGCTGCTCGGGGAAAGCCTTGCCGTGCGCGGCCATGAAGCGCTCGAACTGCTCGGTCGTGTCCTCGCCGCTGGCGTGTGCGGCCAGCAGGGCGTTCAGGTCAGCCAGCAGGTCCTTGACGGCGTCGGCCCCGGACGCGCCCGACGCCGACGGCGCTCCTCGCACCTGCTGGCGGACGACCTCGTCTCGCAGCGATGCCCGGATGCTGTCGTAGGCCTGCTGGGCCTGCGACGAGTTCCAGACGTAGTCGGACAGCTCCCGGACGGCCTGGGGCAGGCTGTCGGGCAGTCGGTCGAGCATCGCCTCCTTGTCGCGGGCCTGCGGCGACGTATCGGCTGCGAGCGCATCACGTTCGGCGGCGAGTGCGGAGTCCAGAAGCTCCTGCGCCGTGCGCAGTGCCCCGGCCAGGTCGCCTTGTCGCAGCTCGCGCTGACGACGGCGGACCTGTGCTCGAAGGTCGTCGAGACCGCGCCGCCCCTGGGCGCCCGAGCGCATGAGGTCGCGCATGGCCTCGGCGACGGATCGTCCGGACAGCACGTCCTCCCCGAGGCGGTCGACGGCCTCGGCGACGTCGTAGGGAGGCTGGAGCGGGTCGTCACCGCCGCGCCATGCGCCGTAGCGGTACCGGCTCACGCGGAGTAGACCGCCCGTCCGTCCCCCATCGGGTCCTTGCCGAGCCGTCGGGTCAGGTGCAGCCCTTCCAGCACCAGCTCGACCCCCGAGGCGATCTCCTCGGGCGTGACGGCGTCAGCCATGCCGAGATCACCGAGGATCCCGGCGAGGCCATGTACCGGACCCAGCTGCTCGAGCAGCTCCGCCGACGGCACGAGGTCGCCGTCCTCCACGGTCGCGCCCTCGGCGAACCGATCCGTCACAGCGCTGAGGTCGCGGCCCGCCAGCCGCGAGCGGAAGACGTCCACCACCGCCACCCGCACGAGATGGTCGAGCACCTCGCGCTCGCGCCCCTCGTGGCCCATCTCGAACTCGACCTTGCCACGCAGGGTGGGGACGACAGCGCCCAGGTCGCCCACCCGCGCCACGGGAGCCTCCTCCCCGATGAGGGCACCGCGACGCAGGGCAGACGCGGACGCGCCCTCCGCACACGCGACGGCGAACCGGGCGGACACGCCGGAGCGTTGGTCCACGGCCGGCGAGGCACGCACACCGCGGGCGAAGTTCGCCACCACCTCGAGCACGTGCTGCGGCACCTCGGCGACCAGCCGAGCCTCTTGCCGTACCAGCGCCACCTCGTCGTCCACGCTCACCGGGTAGTGGGTGCGCACCTCAGCGCCGAAACGGTCCTTCAGCGGGGTGATGATGCGTCCGCGGTTGGTGTAGTCCTCGGGGTTCGCGGTGGCCACCAGCAGCAGGTCCAGCGGTAGACGCAGCGAGTAGCCACGCACCTGGATGTCGCGCTCCTCGAGCACGTTGAGCAACGCGACCTGGATGCGCTCAGCGAGATCCGGCAGCTCGTTGACGACGAAGACCCCGCGGTTGGTGCGGGGCACGAGGCCGTAGTGCACGGTCTCGGGGTCGCCGAGCCGCCGGCCCTCGGCCACCTTGGTCGGATCGATGTCGCCCACGAGGTCGCCGACGCTCGTGTCCGGTGTGGCGAGCTTCTCGCCGTAGCGCATCGAGCGGTGCACCCAGGTGACCGGCAGGTCGTCGCCCAGCTCCCTGGCCAGCCGCACCGCCCAGGGGGTCACCGGGTGGAAGGGGTGCTCGAGGAGCTCCGAGCCCTCGACTGCGGGCGTCCACTCGTCGAGGAGCCCGACGAGCGTGCGGGCAATGCGGGTCTTGCCCTGCCCCCGCTCCCCCAGGAGAACCAGGTCGTGCCCTGCCAGCAGCGCACGCTCCAGCTCGGGGACGACCGAGTCGTCGTAGCCGACGATCCCGGGAAACCGCGGACCTCCCGCACGCATGGCGTCGGTGAGGTTGACCCGGATCTCGTCCTTGACGGTTCGGTACTCGAAGCCGGACGCCCGCAGCTCACCGAGCGTGGTCGGTGTCGGGCGCTCGGTGGCTTCGGCTGCGACGGGGCTCGGCGGCACGGCTGCGACGGTACGTCGACTCGACGCACGCTGCCGCAGGAAGCACCGCGTCATGCTGCTCGTGGTAGAACGCGACATGGATCCAGCCGGCGTCGACACCGATCAGCGGGCTGGTCGGTGGGCAACCCGACCGCTCGTCGGCGCCGGCGTGCTCGCCGCGGTCGTTCTGGTCGTCCTGGCATGGGTCGTGGTCGCGGCAGGCTCGCCGACGACGCTGGATGTGTGGGTGTTCGACCTCACCTCCCACTGGACCGACGCCGTCCCCATGGCGGTGGACCTGGCGGCCCTGCTCGGTGACCTGACCGGGGTGGTCGGAGCCAGCGTGGTGGCGGTCTCCGCCACGCTGGTGCTGGCATCGAGACGCCGGTGGTCGATCGCGCTGTTCGTCGGTCTGAGCGGTGCGGTCGGTGTCGTCCTGGTCGAGGTGGGCAAGCGCTCGGCAGGTCGGCTCCGCCCCGACGGGGCTGAGACCTACGTCGACAGCGGCCTCGACCGGTCGTTCCCGTCCGGTCACTCGGCTGCCGGCATCTACGTGTACTGCGCCCTCGCCGTACTGCTGATCCTCGTCGGACGACGAACCGGCGCGGCGTTGGCCCGCTGGTCAGGGTGGGTGCTGATGGCGGTCGGCGTCGGCATCGGCCTGTCACGCATCGTGCTGGGCGTGCACTGGGCGACCGACGTGCTGGCAGGCTGGGCGCTGGGCTCGGCGGTTCTCCTCCTGGTGGCCGCTGCGACCCGCCCGGACGACGCGATCGTACCCATAGGGGGTAGGGGTTGACGTAGGGGTCCAGAGCGGGTACACCAGTAGCTGTGACCGATGCCCACGCGCCTGCCGGCTACGTCGACCACAAGAGCGACGTGCTGGCCAGGCTGCGCAAGATCGAGGGCCAGGTGCGCGGGCTTCAACGCATGGTCGACACCGACACCTACTGCATCGACGTGCTGACCCAGATATCGGCGACCACGAAGGCGCTCGAGTCGACCGCTCTGCTGCTCATGCAGGACCATCTCAACCACTGCGTGGCGCACGCCGTCGCCGAGGGAGGCGACGTCGCCGACGCCAAGCTCAAGGAGGCCGGAGATGCCATCGCCCGGCTCGTCCGGTCCTGACCCACTCCCCGAGGAGACCCACATGTCTGTCGTTGCCACCTATGCCGTCACCGGAATGACCTGCGACCACTGCGTCAAGGCCGTCACCGAGGAGGTGTCGTCCCTGGACGGCGTCACCTCCGTCGACGTCGCCCTGGCCACGGACGGCCCGTCCCAGGTGACCGTCACCAGCGACGCGGCTCTGGACCGGTCCGCCGTCGCGGACGCGGTGGACGAGGCCGGGTACGAGCTTGCCGGTGGCTGACATGCGTCCACCCGTCGTGCTGGCGGCCTTCGCGGCCGTGCTGGTCGCCTGCTTCGGTGTCGGCATGCTCATCGGCACCGCCGTCGGACCGCTGTGATGCAGCCGTGAGCGCCGACGTCGAGCTGCAGATCGGCGGCATGACCTGCGCGTCGTGCGCGGCCCGGGTGGAGAAGAAGCTCAACCGCATGCCCGGTGTGGACGCGACGGTCAACTACGCCACCGAGAAGGCCCACGTGAGCCTCCCGGACGGGGTCACGGTGGCGGACGCCATCGCGACGGTCGAGAAGACCGGCTACTCCGCCGTGCAGCCCACGCCTGCAGCGGCGCGCCCCGGCGGCGCCGAGGGCGAGGTGCCCGACGACCCCGAGGTGCGATCCCTTCGGCGACGCCTGCTGGTCTCGGCCACCCTCACGCTGCCTGTCGCGGTGCTGTCGATGGTGCCGGCATGGCAGTTCGACTACTGGCAGTGGCTGGCGCTCGCACTGGCCACGCCCGTGGTGGTGTGGGGGGCATGGCCGTTCCACCGGGCAGCATGGCTGAACCTGCGCCACGCGACGGCCACCATGGACACCCTCATCAGCGTCGGCGTGCTCGCGGCGTTCGGCTGGTCGCTGTACGCCCTGACGCTCGGCACCGCGGGCGAGGTGGGCATGCGGATGAGCTTTCACCTCATCCCCGAGCGCGGGATGGGCACCGGCGAGATCTACCTGGAGGTCGCGGCCGCGGTGACCACCTTCATCCTCGCCGGTCGCTACTTCGAGGCACGGGCCAAGCGCCGCTCCGGCGCCGCCCTGCGGGCGCTGCTCGAGATGGGCGCCAAGGACGTGGCGGTGCGCCGGGACGGCCGCGAGCACCGGGTGCCCGTCGACCAGCTGCGTGTGGGCGAGGAGTTCGTGGTGCGACCCGGGGAGAAGGTCGCTACCGACGGCGTGGTCGTCGACGGCTCGTCCGCCGTCGACGCCAGCATGCTCACCGGCGAGCCGGTTCCCGTGGAGGTTGCCCCCGGTGACGAGGTGACCGGCGCGACGGTCAACGTCGGCGGCCGGCTCGTCGTGCGTGCCACGCGCGTCGGTGACGACACCCAGCTGGCCCAGATGGCCCGCCTCGTCGAGCAGGCGCAGTCCGGCAAGGCCCCGGTGCAGAGGCTCGCCGACCGGGTCTCGGCAGTGTTCGTCCCCATCGTGATGGGGCTCTCGGCGGCGACCCTCGGCTTCTGGATCGGTGCCGACGCCGGCCCGGAGGTGGCGTTCACGGCCGCCGTCGCCGTGCTGATCATCGCCTGCCCCTGTGCACTGGGGCTGGCCACACCGACTGCTCTGCTGGTCGGCACCGGCCGGGGGGCCCAGCTGGGCATCCTGATCAAGGGCCCGGAGATCCTCGAGTCGACCCGAGAAGTCGACACCGTCGTGCTGGACAAGACCGGAACGGTGACGACCGGCCGGATGCAGCTGGTGGACGTCATCGCCGACGACGGGGGCGACCCCGCGCTGGTGCGCAGGCTGGCCGCAGCCGTCGAGCACGCCTCGGAGCACCCGATCGGCGCTGCCATCGCCACCGCCCACGCCGCCACCGGCACGCTGCCGGACGTGGAGGGCTTCCGCTCGACGCAGGGTCTGGGAGTGTCCGGCGTCGTCGAGGGCCACGCCGTCGTCGCGGGCCGTGCCCGATGGCTCGAGACCGAGTGGTCGATGCCGCTCCCCACCGTCCTCGCCCGTGCCCGCGACACCGCCGAGGCGCGCGGGCAGACACCCGTCGTCGTGGGATGGGACGGGCAGGCCCGTGGCGTGCTCGTCGTGTCCGACACGGTCAAGGCCTCCTCAGCACGGGCCGTCGCGGGTCTGCGCGAGCTGGGACTGCGCCCGGTGCTGCTCACCGGCGACAACGAGCGGGCCGCCCGCGCCATCGCCGACGAGGTGGGAATCGACGACGTGGTCGCCGAGGTGCTTCCGCAGCAGAAGGTCGACGCGGTGAGCACGCTGCAGGCGGAGGGGCGCGTCGTCGCCATGGTGGGCGACGGCGTCAACGACGCGGCGGCGCTCGCCGGCTCCGACCTGGGTATCGCCATGGGAACCGGCACCGACGTCGCGATCGAGGCCAGCGACCTGACCTTGGTCCGAGGCGACCTCATGGCGGCCGTGGACGCGATCCGGTTGTCACGTCGCACGCTGCGCACGATTCGCGGCAACCTCTTCTGGGCGTTCGCCTACAACGTGGCAGCGATCCCGCTCGCGATGGCGGGACTGCTCAACCCCCTGGTGGCCGGCGCCGCGATGGCGTTCAGCTCGGTCTTCGTGGTGAGCAACAGCCTGCGGCTGCGCCGGTTCGCACCAAGCGCCTGAGCAATCCTCGCCCGCGTCAGTCCTCGACCGCGGGCACCAGCCTGAGCACGACGTCGAGTCCGTGCCGCTCCCCGGACGTTCGCGGGAGGATGAGGGTGCGGATGCCCAGCAGGGCGGCGCCGACGTCGTCGTGGGGGCTGTCGCCGACCATGAGAGCGTTCTGCGGCGCCACTCCCACCGCGTCGAGGGCGCGTTCGAAGATCGGGGCAGCCGGCTTCACCGAGCCGGCCTCGTACGAGAGCACCACCGCGTCGAAGAGGTGCGTCATCTCCCCTGCCTCGAGCACCGGCCTGACGTCGATCCCCACGTTGGAGACCAACGCGATGCGCACGCCACGGCGTCGCAGCTCGGCCAGCACCCCGATCGTGTCGGTGTAGGGGATCCAGGTCTCCAGCATGCACTCGTACAGGGCGTGGGCAAGCACGTCGTCGATGGCGTCGACCCGCTCCATGAGCGTGTCGTACACCTCGCGATGCCGCACCGGGGACAGGTCGCGCTCGTTGGCCGGGTCCACCTCCCGCACGTGCTCCCAGATGCGGTTGACCCAGGAGGCCAGCTCGTCCCGCCCCGTCACGCCGAGGTCGTCGGTCGGGTTGGTTCCGCGGCCGGCGCGCGCCCACGCCAGCTCCAGCCACGTCACCGGGTCGCCCTGGTCGACCAGCGTGGAGTGGAAGTCGAACAGGACGGCACGGATCGGGCCCGGCTCGGGGAAGGTCACGGCGTCACGCTAGCCGTCACGGACGAGGGGTCCGGGCGACGAGCAGCAGGGTCTGGTCGTCCCCCGACGCCGTGTTGACGTCGAGCTCCTGGGTGCCTGCCGGGCTGCCGGCGTCGAGCCACCGCTGCACCGTCGCCGTCACCGGATGCCACGGGTCCGGGCTCGCGTCGTCCAGGCACCCGTCGCTCACCAGGACGAGCGCATCGCCCTCGTGCAGGGTCGTCGACGTGGGAGAGAACACCGCCGTCGGGGTGAGGCCCAGCACCGGGCCGTGGGCGTCGAGGGTCTCCCACGAGCCGTCGGCGCGGCGGATGCGCGGTGCAGGGTGCCCGGCGCAACGGACCACGAGACCACCGGTGGCCTCGTCCACGATGGCGTGCACGGCCGTCGCGTAGTCGTGGTCCCACTCCTGCCGCACGACGTAGGCGTTGCACGCGCCCAGCGTCCGCTCGGGCTCGACCACCCCGATGAGCCCGCCGAACGCGCCGGCCACCTGCACCGACCTGGCTGCGACGTCGACACCGTGCCCGGAGACGTCGACGAGAAGTGCCTGCACCAGAGGGGCGTGCCGGTGGGCCAGGGTGAAGTCCCCCCGAAAGGCCGCATCGCCTGCCGATCGGAGCGCGCGGGCCATCGTCCATCCCCCGGCCATGTCGGGCGGCTCTCCCTGTGACCTCACCCGGTCGCGGAGGTCGAACAGGATCCCCATGCCACGACGGATTCCGAGGCCCCAGTTCTCGTGCATGGTTGCGAAGCGCAGCGCGAGCAGCCAGGTGAGCACGACGACCCCGGCGGCCACGTACGACCGTGCAAACTGGCTGCTGGCGAGCTCGACGAGCAGCACGACGGCGACAACGGCCCCGAGGATGAGCACTGATCGGCGGGAGAGGCGCCAGCCCGCGACCATCACCGGCACGGTGAGGGCCGCCACTGGTTCAGAGTCGGGCCAGACCACCTTCACCACGCCGAGAACCACCACTACGACGATCAGCCCTACCAGCGCCCACGGCTCCGACACTCGTAGTGGGCGTGGGCCGGCGGCCATGGCGGCACAGGCTAGCGCTCGGGTGTCTCCCGCCGGCCGGGCCGACCATCCAGCGTTCACCAGCCCCCGAGGTGTGGTAGCCACGACCCGTGCTCGAGGTACGCACCCTGACCGACGACGACATGCCGGCCCTGCAGTCGCTGGACGAGTGGGCGTTCGGCTCCTGGTTCCCGGACGAGCGCTTCGCGGTGTCCGCTCAGCGACTGGAGCGACGACGCCAGCGTGGGGCCTTCGTCGACGGCGCCCTCGTCGGACACGTCGCCGCGTTCAGCCACACCCTGACGGTGCCGGGCGGCGTCGTCCCGGCAGCGGGAGTGACGTGGGTGGGCGTCAGCCCGCAGGTCCGGCGGCGCGGCGTGGCAGCGCAGCTGCTGACCGAGCAGCTCGTCGACCTCGCCTCCGACGGGGAGCCCGTGGCCAGCCTCTGGGCGTCGGAGAGCAGCATCTACGGCCGCTTCGGGTACGGGGTCGCCAGCCGGCGGGCAGCCGTCGACGTCCCCCGTGGCAGCCGGCTGGACGGCCCGGGCGGCGACCGCGACGCCGCGACGCTCGGCAACGCGGCCCACCTTCTCGACGGCGCCCGCGAGGCCTACGAGCGGCTGCGGCCCCGCCTGCCCGGCATGATCACCCGGGAGGAGGCCGACTGGCAGGCAGCGGTCCACGACGACGAGCGGTCGCGCACCGACGCCAGTCCCTTGCGTGGCGTCGTGGTTCGTGACCCTGAGGGTGACGCGGTCGGCTACGCCTTCTTCCGCACGAAGGTGACGTGGAGCGACGGCCACCCGTCGGGCACGGTCAGCGTCGACGAGCTGCTCGCCGCCACGCCCGCTGCCGAACGGTGCCTGCTCGACGTGCTCCTCGACATCGACCTCACGACGACGGTGTCGTTCTGGAACCTGCCTGTCGACGACCTCCTGTTCTCCTGGACAGAGCACACCGTCGGCCTTGCCCCGCGCACCCACGACCAGCTGTGGGTGCGGCTCACCCACCTGCCCGACGCGCTTCGCGCACGCAGCTACTCCGCCGACGTCGACGTGGTGCTCGACGTGACGGACCCGACCCTTTCGCGCAACGCCGGGCGATGGCGCCTCGTCGCCGGGACGGACGGCTGCCAGGTGGAGAGGACGCAGGCCGCACCGGACGTGTCGCTGGACGTACGCGACCTCGCAGCCGCCTACCTGGGTGACGACAGCCTGTCGCGTGCTGCCCTGGCCGGGATGATCACCGATCACACCAGCGGCGCCGTGGCCGCGCTGGCGCGGGCCATGCGCGGTTCCCGCGCGCCGCACTGCGCCTACATGTTCTGACCGGGCTTCTGACCGGTCCTACACGCTCTGGCAGGTCGGACACCAGAAGATGGTCCGCGCGGCCATCTCGTCGGCCGCCACTGCCGAGCCGCACCGCCGGCACGGCAGCCCGGAACGCCGGTAGACGTAGTGCGCATCGGTGCGACGGGCCCGGCCGGACGGTCGGTCGCGGTGCTCGCGGGCCGTGGTGACGATGCGTCCGGACCGGACGCCCGCTCGCAGCTGCGTCACCGTGTCGTCCCAGAGCCCGGCCCACTCCGCTGCACTCACGCTGCGCCCCTCTCGGTGGGGCGACAGCGCAGCGCGGTGAAGAAGCTCGGCGCGGTAGACGTTGCCGATCCCGGCGACCAGCGACTGGTCGAGCAGCAGGGCGCCGATCGGGAGCCGGCGCCGTGTCAGCCGCTCGTAGGCACGCTCCGGATCGGCGTCGCGGCGCAACGGGTCGGCGCCCAACCGGGCATGCAGGGCGCGCTTGTCGTCCGGGCTGATCACCTCACACGCCGTGGGTCCCCGAAGGTCGAGCACGGTGTCGTCCCCGACGAGCCGCAGCCGGACCGCCCCGCGCGGGGGGCTCGCAGGCGTGGGCGAGAACGTGACCCGCCCGAACAACCCGAGGTGGATGTGGATCCAGCGGTCGTCGACGGCGAGGAACAGATGCTTGCCGTGGGCGTCGACCCGATGCAGCGTGCGCCCGTCGACGAGGGCGGCGCCCGAGCTGAAGCGGCCCTGCGGACTTGCCGCAGACAGCTGCTGACCACCCAGCCGTGACCGCACGTCTCGCGCCAGCCGGTGGATCGTGTGACCTTCGGGCACGTACCGTCCTCGTATGGCTCAGCAGCAGTCGTCGGGATCGCCGCACCCTCACCCGCCAGCGTCACCGCGGCGCACGCCGCGCGACGCGGGTCCCGGCGTCAGTGTGGCAGCGGCGATGCGCGCCCGCGACGTGTCACGCGAGCCGCAGCCGATTCAGCCGCTGCCGCCGACGGAGATCTCCCCCGTCTCCTCGTAGCCGTGGATCATCTCGATGCGGCGCGCGTGCCGCGCCTCTGCGCTGAAGGGCGTGCGGATGAACACCTCGACGAGCTGGTGCACCTCGTCGAAGCTGTGCATGCGGGCACCGACGGCGAGCACCTGTGCGTCGTTGTGCTCGCGAGCCAGCCGGGCGGTGTCGACCGACCAGGCGAGCGCGGCACGGATACCGGCGACCTTGTTCGCCGCGATCTGCTCGCCGTTGCCCGACCCCCCGAGCACCACGCCCAGCGAGCCTGGGTCGACGAGCACCGCCTCAGCGGTGCGGATGCAGAAGGGGGGGTAGTCGTCGAGCGCGTCGTACATGTGCGGACCGTGGTCGACGACGTCCATCCCGGCCGCACGCAGGGCCTCCACCAGGCGATTCTTCACCTCGAAGCCGGCATGGTCACTACCCATGTGCACGCGCATGGCGTCGAGTCTGTCACGTGAGCACACCGTCGTCGCCACCCTGGGCGATCGGAGTCGACGGGGTGCGCGGGGGCTGGGTCGCCGCGGCGCGTCACACCGATGGCACCGTGTCGTGGCGGGTGGTCGAACGCTTCGCCACCCTCGTCGAGGGCCGTGAGCACGGCTGCGTCGTGGCCGTGGACATCCCGATCGGCCTGCCCGAGTCGCAGCCGCGACGCTGCGACAAGGAGGCCCGCCGACTTCTGCCAGGTCGGGCGTCGAGCGTCTTCCCGGCACCCACTCGCGCCACGGCGGCTGACCGCCGCGAGGACGTCACCTACGCCGAGGCGGTCCGTCGAGCACGCGGCCGCGGCCACGCCGCGCCGAGCCGTCAGACGTGGTTCATCACCGACAAGATCAACGACGTCGCCGACGCCTGTCAGGATCTTCCGCCTGCCCTGCGCGTGCGCGAGTGCCATCCGGAGGTGTCGTTCGCCACGCTCAGCGGGTCGGTCCTGCCCCGCAAGGCGACCGCCGCTGGTGTCGGCCGGCGCATCACCGCGTTCACCGGCTGGGTCGATGCGGCCGCCGGGCTGGGCGACGTGCCCGATGGCATCCCGGTCGTGGATGCTCTGGATGCCTTGGCGTGCCTCTGGACCGCCGAACGCGTGGCGACGGGTCGTGCGACCCGGATCGGTGACGAGACCGCGAGCATCTGGGTCTGAGGGCGTGCACGCACCCTGACGGCCGGGTGACAGGATCGTGGGCATGCCAGGAACGAATCTGACCCGAGCCGAAGCCGAGGCGCGCGCCGCGCACCTGCAGGTGCAGTCGTACGAGGTGCGGCTGGACCTGACGTCGGACGGGCCGACCTTCGACTCCACCACCACCGTTCGTTTCACCAGCAGCGACCCCTCGCAGCCGTGCTGGCTGGACCTGATCGCCCCGACCGTGACGTCGGTCGTCCTCAACGGCGAGACGGTGGACCCGAGCGGGGTGTACGACGGCGCACGGGTCGCACTGACCGGCATCGGAGAGCAGAACGAGGTGACCGTGACCGCGCAGTGCGCCTACATGACCACCGGGGAGGGCCTGCACCGCTTCGTCGACCCGGTGGACAAGCAGACCTACCTCTACAGCCAGTTCGAGGTGCCGGACGCACGACGCGTCTTCGCCGTCTTCGAGCAGCCGGACCTGAAGGCGTCCTTCGCCTTCACCGTCGACGCTCCGCACGACTGGGTGGTCGTCTCCAACACCCACGCAGAGGTGGCGCAGCACGACGACGGGAAGACGTGGTCGTTCGCCCCCACGCAGCCCATCCCGAGCTACATCACAGCGGTCTGCGCGGGCCCCTACCATGTCGAGCGATCCGAGTACTCCGGCAGCCACGGCACCGTCCCGCTGGCCGTCTACTGCCGTCAGTCGCTCGTGGAGCACCTGGACGCCGACGAGATCTTCGACATCACCCGTCGGGGTTTCGCCTTCTTCGAGGAGCTCTTCGACTACCCCTACCCGTTCGGTGCCTACGACCAGCTGTTCGTGCCCGAGTTCAACGCGGGCGCCATGGAGAACGCCGGCTGCGTCACCTACCGCGACGAGTACCTGTTCCGCAGCCGGGTCACCGATGCCGCGTACGAGCGCCGGGCCGAGACGATCCTGCACGAGATGGCGCACATGTGGTTCGGCGACCTCGTGACCATGCGCTGGTGGAACGACCTCTGGCTGAACGAGTCGTTCGCCACCTGGGCGTCGGTCCTCGCGCAGAGCGAGGCCACCCGGTGGACCGAGGCATGGACGACGTTCGCGTCGGCCGAGAAGCTCTGGGCGCTGCGCCAGGACCAGCTGCCGACCACCCACCCCATCGCAGCAGAGATCACCGACCTCGAAGACGTCGAGACCAACTTCGACGGCATCACGTACGCGAAGGGGGCGGCGGTGCTCAAGCAGCTCGTCGCATGGGTCGGCTGGGACGCCTTCGTCGCCGGGCTGCGCCGGTACTTCGCACGGCACGCGTTCGACAACACGACCATGGCCGACCTCTTCGCCGAGCTCGAGGCCGAGAGCGGTCGCGACCTCTCGGCGTGGGAGACAGAGTGGCTGCGCACCGCGGGGGTCAACACGCTGCGCCCGGTCGTCGCCGTCGTCGACAACGCCGGCCTGGCGCAGTACACGTCCGTGACCATCCACCAGGAGGCACCTGACGAGCACGACACGCTGCGCCGACACCGGGTCGCCGTCGGGCTGTACGACGCCGGCCCCAACGGGCTCACCCGGCGCGACCGCATCGAGCTGGACGTCACTGGGGAACGCACCGAGGTGCCGGAGCTGGCCGGGCAGCGTGTTCCCGACCTTCTGCTGGTCAACGACGACGACCTGACGTTCACCAAGATCCGGTTCGACGCGACGTCGCTGGCGACGTTGGACAAGCACGTCGGCGACCTGCACGACTCGCTGCCGCGCTCGCTGGCATGGACCGGTCTCACCGACATGCTGCGGGACGCCGAGCTGTCGGCCAGCCGTTTCGTCACCCTGGTGCTGGCAGGTGTGGCCCGTGAGAGCGACCTCTCGGTCGTGCAGACCCTGCTGGCGCAGGGCCGGGTGGCTGTGGAGATGTACAGCGACCCGACACACCGTGATGCGCTGCGCGACCGCTGGGCCGCCGGCCTCGGCCGGCGGGTTCGGCAGGCCGATCCCGGTGGTGACCACCAGCTGGCACTGGTGCGCGCCTGGGCGGCGGCTGCCAGCTCCGAGCAGGACATCGCGGAGATGCGCGGCCTGCTCGACGGGTCGCACGAGATGCCCGGCCTCGTGCTCGACCGCGACCTGCGCTGGCAGCTGCTCCAGCGTCTGGTCGTCAAGGGCCACGTCGGCGCCGCGGCGATCGAGGCTGAGGCCGAGACCGACAGGACGGCGGCGGGTGAGCGGCAGGCAGCACTGGCTCGGGCCGCGCTGCCGACGCTGACGGACAAGCAGGCGGTGTGGGACGCGATCATGACCCCGTCCGCACTGAGCAACTCGACGATGGAAGCCTGCCTGGCAGGGTTCATGCCCGCCGAGCAGTCCGACCTGCTCGCTGCGTTCGTCGACCCCTACTTCAGCTCGGTTCTCGACGTGCACGAGCAGCGCACGTTCCACACTGCGGAGAGGATCATCACCGGGCTCTTCCCGCGCGTGCAGGTGTCGGCGGCCACCGTGGAGCGTGCACGAGCACTGGCGGAGGGTGCCGACACCCCGAAGGCAGTCGCACGGATGCTGCGCGAGGGTGCCGCCGACGTCGAACGTGCTCTGCGGGCACAGAAGCGCGACACCGCCGGCTAGCGTCCGCCGACCACGCGGGGCAGTCCGGCGGCCCGAGCGCTGGCGACCACGTCGTCCACCGAGAGGACGGCCCCGTCGTCCCCGGTCAGCGGCACCCGCCAGTTGGGGTACTCGTCCTCGGTGCCTGGCTGGTTCTGGGTGCGCCGGTCACCGACCATGTCGGCCAGCGAGACGCCGATGAGCCTGGCCGGGGAGAACATGAGCAACCGGTGCAAGGCCTCGACGGTCGCGGGAACCCCCGCGCCCGGCTCGAGCAGGCCGCGATCGCGCAGGACGTCCAGCCACGCCTGCCGCTCCGCGGTGTCGAGGGCCATCTCCTCCTCGACGTCGCGTGCCAGCAGCCCGAGCCGGTCGCGCAGCCGCACGTGGTCCCCAGCGAGGTAGCCGGCGGTCGGCGGGAGGTCGTGCGTCGTGACGGTGGCCAGGCACAGCTCGCGCCAGTGCTCCGGGTGCAGCGGCCTGCCCGCGTCGTCGTACTCGAACCACAGCACGGACGTTCCCAGGATGCCCCGGTCGCGCAGGTAGTCCCGCACCCAGGGCTCGACCGTGCCGAGGTCCTCACCCACGAGGACGGCACCGGCCCGGACGGCTTCCAGCGCCAGGATGCCCACGAGAGCCTCGTGGTCGTAGCGCACGTAGGTGCCTT
>Ga0272442_10005017_pt1 | contig 17860 bp, 15 predicted proteins | sample SSMForm2O_FD_200262 | JGI IMG/M metagenome (GOLD analysis project Ga0272442, IMG submission 200262) | Marine sediment archaeal communities from Little Sippewissett salt marsh, Falmouth, MA, United States - SSM-Form-2O | ecosystem: Environmental > Aquatic > Marine > Wetlands > Sediment ... | reverse complement strand
TCCAAAGTACCGCCCCCGTGGTCCATCAAAGCGGTGAGCACGTCGATGCTGCCGTCCTCATTGACCTTGACCATGGCGGTGGTGTAATCCTTGACCTCCCCCGGAACCGGGGCGCCGGTGCCGCTGGTATGGAAGCCCCGGGCCACGCCGATGCCGCGGCGCAGGCGGCCTGTCTGGGCCGCCGGGTCGGGCCTGTCCTTCCAGCCGATCAGCTCGGAACCCCGGCGCATCAGCTCCTCGACCCCGTCGGAATGGATCAGAGAGCGCACCGTGGGGCCCTGCCCCCAGAAGATCTCCCCCAGGCCTACGTAGTTCTTCAGGCGCAGCTCGATGGGATCGATGCCCAGCCTTTCGGCCAGCATGCCCATGCTGCTCTCCACCCCGAAGGTCACCTGGGGCGCCCCGTAGCCCTGCATGGCGCAGGTTGGGGCCTTGTTGGTGTAGACCGCGGTACCCCGGTAGGTGAGGTTGGGCAGCCTGTAAAGGGAGTGCCACCAGCCCGCCAGCACGCCCAGGTAGGCCAGGGCCTGGACATGGTGGCAGCCGATGTCCACCCAGGCTTCCATCTCGCCGGCCACCAGGGTGCCGTCCTTTTTGGCGCCCAGCTTGAGGCGGTAGCGGGTGGGATAGCGGCAGTGATCCAGCATATCCTCTTCCCGGCTCTGCACGATCTTCACCGCCCGCCCCGCTTTCAGCGCCAAAGCGGCGGTGATGAGAATCACCGGGTTGGTATGGATGCCCGAGCCGAAATGCCCGCCCCCGGGCGCCCGCACCACATTGACGGTATTGAGGGGCAGGCCGAAAATCTGGCCCAGGAGAATGCGGGTGTTGTGCAGGGCCTGGGTGGTCGGCCAAACGGTGAGCCCCCCGTCGGGCTCGGGCCGGCAGACGCAGGACTTGGGCTCCAGCTGGGCGTGATAGACCCGGGGCGAGGAAAACTCGTTCTCCACGATCACGTCCGCCTCCCTGAAGCCGGCCTCTGTGTCGCCCTCCACGACCTCCCGGGTACAGGCGATGTTGTTTTCGATGTCGATGGTCCGGTCTTCGATGTAGACCCGCTCGTGGATCTGCTCGCCCTTGGTGGCCTTCAGGGCATCCTCCATGCTCAGGTAGGCGGGCAGCAGCTCATACTCCACCTGCACGGCCTCGGCGGCCCGGGCAGCCAGCTCGGGTGTCTCGGCGGCCACGGCGGCGAAGCAATCCCCCACCTGCCGCAGGTGATCGGACAAGACCTGCCAGTCCTTGTAGGTGGAGCGGGGCACCGAGACCTGGCGGAGATTAAAGAAGCTGTGCGGCGTGTCCCGGAAAGTCACCACCACGGCTCCCAGGGCCTCAGCCGCGCTGGTATCTATGCTCTTTATGCGCGCATGGGGATGGGGACTGCGCAAAATGCGGCCGGTCAGGAGTCCGGGAAAATCGATATCCGAGATGTAGGTCTCCTGGCCGGTGACCCGGGCCCTCCCGTCCTTGCGGGGAAAATCCCGGCCCAGAAAGTGAAATTTTTTGCTGTTGGGTTTCATGTTTTATCCTCTTTCAAGGCAACGCCCTCCCTCGGACGGACCAGTAGCCTTTCCGGGAACCGCCCTCCCAGGGCGGCGGTCACGTCGCTTGAGGCTTCCAGAAACAGCTGGGCATATTCGGCCAGCTGCTCGTTATCCAGGTCCACACTGGTGCCTACCAGCCCCAGGGCGCCCACCACCCGGTCCATGCGGTCGAAGACCGGCGTACCCAGGGCATTGATGCCGTTGTGAAACTCCTGCAGGCAGTAACCCACCCCGTCGGTATTTACGGAAACCAACTCCGCGGCCAGGCGCTCCTTGTCCACGATGGTGTAGGCGGTGTGGGGCACCGGCTCCAGGCTCTCCAAAAGCTCCCGCCGGGTTTTTTCCGGTAAAAAGGCCAACACAGCCTTGCCCACGGCCGAACAGTAGAGGGGCATGATCTCCCCCCGGCCCACCGAGATCCGCGTGTTGATGTGCCCGCACATCACCATGGCGATGCAGATGGTCCCATTGAAGCGGGCGAAGAAGGTGGTTTCCTCGGTCCGGCGGTGCAGCTCCTCCAGGTAGGGCAGGCAAACCGCCGCCTCGTCGGTGCCTTCCAGCACGGACTCGGCGAAGCGCAGGTGAGCGAAGCCGAGAAAATAGCGCAGGTCCGGCTTGCGCTGGTACACATAATCATGGCGCTTCAGGGCGGCTAAAATCCGGTAGCAGGTAGAAGGCGGCAGCTTCAGGGCCCGGCTGATCTCCTTGTTGGTCAGCCCTTGCCGGGAGTTTTCCCGCAACAGCTCCAAAATGGCGTGGATCTTCTCTATAGACGGCATTAGAGGCGTACCTGCATGGAACCAGCATACACCTGCCCGGAGCTGCCGTCAATATCATATGGCTGAATCTTATTCCATATAATGATAATATCTCCACCGGATGGCCGGGTAATCCGCTGCCGGAGGCAGCGGAGGCGGCAGGAAACCCGGCGCCGGACCCGGTGGCACCGGGCCGGACGACCCGGACCGGTGGACAGGGTCAGGGAAAATCTGCATAATCGAATTCATTGCCCGCCGGTTGAGCATATTCCCGGCGAGGCCAAGGAAACAACGCATGGATATACTGAAAAAAGCCACGGAGCTCCAAACCGCGGGCATCAACAGCTGCCTGGTGACGGTTACGGAAGCCGGCGGCGGCACCCCGGCCCGGGTCGGCTTCAAGATGCTGGTCAGCGAGGCCGGCGAGCTCTTCGGCACTGTGGGCGGCGGCGCCCTGGAAAACCGGGTCATCGAGGAAGCCAAGGAGCTGATATCCCGGGGCCGGAGCCGCATGCTGCAGTTTGACCTTGCCGACCTGAACATGACCTGCGGAGGCCGAATCAGCCTTTTTTGCGAATACCTGGCTGGCTCGCGGGGCTTCGTGCTCTTCGGCGGCGGGCATGTGGGCCGGGCACTGACACCCATGCTGGAAGCGCTGGATTTTTCCGTCACCGTTTTCGACAACCGGGAGGAAGTAGCCGGCCTGCTGCGCGCGGAGAACCGCACGGTTATAATCGGCGATTACAACGATATCTCGGAGGTGGCCGACCGGGTGCGGTCCGGCCGCTTCTGCTTCATCGCCACCCACGGCCATGAGCATGACTACAGGGTATTGAAGCAGCTGTTGGAGCTGGGAGTGGAGTACCGTTATCTCGGGCTCATCGGCTCGAAGAACAAGGTACGCACCACTCTAGAGCAGGCCCGTGAGGAGGGACTGAAGATTCCGGAGCGGCTATACGCACCAGTGGGTTTGGACCTGGGCGGCGATACGGCAGCGGAAATCGCGGTGGCCATCGCCGCCGAGGTAGTGGCCGTGCAGTACGGCCGTCCCGGAGCGGCGCACATGCGGCTCCCGGAGGTCAGTACCTTGGCCTGAGGTTTGAACGCGGCAGGGCGCGGTCGCGGAGGTTCTCCGGAACGCTACTTGACTTTCTTTTAGGGCCCTCTATAAGATAGTCAGGATTTCCGATTGACCATAGAACCAAGCGGAGCTTTATATGAGCGTGAAAATCATCCCGGTGGACAGCCGGAAAACCCGCCGCGAGTTTGTGGGCCTTCCCTACCGCCTGCACCGCGGCCATGAGCGCTGGGTCCCCCCGATCTACAGCCGGGAGATGAACTATATATTGCCCCGCAAAAACAAGCATATGGCTCACGCGGAAACCGCCTGCTTCCTGGCGCGGCGCAACGGGGAAACCGTGGGTCGTATCATGACGATCATCAACCACAACCTGGAGGAGGTCGGCGCTGAAGGCCAGGCCCGTTTTTGCAAGTTCGAGTCCGTCGATGACCCGGCGGTAGCCCACAGTCTTTTCGACGCGGCGGAACAGTGGTGCAGGGCCAAGGGCATGCGCAAGCTTGTGGGCCCCCTGGGCTTCTCCAACCAGGACTCCATCGGCTTCCTGGTAGAAGGCTATGAAGAGAGCCCCTGCATCGACACCAACTACAACTACGCCTACATCCCCACCCTGATCGAGGACCTGGGTTATAACAAGGAAGTGGATTACGTTACCTACAAGCTCCCCATAACGGAGGAAATCCCCCCCCTCTACACCCGGTTGATTGAACGGGTCACCCGCAATGACGCCATCCGCGTGCTGGAGTTTACAAACAGGCGCCAGGCTTTGCCCTATCTCCCCCGGATACTCCGTTTCATGAACCAGACCTACCGGGAGATCTACGGCTTCGTACCCCTGACCGAGCCGGAAATCCGCAGCGCGGCCCTGACCTTCTCCCAGATCTTCTCCCCGCCCTTCTTCAAGGTTGTGCTGACGGGGGATAACGAGATCATCGCCTTCGTGCTGGGCATCCGGGACTTTACCGAGGGGGTTATCCGCACCGGGGGACGCCTGTTCCCCTTTGGCCTGGCCACCATTAAAAGGTCCCAGAAACGGGCCAGGCGGGTGGACCTGCTGCTGGGCTCGGTCAAGCAGAGCTACCGCGGCCGGGGTCTGGACGTGCTCATGGGGGTAGCCATGCTGAAAAGTGCTGCCGCCGAGGGCATCGACCACTTCGACACCCACATGCAGCTGGAAAGCAATACCGCCGCCCGGGCCGAGGTCAAACGCATCGGCGGCTATCTCTACAAGCGCTACCGCATCTACCGCAAGCCGCTCTGACCTTCCTCCGCTTCCGGGCAGCGCCCGTCGGCACGCAGAAGGCGGACATCCCCGATCACGCAGCCTTGCGGCGACGCGAACACGGGATTAAAATCCAGCTCCGCTATCTCCGGAAACCCCACAGCCAGCTCCGAGGTGTGCACGATCAGGGCAGCCAGGGCGGAACGGTCCACCGGCGGCCGGCCCCGGAAGCCCTCGAGCAAGGGCCGCAGGGACAGCTCATCGATCATGGCCGCCGCCTCCTCCAGGTTCAGGGGCGCGATACGCACGGACACGTCCCGGATCAACTCGGTGAGCACTCCTCCGGCGCCCAGCAGCACCACGGGACCGAACTGGGGATCCCGCTTCACTCCCAGGATCAGCTCGACCTGGGGCTCTACCTGCTGATAGAGCATGGTGCCCCGGAAATCCACATCCCGGAACGCATCCTCCATGCCCAGGTAGGCCTCCCGAACCCGGGCTGCGCTGCCAAGGTTCAGCAGCACCCCTCCCCGGTCGCTTTTGTGCAGCACCCCTTTACTGACTACCTTCATGACCAGGGGAAAGCCCAGCTCGGCGGCGGCCTCGCCGGCTTCCTCCGGATTGCGAGCGAACCTGTGCGGCGGCAGGGGAAAATCCAGCCCGCTTAAGAATTCGACCAGCTCCGGCTCCAGCACCGGCCCGGCAAAGGGCAGGCGCTTCTCTTCCGCCCCAGCGCGTCGGTCCCGACCAGGGCGCTCGTCGCTCCGAGCGCGCTCATCAAGACTCGCGCGGAATCCGGCGTAGCGCCCCATCCCGGCCAGGGCGGCGGCGGCCCGCTCGCCCGTGGGGAACAGCGGCACGCCACGCTCCGCGAGCAGCCCGGCCCCGGCCGCCACCATCTCGCCGGCCATGAAAACCGCGGCCACCGGCTTGTTGATCGCCGGGTCTTTGGCCACGGCGGCAATCCCCTCCGCCAGCTCAGTGGAATCGATGAAGGGCGTGCCCACGTTGAGGGCCACGGCGCCGTCATAGTCCTGACGGAGAACGCTCCGCAATGTGCGCTCGAAGTTGGCGCCGCTCCCCTCCACGGTCAGGTCGAAGGGATTCCCCAAAGAGCAGCGCTCCGAAAGAAACTCCGCGAGCTGTTTGTGCAGGTCCCGGGACGGCTCGGCCACCTCCAGGCCCTCCGCTTCCGCCCGGTCCGCGGTAAGTATTCCCGGACCTCCCGAGTTGGTCACGATGGCCAGCCTGTTGCCCCGCAGGGGGGGCAAGAGCTGGAAGGCGGAGCAGAGATCCAGGAGCTCCTCGATGCCCGCTGCCCGCACGGCGCCGCAGCGCCGGCAGGCCGCCTCGAACACGGTATCGGAGCCGGCCAGTGATCCGGTGTGCGAGCCCGCGGCGCGCTCCCCCGCCCGGCTTTTGCCGGACTTGATGATCACGAAGGGTTTGGCGCGGCTCACCTCTTCGGCTGCAGTTAGGAAGGCCCGGCCGTCGGTGATGCTCTCCAGGTACATGGCCACCACGTCCGTGGCCGGGTCACAAGCCAAATGGCGGAGCAGCTCGATCTCGCCGATGTCCGCCCGGTTGCCGTAGCTGACGAAGGTGGAAAAGCCGATGCCCCGAAGTCCGGCCAAAGCCAGCACCGCCCCGCCCACCGCGCCGCTCTGGCTGATGAAGGCGATGCGCCCCGGCAGGGCCCGGACCTCGATGGAGGCGAACAACCGCGAGGGGGTGTGCATGATGCCTGCGCAGTTGGGGCCGATGACCCGGATATTGTGCTTTCGGGCGATCTCCATGAGCTGCTCTTCTTCCGCCGCGTTGCCGCATTCGGCGAACCCGGCGCTCAATATCACGGCAAAGGGCACGGCTTTTTCTCCGCAGTCCTCGAGGGCCGAGGCCGCGTGCTCCGCCGGGACGGCGATCACCGCCAGGTCGGGGCTTTCCTCCCACTCCCTCAAAGAGGAAAAAGCCGGCAGGCCGGGATGCGTTTCCGGCGTTTCGGCCCGGGGATTGATACAGGCCAGCTTCCCCGCATACCCACCCTCTACAAGCTGGGTGACCACCTGGGAAGCGATGCGGCCGGGCTTCACCGAGCCGAAGACCGCCGCCGCGCGGGGGCTGAACAGCCGCTCAAACGCCGTCATATGCGTACCCTTGCCGGAAGCTTTCCAGGCCCGCCTCCCGCCCCTTGGTAAGGCGCCGGGCAATCAGAGCTTCCGCATTTTCGGCGCTGAAGCGCTCAGTGCGGCTCACCAGCAGGCCCAGCATGAACAGGTTCCGGGCCCGGGCCGGCGGCGGCGCGCAGACGATCCGCTTTGTCCGGTCTTCGAAGAGCCCCCTTACTTGTGCGCCGTCCGGATAGGCCTGCTTTTTCAGCGCAACTTCCGCCGGCGCCAGGGCCACATCGGCCAGCAGCAACAGGCCTTGAGGGCGGAGCATGGCCTGCAAGGAAGCGGCCTCCCCCAGCTCCATGCCGATCATGACATCCGCCTCCCCGGTGCCGATCCGGGGTCCGAAGAAGTCGTCTTTTCCGCCGGAGTAGCGGATCTCCGCGGTCACCCGTCCGCCGCGCTGGGCCATACCCTTGGCGTTGAACAAAGAGACACGGCAACCGCTGTCCGCCGCCAGGTCAGTGATCAGTGAAGCCAGGGTCACGATCCCCTGCCCGCCCAAACCGGTAATAAAGATGCTCTCAACCATTCGATGCCTCCTCAGCTCTGCCGATGGCATCGAAGCGGCAAACTTCTTTGCACAGGCCGCAGCCTGTACACAGCTCCGGATCGATCGCCATGACTTCCTTGTCTGCCCTCGAGTCGATGAACAGTGCGGGACAGCCGCTTTCCCGCAGGCAGGCCCTGCAAAAACGGCAGAGCTCCGGATTCACCTGCAGGTGAGGGCGCCGCGCCTGCAGCCGGCGGGCGGCGGGCAGGGCGCACTCCTGCCGGGAAATCACCACCCGTACCCCGGACATGCTCAGGGCCGCGGTTAGGGCCGCAGTCGCTGCTTCCTGGTCAAAGGGGTCGATGATCTCCAGGCTGTCCACTCCCAGGGATTCCACCACCCGGGCGATATCGATCCTGCGCTGGTCCCCGGGCTGGGAATCGCCCGCGGTACCGGGATTGACCTGGAATCCCGTCATGCTGGTCCAGCCATTGTCCAGGATGATCAACAACAGATCGTCACAATGCTGCACAGCGTCGATCAGGGGAGGGATGCCGGCATGAAAGAAGGTGGAATCCCCGATGGTGGCCACCACCGGCCTCGCCACGCCGCTGCGGGCGAAGCCCACAGCCAGCCCGATGCTGGCCCCCATGGCCAGCTCGGTCCAGCAGCTGTTCAGGGGGGGATTCATTCCCAGGATGGTGCAGCCGATGTCGCCGGTGACCACGTGCTTCTTCCGGTCCAGCCCGGCCTTTTTAAAGGCCCTGTTCAGAGCCATGTAGGTCCCCCTGTGCGGACAGCCGGCGCAGAAGGTGATGGGGTGCCGGATCGCGGGCGGCTTTTGGCTGGGGGCCGCCGCAGCGGCGCTCTTTTTCGCCGCAGCTGTGGCGCCGCTCTTACTGTTTGTTCCCTCCGCCAGGGCCGTGAGGCCGGCGCTGATCTCGGTGGAGCTGTAGCGTCCGACACGGGGCAAAAGCCCGTCTTCCTTGCCCAGGATGCGGCCCTGCCAGCCGCTGCGGGCGGCCAGCGCCCTCAAGGTTGTCTCGATATGGGGCTCCAGCTCCTCGAGCACCACCAGGGCTTCCGCCCGGTCGAGGAGTGAAGTGAGGAAGCGCTCGTCCAGCGGGTAGGTGGCTTCCAGGTGGGCCCCGGAGAGGCCGGGAAACTGCGGCAGGAGCTCGTCCAGGTAGGCGCTCAGCACGCCGGCGGCCAGGGCGAAGCGCCCCGGAGCTTTACCGGCGGGAAGGTTGTCCAGGCGGTTGATAGCCGCCTCGTGGATCAGCTCCTCCGCCTGGTCCAGCCGTTCGAGCAGGCGGGCGTGCTGGTCCAGGCAGATGGCGGCGCCTGCCTTGGTAAAGCGGCGTATATCCCGCTCAAAGCGGGGCTCAGCTTTTGGCTTCTTCCAGACACCTTCGGTTCTGACCGGGCTCAAGGCGTGGGCCACCGAGGTTACGCTGCGTACGATCACCGGCAGCTTGGTGCGCTCGGAGAGCTCGAAGGCAAAGCACGTCAGCTCGCAGGCGCGCTGGGGATCCCGGGGCTCCAGCACCGGCAGGCCCGCCAGCTGAGCAAAAAGGCGGGTGTCCTGCTCCGCCATGCCCGCTTCCGCACCAGGATCGTCGGCGATATAGATAACCAGGCCCCCCTCTGTGCCCGAGTAGGCAGCCGAGAGGATCGAATCGGCGGCCACATTGGCGCCGGACATCTTCATTGTCACCAGGGCCCGCGCCCCCGCCCAGGCCGCGGCGCAGGCGATCTCGAAAGCCACCTTTTCGTTGACGCTCCAGGACACCCGGGGCGCCTTTTTATTGCGGCCGGCGAAATCGAGGAGCTCGCTCAACACCCCGGTGGAAGGCGTACCGGGATAGCCGGTTGCCAGGGTGATCCCCGCCTCCAGCGCCCCGTAGGCCACCGCCTGGTTGCCGCTGATCAGTTTTTCCATGACGTCTCCTTCATTGAAAGTATTGCAGCAGAAGATTGTATGTCGGTTTGATAAAGGAAAACCTCTGAACCTGCCGGCGCCCGGAGGGTGTGCCGGGCCTGCAGGCCCGGCACCCGGGCACAGTCAACTCTGCGCTCCACATCATTAAGACATAGAGTACCGTGAAGCGCAAGTCTATTTATGCGGCCGCCTTCGCCGGTTTGGTGGCCAGCGAAACAACCACAAACAGGATCAGGGACACGATAGCGCCGTAGATCTCCGAGGGAATACCGAAGATGTCGGCCTTGGATAGTATTCCGGCGAGGGTGGCGATTGCTCCGCCGATAAGCGCCGTCAGGGCGCCTGCATTGGTCGCTCGCTTCCACAACAGCCCGCCGATCACCGGCACGAAGACCGCGGCGGTATAGGTGATATATGAGTAGATGATGATGGTGATCAGCGAAGGAATCACCACGGCGATAATCACCGCGATAACGCCCAGGATAACCGTCGAGATACGGGACACCTTGAGAAGCTTCTTTTCCTCATCCATGGTGCTGAGATGAAAGACCTCCACCCAAAAATCCTTGACTACGTGGGCGGTGGCTGCGGTCAGCAGCGAATCCGCCGAGGACATCACCGCCGCCAGGACTCCAGCCAGCACGATACCTCCGAACACGGGATGGGTGAGATTCTGGAGCACCCAGGGCAGAGCCTGGGCTCCGGATTCGATATCGCCCAGGGCGCGGGCGCCCATGCCGATGATGACCGGGAAAAAGCTCAGGACCACCAAGAGCAGGCCGCTGCCGATGGTCGCCCGCCTGGCCACCCGGGCGTCCTTGGCGGCGAAAAGGCGCTGGTAAAAATCCTGGCCGATCAGGGTATACATGACGGTGGGCAGCAGCACCCAGATGATCCCCTTTGCCCCCATGCCGAACAGGTTGAAGTAACCGGGCTCGACGCCTTTGGCGGCCAGCATGGAGTTCAAACCCGCCATGCCTCCGGTTTTGGCCAGCACGACGATCGCTCCGATGATCACGCCTATCAGCGTAATGCTCAGCTGCAGGAAATCCGTCAGGGTCACGGCCCACAGTCCGCCGCTGGTCGTATAAACCAGGATGACCACCGCGGCCACGAAAAAGCCCCAGTTCCCTTCGATTCCCAGCATGCCGAAGATAGTCTTTGCTCCCAGGGCGCAGGCGCCCACCAGGCCGGTGAGGGCGATGGCGGAGATCAGCGCGCCCAGGGCCCGGATGGCCTTGCCGCCGTATCTTTTCTCCAGGTAATCAGGCAGGGTATAAAAAGAAAGCTCCCGGAATTTTCCGGCGGTCAGAAATAAAAACAACAGGCCGACGCCGCAGGCCATTCCGTACCAGCCCCCTGACACCCCCATGTTGTAACCGTGTTCGCCGCCACCCAGGCAGAACCCGGGGCCCACATGAGTCGCGGCCAGGGTAAAAGCACAGAGCCAGAACCCCAGGCGGCGCCCGGCCAGCAGGAAATCACTCATGCCCTTGATATAGCGCCTGCTGCTCCACCAGCCGATGAAGAGCATGGCCAGCAGATAGACGATGATAATAAACAACATCATTTCCTAAATCCTCCTTGGCAGTATAGCGTAAATTTCGAACAGGAGCGGATGCTTTCCCCCCTTTTCCCGCTGTCCGCTCCGGTCAGCCCCTGGTCAGTTCATCTCCACCCTCCTTTCCTGCCAGCGCCCGGGCCACGGCGGTCTGGGCGTGTATCAGCGTGGTATCGAAAACCGGTATATCCGTATGCTGCTGTTTGATCAGCAGGGAAAGCTCGGTGCAGCCCAAGACAATGGCCTCCGCACCCCTCGCTGTAAGGTTCTCCATGACGCTCAGGGTTTTCCTGCGTGAGGACTCCAGGACAACGCCGAAGTCCAGCTCCTCCACGGCGATGCGGTGCACCTCCCTCCCGTCCGCGAGCTCCGGCACCAGAACCTCGATCCCGTGAGCGGCTGCCAGCCGGCCCCGGTAGAAATCCTGCTCCATGGTGAAGGTCGAGCCCAGGAGGCCGACTTTGCGCACTCTGGCGGCCTTGATGCTTTCGGCAGCGGCGTCGGCGATATGCAGCAGGGGTATGCCGACCCGGGCCTGCACCTGCTCGGCGACCTTGTGCACGGTGTTGCAGCAGAACAGGAAAAAATCCGCCCCGCAGGCCTCCAGGCTTTCAGCCGCATCCGTCATGACCGCAGCCACGCAGTCCCAGTTCCCGTCTTCCATCCAGGATAGAACGGGCTCGAAGTTCACGGAAACCACAGAACAGCGGGCCGAGTGATGTCCCCCCAGCTTTTGGTTCAGCGTTTCATTGATGATCCGGTAGTATTCAGCCGTGGACTGCCAGCTTAAGCCCCCGATCATGCCGATGTTTAGCATCTCAACCTCATTCCCCTGTTTTAGCGCGCAGCTCTTTCATGGCTGCCAGGGCGCGGTCTATGTCATCCAGGTTGTTGAACAAATGCGGTGAAAAACGGATCTGTCCATTCCGCACCGTAACCACGATCCCCCGGGTCCGCAATTCTTCTTCCGCGCCCTCAGCGTCGTCCGCCAGGCAGGTCACAATGCCGCTCCGGGCTGCCTGGGGCGTCACCAAGTCATAGCCCAATGCGGTGAGGCCCTCATAGAGACGGTTGCGGAGACGGAGTATATGCTCCTCCACGGCGGTGAGGCCGATCTTTTCCAGATAGCCGACGCTCTCTCCCAGCTCGGCTACGCCCTGGAAATTCAGGGTTCCGGACTCGACCTTGCGGGCCGAGCTGTAGAGCGCCGGCTCGTCGCAGGATCGGTCCCACTCCATGACCTGCATCCAGCCCCGCTCCAGGGGCCGGATACGCTCAAGGAGGCCTGCCCGGGCGTAGAAAAATCCGAGGCCGATGGAGCCTAAGAGCCATTTGTAGGCGCCGCAGGTCAGAAAATCGATTCCCGCGGTTCGTACATCGAAAGACAGGGCGCCCAGCCCCTGGATGGCGTCCACCAGGAGAAACGCGCCCCGGGTGCGGGCCAGATCGCCCAGGGCCGCCACATCGTGCCGGAAGCCATTGCGGAAGGAAACCAGGCTGACGCTGATAATGCGGGTGTTCCGGTCCACCCGGCGCTCGAAATCCGCCATCGTCAGGGCGCCCTTTCGGGAGGGCACCACCCGGTACTCGAAGCCTTTTTGGCGGGCATAATAATTCCAGATTATGCGGTTGGAGGGGTGATCGAGGTCGTCACCGACCACATTGTCCCTTGCATCGAGGTCGAGAGAGCCCGCCACCAGATTGGTCCCCTCGCTGGTGTTGCGAGTGAAGGCGACCTCCTCATCAGCGGCGCCGATGAAGCGGGCCAGCCTTTCGCGCACCCGGTTCATCATGCCAATCCAATCCTCGGCGCTTCCTGCCAGTCCCAGGCTCTGGCGCTGGATAAACTCTTCGCCGCATCTGCGCACGCACAGCGGCGAAGGACCCAGGGCCGCGCTGTTGAGATAGACCAGGGAGTCGGTGACCGGAAATTCCCCACGCACATGCTCATCCATACAGCGTCTCCCGCTGCGGGATGCTGTTTTTGTCCAGGGACTTTACATTGTTCATAATTTCTGATATTATCAATTTCTGAGTATTTGTCAAGGCGTGTTTTGTTGCTTTAGCGAAAAAATTAGCGACGAGGCGGCCGCCTGGACGAACAGAGCGGGATCGACTATGATCGAAGCTGCGGCCCGAGGGAGATTCTAAAAGTGAGCGGACAGGTATGGAAGTAACAAAAATCCAGCACAAAACCATCGTCGAAGAGGTCATGGAGAAGATCAAGATATTGATCGCCTCCGGACGCTACAAGGTCAATGACAAGCTGCCCACCGAAAAAGAGCTGGCCAAGATGTTCGGCATCGGCCACTCTTCGGTCCGGGAGGCCATCAAGATCTTCAATTACCTGGGCATTCTGGAATCCCGGGTCGCCAAAGGCACCTATGTCTGCGACCGCTCCAGCATCTCCAGCGAGGCGCTGACCTGGTCCATCCTCCTCAACCAGCGCGAGGTAAAGCGATTGCTGGAGATCAAGGGGGCCCTGGAGCTCTGGAGCCTGATCACCCTGGCCGAGAAGCACAGCCAGGAGCCGGATTCGGTTTCCAAGATCTTCGCGGTTCTCGAAAAGATTATCGAGCGCATGGACAGGGCTATTACCTCAGGTTCGGCCGATGATCTCATCGAAGCGGACTATGACTTTCACCAGGCCACCGTACAGGCAAGTGATAACAGCCTCTTCGTGTCCATCTATGATACCCTGAGATCCTTCACCCTCGAAGAAATCAAGCGCTGCCATGAAGCGGTCGAGTATCCCCTGATTCCCAAGCACAATCACCAGCAAATCCTCAAAGCCATCAAAAGCGGCGACATCGTCCAGATCGTGATCATCTACAAGCAGTTTGTCGCGGAAAACATCGATGCCGTGACCCGGAGTGCATCCGGGTCCGCCGGCAGGGAAGAGGAGATCGAGGATGACCATCGCAAAAAGGTGTGAACAACTCGGCCTGAAGCTTCCCCCGGCCCCCCGGCCGATCGCCGCTTACCTCCCCTGCCGCCGCTCGGGCAGTCTGCTCTTCCTCTCCGGAGCTGGCCCGATCATCGACGGGGTCGTCCGCTACCGGGGCAAAATAGGCCGGGAGCTGAGCCTGGAAGAGGGCTATGAAGCAGCCCGGCTGACCGCCCTCAACCTGCTGGCCGTTTTGAACGCCGAGGTGGACAGCCTGGAGAGCCTGGAGGCGATCGTCAAGGTCAACGGCTATGTCAACTGCCTGGACGATTTCGAGCAGCAGCCCCAGGTAATCAACGGTGCCTCCGAGCTTTTGATCCAGGTTTTCGGCGACAAGGGCCGGCATGCCCGCAGCGCCGTGGCCTGCAACGCCCTGCCGCTGAACATTCCCGTGGAAGTCGAGATGGTCGTGCAGGTCGTCTCCTGATGAGGACGCTGGGCCTCATCGGGGGCCTGAGCTGGCAGTCCTCCATCGAGTATTACAGGATTCTCAACGAGCTCACGGCCGGTAAACTGGGAAAACACCACAGCTGTCCCTGCATTCTCTACTCCCTGGACCTCGAGCCCGTGCTCCGTCATCAGCAGCGGGACGAGTGGCCGGCGTTAACGGACATGCTGGTGGAAGCCGCCGGCAGGCTGCAGCGCGCGGGCGCCGGCCTCGTTCTGATCTGCGCCAATACAATGCACAAAACTGCGGACGCGGTGGAGGCTAAAAGCGGCGTTCCCCTGCTTCACATCGTCGACGCCACCGCAGCGGCGCTCGGTGAGGCCGGGGTAAGCCGCGTCGGCCTGCTGGGTACCCTCTACACCATGGAGCAGGATTTCTACCGGGAAAGGCTGCAAAATAAATTCGCCGTCGAGACTTTGACACCTGCGCCTGAGGACAGACGCTTCATCCACGACGTCATCCACCAGGAGCTGGATTACGGTATCCTGAATCCCGACAGCCGCCATCGCTTTCTCGCGATCATCGACCGCCTGGCGGGGAGAGGCGCCGGGGGCGTGATCCTGGGCTGCACGGAAATCCCCCTACTGCTGCGGGACGCCGAGGCTGCGATTCCCCTCTTCGACACCACCCGGATACACGCCCAGGCCGGCGTGTCCTGGGTTTTGGGCGCCTGATCAGGCGCCGGCGGGAATCTCCGCCAGCACCTCACGGAAGGCCCGGAAAAAGCGCCGGTTCTCCTCGGCAAGGCCCAGGGTGACCCGGATGGAGGTGGGCAGCCCGTAGGCAACGGCGGGACGTACGATGAGACCCCGCTCCAGCAGGCGCCGGGACACCAGGGCGGCGTCACGGCCGGTATCGATCAGAATAAAGTTGGTATGCGAGGGCACATAGGAGAGGCCCAGCTCCTTGAGCTCTTTGTAGAAAACCTGCTTCTCCTCCGCCGCGTCACTGAGGGTGCGCTCGATGAACTCCAGGTCCTCCAGGGCCTCCAGCCCGGCGCTCTCGGCCAGCAGGGAAACGTCGAAGGGAGGCTTCACCCTGGCGATCAGACGCACCAGCGAGCTGTCGGCGATGCCGTAGCCCAGGCGCACCCCCGCCAGCCCGTAGACCTTGGAGAGCGTCCTGAGGATCACCAGGTTCTTCATGCCCTGTTTGAAAAGCCCCAGGGAATCAGGCCGCGTTTCCGGAGCGGCGAAATCGATATAGGCCTCGTCCAGAACCACCAGCACCCTGGAGGGAACGCTGCGCAGGAATTCGCTCAGAGCCTCCCGGGGCAGTATGTCCCCGGTGGGATTGTTGGGATTGCAGAGGAAAATGGCCTTGGTGCGCTCCGTGATGCGGTCCGCCAGGTCCCGCAGATCGATCCGCAAACCCTGCATGCGGGTAAATATCGGCCGCCCCCGCATAATGCGGACGATAGTCTCGTACACCGGGAAGGTAATCTCCGGGATCAAGAGCTCGTCATCCTGATCGACCACAGCCATGCCCAGGTTATAGATCACCCCGTCGGCGCCATTGCCTACGGTGATCTCATCCGCCGACACGCCGTGCAGGGCGGCCAGCTTGACCCTCAGCTCGTAGCTGGTGGGATCGGGGTACATGTACACCTGGTCCAGGGCGGCCGTAATGGCCTTCCGGGCCCGCAGCGAGGCTCCATGGGGATTTTCATTGGAAGCCATTTTAACCGTGTTGGTGAGGTTCAGCTCCCGCTCCACTTCCTTCTTCGATTTACCCGGTACGTATTCCCTGGTCTGTAGTGCTCCGCTGTTTGCCAAATTTTCCAATCCTATGCCCATGTCCACCATCCTTGCTGTGATAAATTTATTCTGCCTGTATTCGAAACGGGCCGAGGCGTTGCTCTTGCGTGTGCTTCCCGCCCGGCCCCTATACTAACCCAGGCTCGCGGTTGAATCCAGTCCCCGGGCGGTTAGTCGGTGTCGAAGCCCCGGGCCGAGGCGGCATGAACGATATCCTCTGCATGGCGCAAGGTGGAGCTGATCACGGTCACCACGAACAGTTTACAGGAGAAAAGCGGACGGCGGCGGAAGCCTCCCCGCAGTCTTAAGGTGTGCACTACCGTCAGGCTGGTCTCCATCAGGGTCGAGAGCATGCTCTGGGCGACCCCCAGGGCGAAGCCCAGGCCCTTGAGGCCCCGGGAGCGAAACACCCCGATCATGCGCGTGGCCGAGAGACCGCCCAAAACCACCTGGAAGAGGACAAGCAGGCAGAGAGCCCGCAATGACATCCCCGCTCCCAACTCCATTCCCCGGGATGAATAGCGCAGCCCCCAGAGCATGCTGCCCCGGTCGCCCAACAGGAAAGCGCCGATGAGGAGGGGGGAAAGCAGGAGGGGCCAGAAACGCGGCCTGCCCAGCAGCCTGAGGGCGGCTGGCTGCACCACCGCCGCCAGAACCAGCAGGACCGTTAGGGGGATAAGCAGCCGCCAGCCTCTCAAGGCCGTCAGGGCCGCCAGCGCGGCCGCGGCGAGCAACAGGCGGCTCCAGAGCGGCAGCTCAAGAACCTTCACGTACCAGCCTCCCGGCCACCCCGCGTCCCAGAATGCGGGCCAGCAGGCCCGCAGCCAGCCCGGCGGCCATGCGGATCAGCAACAACACCCCCAGAATGGGCAGCAGCAGCTCCTCGTTCATGCCCAGCACGCGGCTGCCGCTTTTGGCCATCTTGATCCCCACCTCCATGAAGTCGGTACCGAAGAGCAGCCACATCATGATGAAGCGGTGGAAGAAATTCCAGCTCAACGCCAGCATACCCGCCAGAGCGAAGCCCGCCGCCGAGGCGGCCGGCAATATCAACAGCCCCGCCTCCATGAGCAGGCTTTCGGCCATGATCGCCACCATGGGGCCGATCTTGATGCCCCCCAGGCTGAAAGCCTTGAGGATGGTGGTGATCACACCAATCAGTAAAACGCTTCCCCGGTGGGGCACGAACACCCGCCCGCAGAGGGCGATCACACAGCCCAGGGAAGCCATGATCACCCCCACCACGAAGGTGTTGGCCACGGGTGGAAACATGATGTGGAGAACCGACCCCAAAGTCATCTCCGCCGCCCCCCAGAGAGCGCCGAACAAGCCTATATACACCCAGTCGCGCACGCTCCATTTCGCCTTCACAAGCCGCTTACCTCCTGTAGCTCCAGCTTCTGCCGGGCCCCTCCGGGCCCGGGCAGGCCGTCCGCCGTCAACCGCCCCTCTTCGAGGCAGATGATGCGCTCGGCGAACCGGCAGATCAGTTTGTCGTCGTGGGTGATCAGCAGCACCGACATCCCCCGCCGCGTCAGGCCGCGGAGATAGGTCATCAGCCGGCTGAGCTGCAGCCAGTCCTGCCCACGGGTCGGCTCATCCAGGATGAGCAGCGCCGGCTCGGCGGCCAGCACCGCGGCCAGGGCGGTGCTCTGCTGCTGCCCCGCGCTCAAGGTGGTGGGGGCGCGGTGTATCAGCCCGCTCAGCCCGGCGGCTTTGAGGGCGGCCGCCGCGCACCTGGGGGCGTCCAGACCCAGGTTGGCGGGCGCGAAGGCGGCTTCCTCCGCCACCGTATCCAGGAGCAGCTGGTCGAAGGCGTTTTGAAAGAGAAAGCCCACCCGCCGGCCCGGGGCCAGCCGGCGCAGGGAGCGCGCCCAGACCACTTTGCCCTGCCGCGGCCTGACCAGGCCGGCCAGCACCCCGGCCAGGGTGCTCTTGCCGG
>Ga0272442_10005015_pt1 | contig 17862 bp, 21 predicted proteins | sample SSMForm2O_FD_200262 | JGI IMG/M metagenome (GOLD analysis project Ga0272442, IMG submission 200262) | Marine sediment archaeal communities from Little Sippewissett salt marsh, Falmouth, MA, United States - SSM-Form-2O | ecosystem: Environmental > Aquatic > Marine > Wetlands > Sediment ... | reverse complement strand
CCGTATTTATCCAAGGCCTGGTATTTCTCCTCGGGATTGGCATCCGTGACTTTCTGGCCCCCGCGCATATTCTGGATCAACCTAAGTAAGTCCTCTTCCTGAATGCCATTACGCCGCAACCCCCGACCGAGCATGCTGGTATTATCCTTGAATAAAGCTAAAAGAATATGCTCCTGAGCGACATATTCATCCTTCATTTGGCTGGCAATCTTAAGGGAATGAGTTAATATCTTATTCACCGCCTGTGACAGGAAAGGGCCTTGCCCCTCGACTTGAGGAAGATTTTTGAACTCCGCCTCTATAGCGGACATAAGATCAGGCACCGATATCCCTACCCTTTTTAATAAAGCTGGTACGATACCGTCCTGATCACTTAAAAGCGCCACAGTCAGGTGTTCAGGCGTGATCTGCTGATGATTCAGGCTTTGAGCCATATTCAAGGCAGTCTGAATCGTTTCCTGGCTTTTTAAAGTGTATTTATCAAACCGCAACATGGCTTTTTCCTCAATTATTCTTTGTCCTCGATCTCGAGAATGACCTTAATGCCGCTGATATTGACGTTTCTTTCCAGCAGCAGATAGCGGATATAGGTCAATTTTTTCATCTGTTCCTTGGAATAGCAGCGGGTTTTTTTGCCGCGGCGCCGGGCGCACACAACCCCCATTTCGTCCAGCTTCCGCAGGGTCCAGATGGGCAGACCCACCAGCTCGCTGGCAATACTGATAACGAACAAAGGCTCTGCCGGATCAATGGTTACGTCAAAATCATCCGGGAAAAAATCAGTCATAATCCCCCTCCCGCTTCTGAAGAGAATATAACATAACCTAACCGGAATGTCAAGAGATTCTAATTATTTTAATTAGATTACCTAATCACCCCCAACACCGTTATAATAATTTCCCGTCTCGCATAAAAGGCATCGGGATTTCTTCGCACACGAAATTTTTTAGCGGTTTGCTTCGGTTTGCGGCTCCTGCGCTGACCGCAAAAATCCTCGGTCGCTCAGTCGCCGCAAATCCTCGCAAACTTTTGCCAAAAAATTTCTGATTGTGTGCTTGAAGAAACCCCGATGCCTTTTATGGCAGGGAAAGACTTAAAACAAAGGGCCTAATCCCACTAATAGGCAGGTCCCGTTACCTTTGAGTTATTCTGCGTTTGTTTTATGACTCCGTATCATAACATTGGTTAAATTTTTTAATCTACTGAATGTATAATTCTTTGTTATGGAAATAATTTTTGTGTTAGGAAATGAAATATTGTTTATTGGATTTTTTGCAAATGGATTTTTCAATAGAATATGTGGGTTCATGGTCCTATAAATAAAAACACCAGAAATTGCAGTCTTTTGGTTTTTTGTTAATACTTCATTCCCTTTGTGAAAGAACTTTTTCGAAGATTTTTTATCTTTTGTAATATTTTGAACCATATGAAGATCCCCAAGCATTGCATGTACTACAGTTTCTCCTGTGAAAAAATTATCAGAAAAATTAAAAGTAATCAGTAAAATTGGATTCCTAATAATAGTTCTTCCTCGAAATTTTTCTCGCAATTTTGATATATGTTTTTTTAAAGCCTTATAGGCAATAATCTCTCCTTTTTTACTTATTCTTACTTCTTTGACATCACAAAAAACACCTTTGCGGGGAAATTTTATATAAAAGTCTACATTTTTGCTATTTTTATTGACCATGTAATGTCTTCTATATTTCAGCTTATTATCTTTTAAATAACCCTTGAAGATTTCTTCAGATTTATTATTTATAATCTTTTTTCGCATAACAATTGACCTACGACACGGATGGATGACGTATTTTTTAATTTATTTGTGCTTTACGGTCATTATACATCTATTGGGTATTTTTTCCATTTTCTTGTGGTGGCCTCCCGTCGCAAAGGTTGCTTCGGGATCAACGGTGGGCAGCCGGGGGTGAAAGGCGTTTTTGTGTGAATGAAGCGTCAGCGACCTGAACACAAAAATGGCTTTCGCCCCCGCGCTCGCAAAGTTTGCGTTCGCAAATTCCGCGCTCGTATGCAGGGGGTACCGGCTTCTGTGGGTTCCCAAAAGCTGTCGCTTCTTTACAAATTAGCCGGGAGACCGGCCCCGGATTCTCTCTTTTTCAAATAGGCCGATCAGATGATTGGGTAACGAAGCACGTAAGTATATGGAATCATTATAGTATTTAACAGAATAAACCTGCCCTTCATTATGGGCCATACTGACCAAATCCATTCGTTTTAAAGGCAGAACGATCTCGATGTCCGTATTGCGTGGAGATAATTCGATGACGATTTTCTGAGCCAAGGCATCAAAATTCAGGCCTTCCCGGGCGGAGATAGCCACGGTTTTAGCAAAATGATGCGCCGCCCTTTCGATAATATTGGGGTCTGTCACCCGATCGATCTTGTTCAAGACAGTAATGACATTCTTCTCCCGGGCATCTAATTCATCCAGCACATCCATGACGGCATTATGCAGATGGCGGTAATCCGGGTGACTGATATCCAGCACATGCAAGAGTAAATCCGCTTCCCGAACCTCCTCTAATGTTGCCTTAAAGGCCTCGATAAGATCATGCGGCAGATCATGCATAAACCCGACCGTGTCCGCAAGAATGATTTTTTGATTATTGGGGAGGATATACTGCCGGGAAACGGGATCAAGCGTGGTAAAAAGACCATCCCGGATTTCCTGTTTCGCTTCGGTCAAGGCGTTCAACAAAGTTGATTTACCGGCATTGGTATAGCCGATGATTGAAATCAAGGGGATCCCGCCTTTTTTGCGTCTTTGACGACCGAGTGCCCGATTCTTCTCAACCTCCTGCAAGCCTCTTTTCAGTTTCGCAATCCGTTGGCCGATCCGGCGACGGTCGATTTCCAGTTTGGTTTCGCCGGGTCCCGAGGTCCCGATCCCGCCTCCAAGCCGTGACAGGACGATACCTTTACCGACCAAACGCGGCAGCAAATATTCCAGCTGCGCCAGCTCTACCTGCATTTGGCCTTCCTGACTGAAGGCCCGTCGGGCAAAAATATCCAATATCAGCTGGGTATGATCGATCGTCTTGACCTCAAGCCTGTCCTCCAGATTTCGCTGCTGGCTGCCCTTAAGGTTGCGGCTAAAAACAACTGTATCGACTGCGCCGGAAGCACAAAGCTCGGCGATTTCGGCGACCTTGCCTTCCCCGATCAGATAAGCCGGATTCGGCTTAACAAGTGGACATGCAATCCGTTCGATGACGATCCCGCCACATGCTCGCACACAGGCCTCTAACTCGCATGCAATCTCATCCGGTGACCATTCTTCCCGATTTTTTTCATAGACGAGAGCGATAAGTACTTTTTCCATAAGGGTTCTCGTTTTGGTTTGATTGACGGTTAAAAGCAGTCTGAATCTCTTGGATCAAAATCTCGGCGACATCTCCGGCTTTTTGGGCCGGCTTGACCGTCAGCCAGCGCAATCTTTTTTCCTGGCGGAACCAGGTCATTTGACGTTTGGCATATTGCCGGGTATGGATCCTCATCAGCTCTTTGGCATGCTCAAGTGGATAGTTGCCGCGCAGATATCCCTGGATCTCCCGGATCCCGATCATGCCTCGGGCAGTTTGGCTTAGGGATTGACCGGTTAAAAGCCGGACCTCTCGAACAGCGCCCTTATCGAACATCCGCTCCACCCTTTGGTCGATCTGTTTGATCAAATCCTGACGTTGCATATTAAGCCCAAACAATAAAATTTTATGCCGGCCCCATAAACCCGAACGCCGTTTCTGCAAAAATGAAATAGGCTGATGATGCGTATGGAAAATCTCCAAGGCGCGAATGATTCTTCTTAGATCATGCGGATGGATCCGCCGGGCCGCTTGAGGATCGACTTGCTGTAAGCGCCGGTACAGTAACAGTGTTCCATGTTCCTGCGCCTCTTTCTTGAGCTGTTGGCGAATATCCGGGGTAGAAGGGCCCTGATCAAAAATACCATCCAATAAGACCCGCACATAAAGACCGCTACCGCCCACAACCACCGCGAGCTTGCCTTCATCAAGTATTGAGCGGATGGTCCGCCGGGCTTTCTGGCTGTAGGCCGCGACGTTACAAGTATCACCTACCGAAAGAAAACCGACCAGATGGTGGGGTACAGACCGCATTGAACGGGAATCCGGCTTGTTATTCAGGATGGATATCTCCTTATATACCTGCATGGCATCGGCGTTAATGATCTCGCCTTTCAGTTGCCGAGCCACGACAACGGAAACGCCGGTCTTGCCGACCGCCGTTGGGCCAACAATAAAAACGATTTTCTTTTTGGCCATCTTTATGGATAGATGAGGGTGGGATAACCTAGTTCCGACAGCCTCTTTTCCTGGCTGCGGGCTTCGCTCAGACGCGAAAAACGGCCGATCCGGACCCGATAAAAGGTTTGACCGGTCTGATCGATGGTTTCAATCATATAGGCGTATTCGCCGTTATAGTTTAACTGTTGAATCAGTTTTTCGGCCCTTCCGCGGTCTAGAAAGGAACCGACCTGGACCGCAAAAAACTGTTTCTCGTTCAAAAGCTGATGGGCCCGATGCGCTTCCAAACTGTCAGGATACTCAGCGATAATCCTATTCAGGTAATCACGGGCTTCATCCCATCGGGTCAACCTTAAATAACAGCGGGCGATCTTAAGATAGATCAGGCTTTTAAATTTCGAACTGGACCCCTTAACCAAAAAATCCTGCGCCCGGTTCAATGCTGTTTCGTAATCTCCTTCCAAAATAAAACTATCGATGATACCGATCCGGGCCTTGTCCTGAAGGATGTCGCTGGAATACTGACCCGAGATCTTTTCGAATACCGTGCGGGCATCGCGTTCATTGTCCTGGAATAACAGGCTTAATCCCAAATAATAACGTGCCGGATCGGCTTCGGTACTTCGAGGTTTCTGGTCAATATAGCTCCGGGCCAATCGTTCGGCGGTCCGATAATCCTCTTGGATGACCGCACTTTCAATGTCTTTCAATTGGACCTCGTCAAATCCAGTCAGGAAGATAAACCCGAACCACGTCAAGGCCAAGGTCAATCGTCGCCAACACAACTTTTTCATAAAAGGTATCATAACAAAAAAGTGATGCCGACGCCATTAAAAAACTTACTGGCGATAAACAAAAGGTGATAAAAGGAATCGGATGACTTACGGCGGTCAGGGTAACTTATCGATGAGGGCGTTGATGCGATCGGTGATCTCCTGGAACATCTCGTCGCCCCTGCGGACCCGGAGATGCTTCTTCAGTTTACCTGCCAGGATCAAATCCATTTCTTTAATAATCCGATTGCAAGGGCCAACAATCTTATTGGAAAGGACATAAACTTGAAAGCCCACCATAAAAAGGAAAAAAGCCACTATCGGAAGAAACCAAACAATAAGCATCTTCAAGTGGCTAAGGCTGAAATTGCAGATCAAGGCAGCCTGGTCAAAATAAAAATAATCCAAGGCCAAAAGCGCCAGCAAACATCCCAAAAAACAGGAAAGCAGGATCGGATAAAGAAGATCCTTTTGGTATTTATTCATGTGAAAAAATACAATTCTTTTTTTGGTCTTGGCCAATGTGCCGCTCCTTTTTATTAAGTAGGTTAATTATATCCTAACGGCCCCAACTCTGCAAATTAAAATTTACGAATATCTTATAGGAACCGAAAAACGTCAAATCCTTATCATCCCCCGCTGTCTTCTTCACCCTCTAGGATATTCTTATGAATTGCATTAGATAATAGGGCAAAATCGATCGGTTTGGATACCGCTGTATACGTCTCATTGTCAATCGTCACGGTTGGAGGGGTATCCCCTGTTTCTTCGACAATCCCGGAAAGAAAAACCACGGGAATATGGCATGTCCCGGGATGGGCCCGGATACGCTTAAACGCTTCAGGCCCATCCACATCCGGTAACATAATATCCATAATGATCAGGTGCGGCGAAAAAAGTTGGGCTTTTGAAACAGCCTCCTTCCCTGTGGCGGCTTTAATAATCTGATAACCGTCCGTCTGCAGCCGTTTTTCTAAAAGCACAAGAATGGATTCATCATCATCGACCACCAAAATTTTAAGAGAAGCCATCATTGCTCCTTTTGATCAATATCAAGAATCGCCTGGCCTTCCAAAGGCCAGAGCGAAAGTCCGGTCTGGTCATCCAAGTCGCGTTGGACCTCTGCGCCCGTCAACTCCTGAATATAGTACTCGCCGGCAAATAGCGTGCATCCGGTTATCAGATGTCCGCCAAAGGCCTGACCTTTGTCATTGGCAAGCACCACATGGGCATGAATAAACGGCGCGGTATCCTTGAGTGATATATTGCCGTGACAAGAAACGATCTCCATCCGTTCATCTAAACGCAGGCTTTCGATATATTTGTGGGTGTTCTGATTATAATACGCCAGACGGGCCATCTCGAGTGCCCCCAGCACCGTCAGCATCCCTAATCGTATATTTTCCTTGACGCAGATCTCAGTTAAAGCTTCCAGTAGATCCGCCTGATGCGGAAACCGCCCGATAAAAACGCGTCCCCGGGTCAACTGCATAGCTCGATTTCCTTGTGCTTATTTTGCTCCTTCACCATCAGCGCCTTGCGTCTTTCTTAAGACAACGATGCATTTGGTTTTTCGGCCTTGCTTTTTGGTCTTCTCCATCCTGAAAGACGGGTTCTCGCCGTGTTTTTTAAGAAAGGGTATCGTGACCTTGCGGCGCAACCTTTTTTGCAACTTCTACTCCTTCAATGCTCGGCTAACCGTCTTATCTCAGATACCAGCGGCCGGCCTTATTCAGTGAAACTGTTTTTCTTCACCTTGGGTCGTTTCAACTTCTTGACTTCTCTTTTGCTGTTAGCCTGTTCCCAGTCATCCGCATACCGGCTAATCCAATCTTCGGCTGCCTTATCAAAGCCAATGTCATAACCGGCCTTTTCGCTTTCAATCCATTTATGACGGTTGATCTCTTCCTTAACCCGCGCATCCTGCAACAACTTCTTCGACTCACGCTTAGGCATTCAATCCTCCTTGAATTAATATATTTAATATATCATCTACGGATAACTTTTCAATCCAGACAAATCGCTAAATCCAAAAAGACAATCTCAGCGGGGTTTCATTAGCTGTGTTCGCAACCGGTGCTGGTGAACCATCCGCTCGGTCGTTTCTCTTAAGGAACGGAGGCGGCCTTGGAGATTCTCTGTCATCAGTTGTTGTCGCTGTTTATTAATCCGTATCTGGTCTTTGACCTGGCGCATTCGCATTTCCGTTTGGCGCCGGATCGATTCGCTGTCATGCCGATTCCGCCGGACAATGGCCAAAGACGCCTTGAGCCGTTCCAAAAAATTCCGGACCATATTCTGATAGTGAACCGCATGCCCCTTCCAGATAACAGCCTTCCCCGCGATATCCCGGCCCGCCATTATTCCGCACGAGGTCGCCTCGGCCGTAGCCCCGGCTGGCCACAATATCAATAACATGGAAACAATGATGATGAGAGTCAACGGACGGGTAGCGTTCATATCCCGAGCACCTGGTGCAGTATCGAAACCTGAAATTCTCCTCTGCCCACTATTTTCTTCATTTTTTACTTTAGAGTCAATAAACAAATCTAAAGTTATGGCATCCCGGCTTTTTCTAAAAATTTAGAGATCCCATAAAATTCTACCGGGTAAATACGGCCTCAACAAGGTATTGATTCGCCGAGAAACAAACCCTGCCCGCTGAGGGTAATCAAATTGAAAGGCAGCTTCGAAGCGCTGCGGATTAAGAACAAATAAATCACCCACCCAATCTCTATAGCCAGGGGTTTTCTCCTTCCTGGCGGCCTTTGCGAAAATAAAACCTTCTTGCAGTGCATACACATACTTCCGTAGACTATCTTGAACTATCATTGAACGCATTTTCTCTGCAGCTAAAATCTCAACAATATCCTCATTCGCATCCAGGTCAAATTCAGGGGATTCCGTCAATTCATATAAATCTTTGGCGGCTTGCTTATGATAAATTTCAAAAGCAGACACATACGGAATGACCGTATGGAATCCCGCGTCTTGCAGGGTATCATAATAGACAGGCCATTTATTCTTAGAAGACCATCCCTGCCGACCCTGATCATCGAAATACATAAAATGACCGCTCCCCGGCGCCTGAAAGGCAAAATAGCCGTCCTGAGTCAAATGGGCCCTGACACGACGAAAAAACTCGCTGCTGTATAAACGGCTAAACCGATAGGAAGCCGGAACCGGCATATCCATATAGATTGCGTCATAATAATGCCGGTCCTGATCCAAATAAACAAAAGCATCCCCCACGACAACTTGAACGCGGGGATCTTGAAATGCGGCTCCATTGAGGTAACGAAGCAGCGGATGGTTTTGCGCTAACCTCGTCAAACTCGGGCTGAACGAAACCTGAATAATCTGCTCAATCCCGGGATGCTTGGTCAGCTCCCGGGTCACCAGTCCCGCACCCAGGTCGAAAAGCAAAACCCGCCGTGGAACCTTTCCGTTCAGGACCACGGGAATATGAGTCAAATACTCGTTGGGGATCTCTTCGAAGTCGGACCGCAAGATAAAACGCCCATTAAAATAAAGCATATACCCGCGAGGGAAATCCGGCTGGCGAGTGAATTTCTGGGTGTATGCCCGCACCACCGGCTCTTCTTCTTCCAATATCCATTCCGGCACCTTCACCAGATCGAGGTTATCGCGCCCGACTAAAAATCTTTCAATCCTGGGATAATGGCGAGCAGCAGACAAAAAGTCCGCTGGACCTTTATAGACCAAAATATTATGATAAAAATCCTTCAAATATAACTGACGCATATCTTGAAAACGAAAAAGCCCCGCGGCAGTGATCAACAATCCGATCAAGGCCAGTGAGCCATATCCTAGCGAAATCCGGACGGTCTTGTATCCTAACAAGATAAACACAAAAATAATAAATATATTAATACAGGCTAAAATCAAAACCATCCACCACACATCCCCTATCTTACTCAGTTTAAGAAACAATAGCGCCCCAATCAAGCCGCTCAAGCCCAATAACAGCCCCTGGAAATCCTCCCATCTTTTCGCAGGATCTACTCCCGGTTCACTACCCAGGAAAGCCAGCGCCTTCCCGCTCAAAGAACCAATATCCGCCACCAGGAAAAAAACAACGCTGTAAAAAATAATTATGGCCGGTGTAATACCCCAATACCTCGCCAACAGGGCATGTCCGGCGTAAGATAAATGCAAGATGGTTAGCGACACAGCCCCGGTCAGGTGCAAGACCAGACAATTGCGCACCAAATGGCGCACTCGCTCCTGAGGAGCGAACCGTGCTTCCCAAAAAGAACCGGCTTGAACGCTCAGCCCATAAACGCCAACGATCATCACCATCCACAATGTTATATTACCGATATAAAAACGCATGATCGCCGCTAGACAAAGTTCATAAAAAAAGCCTGTTGCTATCGCCAAAAAGGCCAATAGGCCCTGAAATAAGATAAAAAGATTTGTTCTGCGCTGATTCATGACGTTCTAATCATATTCATCCGGTTATGAAATTCAGCAAGATAAAGTTCCCCCGGGCCGCGAAGATAGCCCCCCAGCCCAGCAACGCGGATAAAATTAGGTGGAAATATAGATATAAATAAAACTGGTTCTGCCGGCTAACAGGGACCTGATCCCGCACACCAAATAATCCCAAGATTCCGGCCGCATTAACGGCTCCGCTAAGAAACGCCGAGACCGTCAGCCCAACGAGCGGCAACAAAAACAAAGCAAATAACCATGCCCCAGAAAAAAGACCGAGGTAAAAATAGAAAAAAATCCTCCGGGGAACCGGCGCCGGATCGACATACTCCCAACGGGTGATCAGGTCAAGTTCATAACCCCGCACAAAAGCGATTCCGCTTACGGCAACAAGTATGAACAGATGAATAAAAACAGACGAAAAGAAACGGATACTGAGAAAATAAAATAAAAAATAGCTCAGCAGTGCAGCGGGAATCAACCAGGTTTCCGCATTTAATACCGCGAGAATCCAATCCGGCTGGACCGCCCCGCGTATGCGGAATGTTCGTCCAAACTCGAAAACAAGGATAAACCAGGGGAAAAAAATGACATAGCTCGGTAAAAGGTCCGTATTGAGAACCGCTGATAAATGAACAAAGACTAAGGCTTCGATCAAACCGCATGCCGCCAGCAGAAATGTCAAAAAATAAACCAAACGGATATTTTTCATAAAACCAAAACCTCAAGCCCGCGGTGTCTGGGCTGCCTTTAAATAATCCTCCAAAATGCGCTTATGATCAAAGGTATATTCCCTATTCAAAAGTTCATGATAAGGGATAACCTTCAAATTCTTAGCATCATCTCCCGAGCGGGGCTTGCCTTTCCCTGCGGCGATAAAAACGGTACTGACGGTATGAAAACGGGGATCCCGGTCCGGATCGGAATAGGTGTGAAACTGGCGCAGATGAACCAGCTCCAGGTTCGTTTCCTCGTTGGCTTCCCGACGGGCGGCAGTCTCAAGGCTCTCGCCATAATCCACGAATCCTCCGGGCAAGGCCCATCCGTAAGGCGGATTGGAACGTTCCACCAAGATAAGGCCTGCGGGCAATTCAATGATAATATCCACCGTAATATAAGGGCCTTCTCCCAGTCGGTCCTGAATATGGGAGATATAACCGCTAACGGTCTGTTCAAAGGTTCGGAAAAGCGTTTCATTCTTCAGGCAAAAGATGATCTCGCGAATGCCCGACTCCTCGCGCCGCAGATATTTGATGATTTCCTGGGACAAAATCTTGGCCGCGCCGATAACAGGGAACCCCGGTGGATCGCAACCCATAGCCGGGAAGGCCAATGATTCAACCTCAAATTTATCCGCACAGGATAAGGCGTTCGCGCAGGCAAGGCGTAATATGGCCTCATCGGTGCGTTGATGCTCGTTGATCGTCGCACTATAAATAATATAGTCCGCGGCTAACTTCCCGGCCGAAGACCCGATGGCTTCACCGATTCTTATCGGTGCCTTTTTCTTGGCTTCCTGGTCAATCTCTTTACCCCCACGGCGCTTGATCAGGCCGCCCAAGCCTATATCCAAGGACAATTCAACATCGACCGGAACGACAAACGCATCCACGCTCAATTTGGTGATATCATCTTTGACGAACCGGATATTCGTTTTTCTGATCTGCATGGTTATCGCTCAAAGGCATGTTTGAATAAGAGTGTTCATTTTTCCTTAAAACGGGCCGCCGCTTTTCGGGCCCATGCCAACGCCTCGTTCTTGGTCTTGATCTTACCGGTTATCTGTTGCTCCTCAACCCCACGCAGGATCCGGGCAAAAACCGGTGAGGGTTCCAGTCGCAGACGACGAATAAGATCATGACCGTTAATAAGCCGCACGAAAGGTTTTTGGTTTTTGCGCTGAAAATACTCTGCTATCAATTCCCGACAAATATGTTCATGATGAATCTGGTCGTTTCCGCTCGTCAAGGGTCCCCGGGCAGAACGCTGATCGGCCCAAGATAGCAAGGCGATGCTGACGGATTCTTCGGCCGTGTCGCGGAAATAACGGAAGAGAGCCCGACGGGTAGGCTGTCGGAAGTTGGACAGATATCCTGGACGCAGATGCCACAATACCATATCCTGCAAGATGCGTCTTTCGTTATTGGACAGCTTCAAGTCGAAGGCCACCTGCCGCACGATTTGACGCCCGATACGATCATGACCGTAAAAATATATCTTATGTTTATCCTTACGCAAACTCTGGGGTTTTCCGATATCGTGAAGTAAGGCGGCGAGTTTCAGCAACGCCAGGCGTGTCCTTTCTCCGCCCAAACGCTCAGATAAGTACTTCTGCAGATCCAGACTCGACGGGTGCAGAGTTAATATCTGCTCAACTTGCTTAACCGTCTCCAAAGAATGCTTCCAGATATCCAGATGGTGATAGGGCCCCTGCCGCACGCCAACCATGACCGCGATCTGGGGCATGATCTGTTCCAACAGCCCCGCCTTATCCATCAACTTCAAATTCTCCGCAGCCCGGTCGGACTGCAGGATTTTAAACAATTCGTCGCGGATGCGTTCCGCTGAAACATTGTGGATCAAGTTTTTACGCTGGGCGATTGTTGCCGCTGTCTTGGCTTCGATTTTGAATTGCAACAGCGCCCGCATACTAAATGCCCTCAGAAGCCTTAAAGGATCTTCGCGGAAAGACCGGGCCGAGACCATCCGAATGATCCGCCGTTTGATATCCTTGATCCCGTTCAAAGGATCAGAAACAACATCATCAAAAACTTGGGTGTCTGAGAGGCGATTCATCTCGCAGGCAAGGGTATTGATCGTGAAGTCCCGATGTCTAAGATCTTCGAGCAGATTGGCGCCGCGAAAGTCGGCGAAATCATAAGTCTCCGTAAACGAACGCCTTTTCTTCACCACGCGGGCGCACCCGTGTTCCTGATCCAATAACACAAAGGCCCCTTTAATGCGGTGGGCAAAATTACGGCTCAGGGCAATGGCTGAATGCTCAACGGCAAAGTCAAAATCAAGACACGGACGTCCAAGCAACTGGTCGCGCAGAAAACCGCCGACTAGATAAACAGGAATGCCTTGAGTCCGGACGAAATCACGGACCCATTTTAATTGGGGGAAATCTTTCAGAAATGTCATTATTCGAATGCCGCATGCCACGCATTATTCAATCTTGAAGATAGCGGCTTTCTTAAGTACTTCTTCTTCGACAAAAAGGGGAGCCCCGGCCCGGACAGCCAGGGCGATACCGTCCGAAGGCCGGGAATCGATCCATTGCTCCTGCCCGTCCGCAGTCTTGAGAACCAACTTGGCATGAAACGTATTATCGAGCAGCTTATCAATCACCAGCCGATCCAGTCGGGCGCCCAGTCCCTGAATGGCGGCAAGCAATAAATCATGGGTCATGGGGCGCGGGACCTGGACCCCGGACAATTTAATCTTGATGCTGGAAGCCTCCAAAAAACCAATAATGATCGGAAATTGGCGAGCACCTTCTTTCTCTTTCAAAACAATAATCTGATCCTGCCGTTTCTCATCGATAATGATTTTACTTAATCCCATCTCAATCATGTCAGCAACCATCCCTCTTTAAACGAATTCATAAACAGACTCTCCGCTACTTCCTTTTAGCCGTCTCCTTATCCTTCTGAAGGATCACTTTAAGCTCGGTCATAAACTGATTGACATCGCGAAATTGGCGATACACCGAAGCAAAACGCACATACGCCACCTCATCCAAGGCCGCCAAACGTTCCATGATCATCTCGCCAATCACCTCCGCCTCAACTTCGCGGTCGTACTTCTTTTGCAGCTTGCGTTCAACCTCGGATGTCAATTCCTCAATCCGACTGATACTGATCGGCCGTTTTTCGCACGCCTTGACCAGGCCCGAAACAATCTTATTGCGATCAAAACCCTGCCGCCGGCCGTCCTTCTTGATAACCATCAAAGGGACTTGTTCAATATATTCATAGGTCGTAAAACGCCGGCTGCATTTGAGACATTCCCGCCGGCGACGGATAGCGTTTCCGTCAGCGCTGATACGTGAATCGGTGACTTTTGTCTCTTTATAATCGCACGCGGGACATTTCATCGTCAGATATTAAAATCCCGGATAAATCGGAAAATCACGGGTCAGCTGCAGAACATCCCGACGGACCCGATCCAACTGCCGTTCATCGTCCCTGTGGATAATGGCAGCGTCGATCAGCCGGGCCACCTGCTGCATCTGTTTGTCTTTGAGGCCACGGGTGGTGACCGCCGGGGTACCAATCCTGATGCCACTGGTCACCATCGGGCTGGCCGGATCAAAGGGAATCAAATTCTTGTTAACGGTTATATGCACCTTATCGAGCACCACCGAGGCCTCTTTACCGGAGATATTCTTCGGCCGCAGATCAACCATAAAAAGATGATTGTCTGTACCACCGGAAACAATCCGATATCCCTGTTCGGCCATGGCCCGGGATAAGGCCTGGGCATTAAGAATGATCTGTTTTTGATACTCTTGGAAGGCAGGGCTCAGGGCCTCCTTAAAGGCAACCGCCTTGGCCGCGATCACATGCATCAAGGGGCCACCCTGGATGCCGGGGAAAACGTTCGTATCGATCTGCTTAGCGAATTCTTCCCGGCACAAGATCATTCCACCCCGAGGCCCCCGCAGAGTCTTATGGGTCGTGGTCGTGACAAACTCCGCATCGGGAACCGGGTTGGGGTGTAAGCCCACCGCTACCAGGCCGGCGATATGGGCCATATCGACAAAAAGATAGGCACCGACTTCATCGCATATCGCGCGAAATTTTTTAAAATCGATAATACGCGGATAGGCGGAAGCGCCGGCCAGAATCATCTTGGGGCGATGTTGCTTGGCCAAATTGAGAATATCATCGTAATCCAACATCTCGGTATCCCGGTTGACGCTGTAAAATACCATATGAAAACGTTTCCCGGAAAAATTTAATTTATGCCCGTGCGTCAGATGTCCACCACAGGCCAGATCCAGAGCTAAAACCGTATCGTTTGGATTCACCGCCACATTATAAACCGCTTCATTGGCCTGAGAACCGGAATGCGGCTGGACGTTGACATGCTCGGCACCGAAAAGTTTCTTAGCGCGTTCCCGGGCCAATGTCTCCGCCACATCAACATATTCGCACCCGCCATACCAACGCCGGCCAGGATAACCTTCAGCATATTTATTAGTCAGAACACTTCCCTGCGCCTCCAATACCGCTTCGGATACGATGTTTTCGGAGGCGATCAATTCCAGATTATCCTTCTGGCGTTGAATTTCATCCTGGATAGCCCGAAAAATATCCGAATCCGTCTGTTTAAGATGCTCCATTATTCCTCTTTCTTTATCACCTGATCTTTTGACTTTTATTTTCCTTGGCGAACTCAACCTGAGCGCGAGATGTTTTCGACGAGCCTTTTCTTGGTTTAATGTCTAATGTGAAAAGTTTAAGGGAACACCTGGCTCCCTCACAATGCCCCCTTATCTCCTTCTGCCTTATCCCTGCAGCGAGCCGAAAACATCGTAGCGCGAATTAAGCGAAGCGACCTGAGCGCGAGATGTTTTCGACGAGCCTTTTCATCGTCCTGCGTTCAATTCCCTTTATCTGCCCGACCCGGCGCGCATGCCGTCCACCGTTAAAGGACGTTCTTAACCAGACAGCGATAATCGCCGATATTTCCTCCCGGGAGATGAATTTAGCTCCCAGAACCAGGATATTGGCATTATTGTGCTCGCGAGACAGAATAGCGGCACGCTTATTATAGCACAACGCAGCATAGGCTCCCCGCACCTTGTTCGCGGCGATCGAATGTCCAATACCGGTCATGCAGATCAAGATCCCCCGGCTGTGCGGATCCTTGGCCACGGCCTGAGCTACTTTATATGAAAATCGTGGATAATCACAGCTGGTTCCGGATAGATGCGTTCCAAGGTCAACTACCGTATGCCCCTGCTGTTTTAATTGAGCAAAAATTCTTTTTTTTAATTTATATCCGCGATGATCCGCCCCGAGAAAAATCTTCATCTCAACTCCTTTACCGCACCTGAATATTTAAATTAAATTAGTAATTTTACCTAAGGCCTCCTTGATTGTCAAAAAACACTCCTCGTAAGCGGAAGCCGATTTGCCGATCGGGTCGGGGATATCCAGATCGCCCTCATGGCCTTTCTGTTCATGCGCGAACTCCTTAAGGAAATAAACCCGATCCTCGACAACCGGGCAACGGTCCAGAACCTGACTGCGATGGGTCTTGGTCATAACCAGGATCAAATCCGATTTGTGCAAAAGAATATTATTCAGCGATTGGGACTGATGCTGTGAGGCATCGATCCCTTCTTTACTGAGAATCGCCAGGGTTTCGGTGCTGGCCGTTGCGCGCAAGAAGACCCCGGTTCCGGCTGATACGATTTCAACATCATCCCGATTCTTTAATATCTTCTTTAAATAATATTCGGCCATGACCGATCGGCAGCTGTTCCCGGTGCATACAAAAAGGATGGTTTTACGTTGCGTAATCCGGTCAACCTCCTCCTGCGAAATACTGCCCTGACGAACGACAAGGGGTTCCTCCTTTGTAAAATCCACGACTGAGGAAGCCACTCCGATTGCCGCTGGACCGCCGTCAATGGCCAAATCCACCAAGCCGTCGAGGTCCCGCAAGGCTTCCGCACAGGTCGCCGGTGGAGTGGTCCCGGACACATTAGCGGAAGGTGCGGCCACTGTCCGACGAGATTCTTCAACCAAGCGGATGGCGATGTTGTTCTGCGGCATTCGGATTCCGATCGTTTCCCCCTCCTTCCGGCTGGGGACGATGACCGTCAGCGGGCCCGGCCAACACGCATCGATCAATTTATAAACAGCCGTCGCCTTAATGGATGTGTAATTCGAGATCAACCATTTTTGAGAAATGTGAATTGAGAACGGTTTATCCGACGGGCGGTGTTTGACTTCTCTCAGCCGGGCCATGGCCTTGGGATTATTATAATCCGCCGCAATCCCGTACACTGTCTCGGTGGGGAATATGACCAACCCACCCTGCCGTATCAATTTGGCACAACGCGCGATCCGGTCGAGCTCCGGAAAATCCGAATTAACCTTAATGACCTCGGTTCTCAAACCTCAAACCTTTTCGTTCAGGATCTTCTGTCTTTGAGTATCCTTGTATTCCTGAAGTTGCGCTTCTAGTTTCTTGTCGTTCAACGCCAAAATCCGCACCGCTAAAAGCGCGGCGTTCTTGGCCCCCGCCTTGCCAATCGCAACCCCGGCAACAGGTACGCCCGGCGGCATCTGCACAATCGAAAGCAAAGAATCCAGCCCCTGCAGGACCGACTCCACCGGTACGCCGATGACCGGTAAAGGCGTATGTGCCGCCACAACGCCGGCTAGGGCCGCGGAACCGCCGGCACCGCAGATGACAACCCGAATCCCACGGTCTTTAAGCGCTGCAGCATATTCAGCGGTCTCGCTCGGGGTTCGATGGGCCGAAAGAACCTTCATCTCGTAATCCACACCCATGCTTGTAAGAATATCGGCGGTTTCCTGCATCGTCGACAGATCCGATTTGCTGCCCATCATTATGGCGACTTGTATTTGGCTCATAATCGATCTCCTGTATTGATAGGTGCTAAAAAGCCTTTCTTCCTTTCCCCACAGCAAGCCGGGAATGCCGGGGGGTGAATTAAACGAAACGACCTGGACAGCGAGGCATGTCTACGTATATTAAACCTTTGAACCCGCGTCCTTAGCCAGGGCCTTGGCCCCGATATCGCGACGGAAGAAACAATGATCGAACGAAATCATATCAACGGCATCATAAGCGGTCTTGATCGCCTGCTCAATGGTCGAACCCAGTCCCGTCACACCCAGAACCCGGCCGCCAGCGGTCACCAGGTCTTTCCCCCGCCGGGCGGTCCCGGCATGAAAAACAACAACCTCGGGATGATCAACCCGGTCCAAACCGGCAATGGGATATCCTTTTTCGTATTTTCCCGGATAACCTCCGGAACTCATCACCACACAAACACAAGCGCGGGGATCCCAATCTAGAGACACGGAATCCAACTGTCCGCGACAAGTGGCCATCAGAACCTCAACCAGATCATTCTTAAGCCGGGGCAAAACGGCTTGAGTTTCAGGATCGCCGAATCGGACGTTGAATTCTAAGACCTGCGGCCCACGGGATGTTATCATCAATCCGGCATATAATACCCCCTTGAAAGGAATACCGTCGCGCAACATACCGATGATCGTGGGTTCGATCACGCGGGTTTCGATCTGTTTCAAAAGCAGCCGATGAATCAAAGGCGCCGGTGAATAGGCCCCCATCCC
>Ga0272442_10005014_pt1 | contig 17863 bp, 14 predicted proteins | sample SSMForm2O_FD_200262 | JGI IMG/M metagenome (GOLD analysis project Ga0272442, IMG submission 200262) | Marine sediment archaeal communities from Little Sippewissett salt marsh, Falmouth, MA, United States - SSM-Form-2O | ecosystem: Environmental > Aquatic > Marine > Wetlands > Sediment ... | reverse complement strand
ACTCGATATCGGGCGAGCTTCCCTTTGCCGCGTACAGCGCCGCGAACTGTTCACTCGCGTACACATTTCCCGGATTTGTTATAGGTTCTATTCGCGCAGCGGTATTGACATGCGTACCGAAATAATCAGTCCGGTCCATAACCGGCTCCTGCACAGAGTATACGGGCCCGGCATGCAGTCCCACCCGTATATCGAGGTTTCGGTCCAGGCCGAGTTCGCTCCCCTCGGCCTCGCCGACCTCCCTCAGCTCGATGGCGAATTCGGCTGCCGCGTCTATATCGTCGAACACGAAGAAAAAGGCGTCTCCCCACATGTTCCTGTGAAGGGGAGGGTTCGCGGTCTGTTTCAGGTGGCCCGCGATTCTTCCCAGGTAGTTGCGAACGAACGCTGGAATCTGCTCCTCCTGAATACTGCTGAATCCGACGAGGTCCGCAAAAAGGATGACTTTCAGCTCCCGTCTGATCTCCTGCCGGGCCCCGGTCTTCGGAGACGATTTCTTCCTCCTCTTTTTCTTCCCGCTCTTCGGAACGAGCTCTTCGAGGGGAATAATCTCGGTACGAAACCCCCTGCTCTTCCAGGTTTGAATAAACTGTGCTGTTCCTCCCTCTCTCCCGTTCCGCGATCCGTCCGAAACCGCGAGGAGCACGGGCTCGGTTTCAAGAAGCCGTGCGCGAAGTATGGTCTTTCCCATGATCATTAAATTCGCGTAATCGAAGAGCAGGTCGTCTCCCGCATAGGTCCCTTCAGTCGCCCTGATGAGCTGTGATATGTTGGCCAGCACGCCGTTGGCCCTATCGACCCACTGTTCCCCCGCGAAATCGATGCTCGTTTTGAAAAAGTCGTTCAGGTCGAAAGGAATGATGACGTTCGTCTCGGCCTTCCGTTCCTGCATGCACTCGAGAAAGAGTACGTCGGATCCGCACGCCACGGACGAATAGCCCGCCGCCGGTCCTATCGAATCCAGCTTCTCCCGGATCATGGTTTTCACTTCATCCGTGATACCGGGCGGAAAACGGGGGTTCCCGCGGTCCGGGTGATCGATCATGTGACCCGTAAACCCGATCACGGGCGGTATATTCAGTATGGAGAAGAGCGTTTGCGGTATATCGGTGAACCTGCCGAGAAGTTTCAGCTGTTTTCTCGTGCTCGCGAGGTACGAGTAGTTCTTAACGCTCTCCCTGACCGCGCGGACCAGAAAACGGGCCGCGTCCTCGTATCTCCCGAGCACTACGAAACCCTCTCCGATGGTGGCGAGGTTCCAGTAATCGCGCTCCCCTCCCTTGAGGAGCTTCAGGCACTTGGAGAGCACGGCGGACGCCAGTTTGCGGGCCGTGTCCCGCTCTCCGAGTATGAGGCTGAGGCTCGCCGCGTTGATGCCTGAATAATAACCCCCGCTCCCCTTGAAAGCCTGGTAGTAGAGGTCCCTTGATCTTTTCAGCAGGGACCCGTCGTCCGAGGAGAGCCACATGTCCTTGTAAACCCTGCCGAGTATGCCGAGTGTTTCCTCGTCACGGTGACCCTCCCGAACGAGCCCGGTCAGTATCTCGCGGGACTTCGACAAAAAACCGCACCTGATCATGGAGAGTGCTTGAAGCTGATTAAGCCTGGGATTCGAGGGAAACCGCTGAAGCCCCTCCTCGAGCACTTCATGCGCGAACATCACCTGCCCGAGCTTGTCCGCGATCTCTCCCAGCCTTATATAGAAATAGGGATCCCGCTTCCAGAGCGTGTCGTCCTTGGAAATCCACAGTCCGTGTATGACATTTTCTATATCCCCGCTCTTCTGTTCCAGGTAAGCCTCGAAATTTTCCTTGTTTGCGTACGCCATTGTGCGGCATCCCGTACTGCAAGTATTTGGGGAGCTTCTCTATCTTCCAAGTATACAGGCAGTTCGCAACTTTTGCAACGGAGGGACAAAAACGGTAATGGTATGGTGACAGTTCCTTTAGGAACTGTCACGAAAGGAACTTGTCCTCGAATGAGGCGGTTAACCGCCGAATGAGGGGACTGTCACCCTTTTACAATGAGGGTTGGAAACCGCCCCTCAATCCAGCAGATCTTCCTTCGTTTCAGGAATGCTGGAGGTAAAGTAACCCGATGTATGATAAACGGTCTCCCCCCCGTCCGGGGAGATGAAGAGCTTGCCCGTTTCCTCGTCCTTGCCGGTAATCGCCACCTCGACCTTTTTCCCGTCCTTGAAACCTACTTCCACGTGGTACACGGGCTTATCTATGCCCGTATCGTCGTATCCGGGTTCTCCCCTCTTCAGGGGTTCGATGATCTCGTACTCGGCCGTGAGCAGTCCGCGCACGATATTGTCGATCTTGTATCCCCTGCCGAGAGCACTTCCCGGATAATCCGGGTCGTCATCGCTGAAATACCAGTCCCCGTCATCCTTCTTCACGAAAGACATGGAGTCTCCGTCCTTCCGAATGGAGACGGCGACCACGTTCTCCCTGTCCAGATCGAAGATGCTCCTGTCCTTCAGGTAGAACCGATCCATCAGGAGGCCGGTGACAGTGTCGGCCTGGACCTGGAACACCATACCGTCGGTAGAACGGGCTGCGAAGAAGAACTTTCCCTCCTCGTCGACCTGGTCGCCGACAAAAAAGAGAAAATTCGAATCGTCCTGAAGCTTGAAGGAAAGAACGAGGCGGGGCCTGTCAATCCCGTATTCCTGCGGATTTTCCCCCGTTTCATCCATGACCTGAACGAAGCTGCCCCAGCGCAGCTGTCCGGTCAGCATGTCAACCCTCGCTTTCGAGGCCTTCACGCGGTCCGGGAGTAAATACCAGGTGTCCTCCTCCTTTTTAACGGAAATGGCCTGGTCAGCGAACAGCAGCGAAACACCAACGATTTCATCCTCCTCCAGGGGAGCTATGCGCTTGTCCCTTACATCGAAGAGGCTCTTCTTGAGGGAGGTAAGAAATTCCGAGGGAGCGGTCATGATTCCATCCGCCTTCGTGGTTTTCACGAAAATTCTCTTCCTGTCGAGCGTCTGTATCCCGAAATGAACGGCGTTCTCCGTTTCCTCCCCGTCATAAACGAAACGAAGGGAGAATACGGGATCGTCGAGCTCGTACTCCGATTCATGTTCCAGATTTTCCCATACGATCTCTTCGCGCTTGCCCCTGTAAATCGCGGCGATGATCGCGTCTATTATGGTCGTGTCACCGCCCGTCTCAACGGGAGACAGAACGACCCATTCGTAGGGCTCCTTGCCTTCTTCGTCAGCCGGGCCCGTGACCCGTCTTTCGAGTATGATGGGCTCCCTGTCGCGCTCATCCAGTGTAAGCCGCACGACCTTCTTTTCCGACTGGGTAAAGAAAAGGGCCTCCTGCTCCTCCGTCTCTTTCTTATCCTCTTTCTTCTTTACATCGAAAAACCAGTAGGCGAAACCGCCGATCGCTCCAACGATAGCGAGAATAATCGCCGTTCGAAAAAACTTCATGACTTCACTCTCCGCTGAATCGTAATGTACAGGCCGATGACTATGACCACGAGTGGAATGAGGATGAGCGAAACGAAGAAGGCGAGCCGCCCCTGCTTCGCCGTCAGGGTGATATATACCGACTCCTGCTGCTTCGGCCTTATCGTTATCAGATCCGCCTTATCAGCCAGGAAATTGACCGAGTTGAGGAAGAGGTCCTTGTTCCCCTGGGTCTCGAACATGGAATTAGAGGCGAAATCGGAGTCTCCGACCGCGAGCACGATTGCCTCCCTCTGCTCCGGAGGAGCCGCTGGATCCTCCGTCTCTTCGGCGTCGCCTTTTGGTGCGCTCTCAATCGCGTCCTCAGGCGGGAGAGTGACCGTTGCATAAGCCATGATGCTCACCGGGCCCTGCAGGTCCTCGCCCTCGTCGAACTTGGCCTTGCTTCCGGTAAACAGCGCCTCCAGGTCCGTCTCCGCCCAGCTTGCTTCCCCCGTATTCGCTACGGTCCGGGCAAACACATTTTCACCCGCATCCCCGTTCGGTTCCACGCTCCGCGCGAAACGGAGAAAGGTGGCGAGACGGAAGTTATTCGTGATCGGGTTGAAGGTATAGCTGTTGATGACGGGCATGAAGTAGTCGCCTGAAAGCACGCGGCTCAGGGGATCGATGATGATATTGTTGCCCACGGTCAGCCCGTACCGTTCGAGCAGTCCGCCGATATTCGGGTACATCACCCCCTTCTCATCGGGATCGATGAGAAAGAAAACGCTCCCGCCGCTCTGTATGTAATCCTCGATGAGACCGACTTCGTGCTCATCATAGTCGCCCGTCGGTCCGGCGGACACGAGCACCGCGCAGTCGACGGGAACGGTGTCCGCGCGGAGGAGAAGAACCTCCTCGACCTTGTAGTTTTCAGCTTCGATGGCCTTTTTTATGAGATCGTAGCCGCCCTTGCCGTAATCCTCGATACTCTTCTCGCCGTGCCCCGTGATGAAGTAGACGTTCTTGAACCCGGTGCTGGAGACCTTGATGAGCGCGTTGGTGATGCCCTCCTCGCTGGGGGCCTTGATCTTCTCGGTCTTTCCCCCGTATCGAAGGTACAGCTCGCCGTATTCCTCGACCCCCATTTCCTCGACCATTGCGGGCCGCATGTCGGGATCGATGATCTCGTATTCAAAATCCTTGTACAGATAGCCGTACTCGGTAAAGAGCTCAATAATGGAGACCGTTTCCATGTTTTTGGAGTAGAACGCGTATACCTTGATAGGGCCCTCGAATTCGGAGAGCACCGTCCTGGTCTGTTCGGAAAGCGAGAAACGTTTCACACTGGTCAGGTCGAACCGCTTGTTGTGGTTTACCATGACGAGGTAGACGACGACCACGATTGCGAGGATGACGACCGTAATCAAAAAGCTGTTCAGCCCGTACTTCACCTTGCGCCTCGTAATCTTCTGTACGACCTCCTTGTGAAAACGCACGAAGAAGAGGAGGCCCACCAGGAGGCCGACGGTCAGGGTCGCGATAGAGGCCACGCCGAACTTGCCTATCACGTAGTAGAGCAGGAGACTCACCACAATTAGAAGCGGAGAAACGATGTACAGGTATTTTTCGAGCTTTTTCATGTCTACCCCCTCCACCTTTTTGATTCAAGGGCCTGTGTCGAGAGAAAAATGGTCGTGAAGATGAACAGAACGTAATACACGATATCCTTCGTATCGATAACGCCCTTGACGAAGTTGTCGAGGTGCCCGATAACGCTCAGTTCCTCAAAAATCTTGGCCGCGGGTTTTGCCGATCCGGGTTCGATCGCCCACCCGATAAACCAGAAACCGAGGAGCGCTCCGTAGGAGATGATGAGCGCCACGATCTGGTTCTCGGAAACAGCGGATATGAACACGCCGAGCGAGAGAAAGGCGAGCCCCATGAGAAAGAGCCCCAGATACCCTGAGAGCACGGGAGCCCATTCGCCGCTGCCCGCGAACTTGAAGGACATGAACGGAGCGGGCAGCGTGAGGATCAGCATAGCGGCCAGTATGGTGACCGCAGCGAGCCACTTCCCGATGACGATGTGGATATCTTTAAGAGGATAGGTGAAGAGCAGCTCTATGGTGCCCGATTTCTTCTCCTCGGCGAAGAGCCTCATGGAAAGGGGCGGAATAACGAGGAGGAAAATAATGCTGTTCGAGCTGAAGAGCGGAGCGAATATCCCCAGTACGAGATCGATGCGCTGGGGATAGTAGGGATTCTGCATGAGCTGGTACGAGAGCTGTGAGTAATAGGCGAGGTTTCTGTAGAAAATGAAACCGAACACGGCGGTGAATATGACGATGACGACGTACGCGACCGGTGTCGTGAAATAGAACCTGACCTCACGTTTGAAGATCTCCGCGATATTCCTCATTGACGCACCTCCTCTTCCTCGGTAACGAGCTTGAGGAACACGTCCTCGAGGCTCAACGACCTCGATTTCAGCTCGAGGAGCCCGAATCCCCTTTCCACCACGGTTTTGGCTACCTGGGCCCGCATGTCCCTGTCCTTCCCGGTGTCGAGCAGGTACGAACCGCCCGACCTGCTGACGGAACCTATTCCGTCGATCTCGGTAAGCATCTGAACCACCTCGTTCTCAGGGCCGTCGACCATTATCTCGATCTGATGCGTCTCCGAGATGTCACTCCCGAGGTTGTCGGTGCTGTCCTCGGCAACGATCGACCCTTCATTTATAATGGCGACCTTGGAACAGGTCATGGAAACTTCAGGCAGTATGTGGGTGGAGAGGATTATGGTCCTGTCCCCCTCCATGGATTTGATGAGCCCCCGTATTTCGTGGATCTGCTTCGGATCGAGGCCGGAGGTCGGCTCATCGAGTATGAGGACCGGGGGATCGTTGACCAGGGCCTGTGCCAGGGCGACGCGCTGCTTGAAGCCCTTGGAAAGCTCCCCGACCCGCTTCCTGTAAACCTCTTTAAGGGCGCATCGGTCGATAACCCTTTCTACGTTCCCGTTCAGCTCTGCCCGCGCAACACCCTTGATGGCTCCCACGTACTTGATATAGTCCGTCACGCGCATGTCGCCGTACATGGAGGGCGTCTCAGGCACGTAGCCGATACGCTTCTTGACCTCGAGCGGCTTGTCGGTAACGCTGAATCCCGCAATATACGCGTTTCCGTCCGTGGGAGGAAAATACCCCGTAATAACACGCATGGTCGTGGTTTTACCGGCACCGTTCGGTCCGAGGAAACCGAGGATCTCTCCCTTGTTCACCTCGAAGCTGACGTTGCGTACGGCAACCTTCGGGCCGTACATTTTGGTGACATTCTCTATCTTGATCACCGTTACCCCCTTTAAGGTTGTTTTCTGTCAAGAGGAAGGAAAGCGTCTTTTAATTTAACAACCGCTTTGGATTATCGTCAACACGGAATTGAAAACATGACCGCCCGCTTTTTCTGTTGACAAACGGTTTCGACCCGCTAGCATGGAAAAGTGTATGGAACCTCTTCATACCAATCGTCCACGGAGACCGGTATTCACACTTTTTGCCGGTAAAACCGCCCTCATTCTTACTTTGCTGCTGCCGGCCTTCCCGCTCCACGCAATCGATTTCGACAGGGCACGCGAAAAGCTCGTTCGCGAGCATATAGAAGGCGAAGGCATAAGGGATCCCGCGGTGATTAAAAGCATGCGCACCGTGCGCAGAGAGCGTTTCGTTCCCGAAGAGCTGGAAAAACACGCCTATGCAAACCGTCCGCTTCCCATAGGTTACGGGCAGACCATTTCACAGCCCTACATCGTGGCCGTCATGACCGAGCTCCTCCGGGTGGATTCGGACGACCGCGTACTCGAGATCGGAACGGGTTCAGGGTACCAGGCCGCGGTGCTTGCCCGTATCGTCCGGGACGTGTACACCATTGAAATAATCGAGCCGCTCTGCAACTCGGCCCGGGAGCGGCTGAAAAACCTCGGCTACCCAAACGTGCACGTGCGTCACGGAGACGGCTACTTCGGATGGGAGGAGGCCGCTCCGTTCGACGCGGTGATCGTAACCGCTGCCGCGGGCCACATACCCCCGCCCCTTCTGAAACAGCTCAAACCGGGGGGCAGGATGTGCATACCCGTGGGGCAGCCCTACTACCCGCAGGTGCTGAAGCTCGTTACCAAAAACCGGGACGGAACGGTAACCGTTCAGGACGTGCTCCCCGTCAGATTCGTTCCGTTTACGCGTCATGAAAAATAGACCCCGCCTCTCCCTCTTCTTCATCTCCGGAGCCCTGCTCTCCTTCGAGATAGCCCTCATGCGCATACTGAAGGTGGAGGGATTCGGCCCCTTCACCTACGGCGCGATCGGTCTCGCGCTTACCGGATTCGGCACGGGCGGCACCCTCATGTGCCTTTTGAGGAAGAGGCTGTCGAAGCACCTCGATGAAATCGGGTTCTGGGGGGCCGTTCTCTTCGTTTTTTTACTCGGCGTTTCCTGCGGGACCGCTTCAGCCGTGCGTTTCGATCCCCTGCGGATCCTCTGGGACAGTGGACAGGTATTCAGGCTGCTCACTCGTTTCTTTTTCTACGCGCTCCCCTTTATAGCCGGGTCATGCGCGGTTATAAGTAGGTTCATGCAAGGGGAGGCGGGCCGCACCTATTTTTTCAATCTCGCGGGCTCCGCGTTCGGGGTCCCGCTTCTCATCGGGAGCATGTATCTGCTGTCACCGGACAAACTGTGCCTCGTCCCGGCCCTGCTCGGCTTGCTGGCAGTTCTGCCGTGGGTACGTCCGGCCGGTACGTTCAGGAACCGCGCACGCGCGGCAGCGGTCGCGGCAGCGGCGGGAGCCGTCATCGCGGGATTCTTCCTTATATTCGTCTCACCGGTTCGGATGCTCCCCTACAAACCTCTGAAGCTCGCGCTCAACCTCCCGGACGCGCGAATAATACTGCGGCGCATGAGCCCGTTCGGGACCATCGAGGTCGTGGAGAGCCCCCTGTTTCGGTCCGCCCGCGGACTGAGCCTGAATTTCGAGGGAACGCTTCCCGCTCAGCACGGCCTCTTCATTGACGGAGACCTCCTGGCCGCGCTGGATCATATCGAAAAACCGTCGGACATGGACTACCTGCTCTATCAGACCCAGTCCGCCGTGTACCAAATCCACCGGTCGCCCGATACGCTTGTAATCGGGCTCGGAGGCGGGACCGGCGTGGAGCGGGCCTTCAGGTGCGGGGCCGGTTCAGTGACCGCGGTTGAAACGAATCCGCACCTCCCGAAACTGCTGACAGTCGATTTCCGTAATTTCAACTCCGGCTTCTTCACCGGGGACGCACTGGAAATCCGGCCGGGATCCGGACGCTTCCCCGCGGTCGGGGAATTAAAATGGGACATTATCGATATCCCGGAGTGCGGATCGCTCCTCTCATCAACCGCGGGCATATACTCGACGGACGCCAACTACACGCTCACCGTGGAGGCTTTCACGGATTATCTCGACAGCCTGGAACAAAACGGAACGGTCTCATCCACGACCGGTCTGCGCTATCCGCCCGGCCCCCTCCTCAAGCTCGTCAACACAGCGGGAGCGGCGCTCAGGGCGCGCGGGCTCGACCCTGCCGCATCCATGATGGTATTCCGGAGCTGGTCTTCCGGCACGGTGCTCGTCAAGAAGAGGCCCTTTAAACCCGCGGAGATCGCCCGCGTCAAGGATTACTGTACCAATATGTCATTCGATCTCGTGTATTACAGCGGCATGGAGGAATACGAAGCAAACAGGTATAATATCGTGGAGGATGCGGCCTATTTCAGGGGAACCTCCGCTCTTCTCAGGAACGCCGCTTCTTTTGAAACCCGTTATGTCTTCGACATACGCGCGCCCACGGACAACAGGCCGTACTTCCTCCGCCTGCTCAGGCCGGGAAAAACGGGCACGCTTTTCAGGCAGACGGGCATGAAGTGGCTCTTCATCGTTGAAGAGGGTTCACTCGTGCAGTACGCCGTTTTTTTCACGGCCCTGCTCCTGTCCGCGCTCCTCATCCTTTTACCCCCGCTCCTGCTCAGGGGAGGGATTCGGACGATGGGGGCCCGCGTACCCGCGTACTTCGGCTTCATCGCGATTTCGTACATGTTCATAGAGGTCCTCCTCATCGAGCGGTACAGGAGGTATATCCCGAACCCCCTCTTCTCCTCTTCGGCGGTCATAACCGTTCTGCTCCTCTCCTCGGGCGCGGGAAGCCGTTTTTCGGACAAGTGGAAGGGTAATTATAAAATTCCCCTGTTTGCCGCATGCGGATTCATCACTGCCTACTTCCCCGTGCCCTTCCTCCTCTCCGGGAAACTGCTTATGAAGGCAGCCGCTCTCCATACGCTTTCCGGTATCCTGCTCATGGCGGTGCTGACCGCTCCACTGGGGTTTGCAATGGGGTTCTTCTTTCCGGTCGGCCTGCGTGCGGTCGGCGTATTAACGCCGTCCTCGCTGCCCTATGCGTGGTCCGTCAACGGGTTCTTTTCCGTTATCGCGTCGACGGGCGTCATCATGACCGGAGCGGCTATCGGGATCACGATCACGGGTGCGGCGGGAGTACTGTTCTACTGGGGCGCTCTCTTCTTCTTTCCGGCAGGGAGATTGAAGGGGGGAAATGGTTCCGTACACGGCGGGTAAGTGCGCGACGGGACCGGTGATTACAATCGTTTCCGAAATATCCGGTACCGCTTGTATTCCTCGCCTTTTACGTAGCGCGCGGCCGTAATGATCGGGGTGTTCGTTTCCAGTACCCAGGACAGTTCACCCGTCGCGTACCCGAGCTTCTGCCCTTCAATCATATTGTAGTAGTAGAGCATGATGTCAACGCCCCGCTTTCTGAACTCGGGTTTGATGCCGAGCGCGAGCATGCGAAGGCCCCGTATTTTTCCGGACCACCAGAGATATTTCACAAACCCGAAGGGGAAGAGCCTCCCGTTCATGTGTATGAGCGCCTCGTTGATGTTGGGAAGGGTCAGGGAGAACCCGGCCGGAACGCCGTTCACCTCCGCGATCTGGGCGAGCTGATCGATTTTTATCTTATTAAAATCCCTGGCGAGCTGATCGAACTCCGCGTCCGTAAAGGGAACGAAGCCCCAGTTCTTCTCCCAGGCACTGTTGTAAATATCCTTCATAAAGGCTATGTCCCGGTCGAAATGCCGGGGATCGAAGTACCGTATCCTGATGCCGCGTTTCTCCTTTACCTTGCGGGCGAGGTCGACGATCCTCCGATCGATTTCCTGCTGAATCGGTATCCTGAACGCCAGAACGTCGCAGGCCTTTTCGTACCCCGCCTCCTCCGCGAGGGCGGCGTAATAGGGAGGACAGTGCGTCATCTCTATAAAGGGGGGTGATTGAAAACCGCTGACGAGAAATCCCGGTGACAGGTCGTTCGTGCTGAAGCTCATGGGCCCGACCGCGGTATCCAGGCCCCGATCCCGAAGCCAGGACTCGGCGGTCCCGTAGAGAAGGTCCGCTGCCTCGCGGTCCTCCATGCAGTCGAAGAACCCGAAAAAACCCGTTCCGTCACCGTGCAGCTCGTTGTACAGCCGGTTGTGTATCGCGCAGATCCTGCCCACGGCCTTTCCGTTTCGGAACGCGATATAGGGCTGTATGGACGCGTGCTCGAAGAACGCGTTCTTCTTTTTGTCGAACATGTGCCGTATCGACATCCTGAGGGGCTCAACATAGCAGGTATCGTCCCTGTAGAGCCGTCCCGACAGGTTGAAAAATGTCCGCATGTCCCTTGACACGTCCGCCGGTTTGATTGTTACACTCATCCCCGAACTCCTCATACCCTGTTCTACCCTTATCATATATGGAACGAACCGGACAGTCGAGCAGTATCGCTCCTTCCGGGTATTCCCCGGGAAAAAAATTTGGGTATTGACGGACATCCCTTCAGCCTGCATTATTCCAGAGGGGACGCGGCATTAAAAGGCCGGATCCGGGACAGGGGCCATCACCATACCCGCAGGGAGGCAGCGATGCACAGGGTACTCGTTACAGGGGCCAGCGGTTTTATAGGCAGCCATGTACTTAACCTCCTGTCGAACACCGGCGGGTACTCAGCTGCGGGATTGGTGCGGGAAACGTCCGATCTCTTCAGGATCGAAGAGGGGTGCAAGCTGGTCAGGGGCTCGCTCGAGGATGACCTCGAGCCTCTCCTGCGCGGTTACGATTCAGTCGTGCATACGGCGGGGCTCGCCACGGACTGGGGGCACCATGAGGATTTCATACGAACGAACGTCGAGGGAACCGAGCGTGTTCTCCGCGGTTCAATAAGCGCGGGCGTGAAGCGGTTCCTTCACATCAGCTCGACCGTGGTGTACGGTTTCGGCAAGGGGTCCGGCGTGGAGGAAAGCGCGGGTTTCGACCCCTTTCCGCAGAGCTACTGCATCTCCAAGTCCGAGGCCGAGAAGAGAATAGCCCCCTTTAAAGAGGATGTGTCCCTCTTCATCCTGCGTCCCTCAAATGTATTCGGTCCGCTCGACCTGCGGTTCACCTACCAGCTCCTCCAGGCGCTGGAACGGAACACTTTCGCCTTTCCGTCCGGGGGTCGTACCGTCACCTCGCCGTGCTACGTACTCAACCTGGCGGACGCGGTGAAACGCTGTCTCGAATCACGACTGGGCGGCGGGACGTACAACATCTCGGACGGCGCGGATCTTCCATGGAGGGATTTCCTCTCGCTCGCGGCCGGGTCAATGGGACGAGGCTGCCGTATTCTCCCCGTGCCCTCGGGGCCGCTCTTCGGGGTCTCTAAAATAGTGGAAAAAATCTACACCCTGGCAGGCTCGAAGCGGGCACCGCTCATAACCCCCTACCGTATCGCCCAGGCCCGGGGGGACTACGGATTCAGCACCGAGGCGGCCGCACGGGACCTCGGCTATGACCCGCCCTATACCACCGCCGAGGGGATGCGTGCGAGCGTTACCTGGTACCGGGCGATCAGGGAACGGATTAATAAGGGAAAACACGATATTCTTTAATGGAGTAATAACGGGGATTATTTACCGATTTACCGCGTAAGGAATCGTGAGGTCATCTGATACCGAAGGATTCAGCCACCTTTTCCGCGATTTTTTCAGCGATTTCCTTGGTGAGATAAGCGTCGGGATTTTCGATCTTGTCCCTCAGTTCCTTGATACGCGAAGCGGTGAGCTCTTTCCTTATATCGGGAGCGGCCTTGACCTTTGCCTCGATCTGGGAGAGCTCGGCCATCTTCTTTGCTTCGGCCGAGAGCTCAACCCTGTCGTTTTTCGGCTTTTTATCCGCTTTGTTTATCTTAACGTCGCTCTGCGTCTTCAGTATCTTGTTCAGCGGTCCAATCTTATCTATAGTCATAGGTCTCACTCCTTCTGACATAAGATATATCGGATGAAAAATGTATATTCTTGAGCAAATACAGCATCCGTCTCTCCCCTAACAAACTCCCATCGACACCTGGAAGAAAAAAACTCCCGCCCCTCAAGTATAACACAATGAGGGGGAAAATGCACACTGAATTAAAGTCCATCCCCGGCAGCTCCGGAATATTTAATCCGCTCAGTCGAAGACCGCCTGTTGTCCAGCACGACCGTGTACTCCCCTCTTGCACCGTCCCGGACGATGTCCTCGATGATATTTTCGACCCCGCCCCGGTAATACTTCTCGAATTTTTTCGTTAATTCCTTTGCGACGCACCCCTCTATGTTCCCGAAAATATCCAGAACGTCCTGCATGAACGCAAGTAGGCGATGGGGAGATTCATAGAAAACCAGTACCTCGTGATTTTCCCTGAGCCGGAGCAGGTCCCTCCTCCTCCTGCTCTTCTTGTTGGAGAGAAAACCGATGAACGTGTAACCTGAAAATCCGATCCCCGATCCTACGAGGGCCGCGTGCACGGCTGAAGGGCCCGGCACGGATACCACCGAACCTCCGGACTGAAGTACGGCCCTGCAGAGCGAGCACCCCGGATCTGAAACCGAGGGCGTACCGCTGTCCGTCACGTAGGCGACATTGAGCCCCCGCCCGACGTCCCCGGCTATTCTATTTACCGCCGCCTCGGGACTCGCGGCGTGCAGGGATTTCATCTTTTTTTTTATTTCATAACGGTTGAGGAGCTTGATCGTGACCCTCGTATCCTCGCACGCGATGTAATCGACCGCACCCAGGGTTTCAAGGGCCCGCAGCGTGATATCGCCCAGGTTTCCGATGGGGGTACTTACCACATACAGAACACCGGGGTCACTGCTTTTCGTATTTAGCAAAGATCATCCTTCCGGCGGGCGTCTGCAGAACGCTCGTTACGGTGACGAAGACCTCGTCCCCCACGTGCCGCTTCCCTGAATCCACGACCACCATGGTCCCGTCGTCCAGGTATCCGATACCCTGGCCCGGGTCCTTGCCCTCCTTGATTATGACGATCTTCATCCTTTCACCCGGAAGCACCACGGGCTTGAGGGCGTTGGTCAGAAGGTTGATGTTCAGGACCGTGACACCCTGTATCTCCGCGACCTTGTAGAGATTGAAATCATTCGTCAGCACCTTGGCATCGATCACCTTCGCGAGCTTTACGAGTTTCGAATCCACGTCCGGAATCTCCGGAAAATCCTTGTCCGTGATTCGAATGAGCGTGTCCTTGTCTTTTTTCAGCCGCTCCAGCACGTCGAGCCCGCGCCTGCCGCGCGATCTCTTGACCGAATCGGAAGAATCAGCGATCTGCTGAAGCTCGTCGAGCACGAATTTCGGAACAACGAGCACTCCCTCTATGAACTTCGTCTCGATGATATCCGCGATGCGCCCGTCGATTATAACGCTCGTATCGAGCAGCTTGGGGCATTCGGTCGACATTCCCTTTGCGGCCGGTGGCGGTATGAGGCCCAGTCCCAGATCGAGCTGTGAGAGCAAAGTAATACCGATGTAGAGTGAGAAGAAGTAGATGAGTATTCTGTGCAGCCAGCTCAGATCGACCCCGAAGGAGCGCGCGATCGCGGAAAAAGCGGCGCCCAGGATGAGGCCGGTCACGAAACCCTTGAAGATCCTGGCCACGTTTTCCTTTTTAAAGCTCTTTACATACGCCTCGAAAAAAACGGTGCCCGTGGATATGACGAGTACAGCGATCGGAAAGGCAAAAAAATGCTTCCCGTGATAACTGAATACGATAGAAAGGCCGACGGCAATACAAACGAACAGAATTCTGATTATCAAGATAGTTCTCCACCATTACATTGAGATTGTTATGTATGAAATCATCCGACATAGTTAAACAGCCGCGCGGTTTAATATGACCGGGAAATGTGCCCGTCGCCGCTTACTGAATTGAAGATATCCGGTGTTAAATCCGGAGCAGGTATTTTTAATTAATGCACCTTACGGACCTTCATCCAGGTTCTCGGAAACGAGGTTCTGTACGTCCTCCCTGTCCAGATCCTTGACAAAGGAGATCTCATCTACGAGAAGCCTGTACGCGTTCTCGTAGAGCTTCTTTTCCATGATGGAGAGCTCCTTGACCTTGTTCCTGTGGAAGAGGTTCCTTACGACTTCGGCGACTTTGAGAATCGAACCGCTTTTAATCATCTGGAAATTCTGCTGATACCTCGATTTCCAGTCGTCGTCCATCTTCGTGGTTTTTCCCCCAATGAGCTTGAGCGCCTTATTTGCCTCATTGTTGGATACGATGAGCCGCAAACCCAGCTCATCGGACTTGTCGATAGGTATCATGACGGTCATATCGGATATGGTGAGCTTGATGATATAGTATGACCGTGTTTCACCGAGAACCGTCTTTTCTTCAATGCTGTCGATTGTTCCTACACCGTGCAGCGGATAGACGACCTTTGCACCCTGCGTATACATGTTAGACACCTGTACCCATTCGTTTTATATTATATTTATCCTCCTTTAATATAACATTCCTTGACAATTAAGTCAATATAATGGAGATAGATAATTGAGCGTTAATGAAACAAAATAAGTACAATAAATGTTATATATGCTTATATCGATAATTCAAGTGCTTGCTTGCAACGTGTTTCCGGCGATATTTATATTCGGGGGAGGGAGATGAAAACGCTCATCGCGGTTATCGGAGCTTCCAGGGCGGATGAAAAGGCAGGCAGAGCCGCCTTTGAGGCGGGGAGAGAGGTAATTCGCGCGGGCTTCTGCCTCGTATGCGGGGGACTGGGCGGGGTTATGGAAGAGGCGTGCAGGGGCGCCCGCGAGGCGGCCGGCCCTGACTCCGGTAAAATAATCGGAATCCTTCCGGGCACCGGCAAGAACGACGCTAACCCGTATGCGGACATCGTCATTCCGACCGGGCTGGGATACGCAAGAAACGCGATCATTACCTGCGCAGCTGACGGGATCATAGCAGTGGGCGGAGGGAGCGGCACCCTGAGCGAGATCGGGTTCGGCTGGCAGTATGGAAAGCCCATTGCCGTTATTACGGGTATACCCGGGCTCAGCGCGGAGCTCGCGGGCAAACAGCTCGACCGGAGGAGACAGGACCGGATTATGGGCGCCTCAAGCGGAGCCGAGGCGGTGGCGCTAATCCGCGAGGCCCTGGGACGAAAGCGTGCGTGAAAGAAAGATGAGAGAGAGGGCAAGAAGGCGGTTGTAAATCTTTTAAAATGGTAGTACGGTTAGGGAACGGGTTCCGACAGGGAGTGAAAAAAATGAATGAAAGCAGCTACCTCGGCAGGGTTCTGGAAGGTTTTTTGTTCTTCTGCATACTACTCGTGCTGATTCACACCTTCGGTGAAGAGTACGCGGTATTCCGGGACTACAGCGTTACTATTAGAAGATATCTGCTCATTTCGAGCTTCGCGTTCGACCTCCTCTTTTCCATCGAGTTTATCGCGCGCATGATCGTCTCAGGCAGGAGAAAGGGGCTCGGACGGTATTTGACCGTCGAGAGCGGTATCATCGACTTCGTCAGCTCCCTTCCCCTGCTCCTTCTCAACTCAGGCCCCCTCCTCTTCATGACCTTCTTTACGTCCGACATGAGCGTTTTTATACTGATCGGAGGTGTAAGTTTTCTGAAAATCATCAAGATAATGCGTCTCGTTCGCGTGCTCCGTTTCATCCGAACCCTGAAGTTCTTCGGCAAGGTCCGAAACAAATACGCGATGACGCCCAAATATATCGCGGCCGTGCTGACCATCACCATAACCGCAAGCGTGGTCTCGCTCGTAAGTTTCAACTACCTGGAGCAGGGCAGGATAATCATCTCGGAATCCGCCCAGGTGGAACGGTTACTCTCAAACCCTGAACACCGCGAATCAGACGAAAAAATATCCTATTTCGCGTCGACCACCGATGCGGTGATTTTTGTCAAGCGGAACGGGAACACGGTATACCGGAGTATGAGCGACTACCTCTTCAACAAGCACTTCATGCAGGACGATTACTACACGAGTAAGTTCGACGATTACGAGGTTTATTTCAGCACCAAGGACGTACAAAAGGTCCACGCCTTTATCAACCTGATGGTATTCAGTCTCATCATCCTCACCATCATAGGGACCGTCACCCTGTTCAGGCGTTACTTCAACCGGCACATCTCGAGCGTGGTCAATGTCATGACAAAGGGGTTCACGAAAGAAGGCTACTCCACCCTGGTGCGGATAAAGCGGGACAAGACGGAATTCGAAATATACCGGCTCGCAGACCAGTACAACAGGAAATGGCTCCCCATCAAGAGAAGGATCATTGAACTACGAAGAAAGCGGTACTGAATCGACCGACCGGATCGGGAACCCGGCCGGGGCCGGAGTACGGACAGAGCACGAGGGCCCTTTCGTGAAACCGGCGGTTCCGGGTGAGCTGTCCGAGGAAGCGGTCTACGAAAAACTCTACACTCTCGCACAGCGCGATTACAGGACCTTCCAGGTCAGGGGGTTCTTCAGGAAATCCGCGTCTTTCTTCGTATACATACTCTCGGCCCTCGGCATCGCTTCCGCCCTCTTCTACTTCTTCTTCCTGAAGGATCATATCATCAGGCTCAGGGAGGAAATTTCACAGTACAACGAGCGCGTGGCCGAGCTCAACACCGAGCTCAAGAAGGTCTCGGACGCGGAGCTCCAGTACAGAGAACAGGCCGAGCAGTACCGGTACATGCTCGACAACCTGGAGGTGGAGGACAACCGGATAATCGATTTCAACATGGCGGACGCGGTCAGAAGGAACACGGACGCCATACAGACCGCGGGTATCGACCACAGGAACATCATACGCGGTAATACCGACTTCAGGGAGATCGCCCTGACCTTCGACCTCGGAACAGGGGAGGACCTGCCCCTGGTCTACTCCACGCTCAAGCGCTTCAACGTAAAGGCCACCGTGTTCCTCAGCAACGAGATGGCATCCACCACGTACGGCTCCCTCTTTCGGGAAAGAAACCTAAAATACCTGTCCATGCTGGGCGAGCTTGGGTGCGAATTCGGGAACCACA
>Ga0272442_10005013_pt1 | contig 17866 bp, 17 predicted proteins | sample SSMForm2O_FD_200262 | JGI IMG/M metagenome (GOLD analysis project Ga0272442, IMG submission 200262) | Marine sediment archaeal communities from Little Sippewissett salt marsh, Falmouth, MA, United States - SSM-Form-2O | ecosystem: Environmental > Aquatic > Marine > Wetlands > Sediment ... | reverse complement strand
TGGAGCATCCACGCCGGACGGAAACGATTTACATGGAACCTGTGGAAGGCAAAGACGTTCTTCAGGGATTCGTGGCGACGGCCTCAGATGCATGATCAAGATATTTCCGCATCTTGTGCAGCGCTTCTGGAGGGAACACTTCCTCCCCACATGCATCGCATTTCCAGTAGGAAACCTTTGGAACGCGGTATTCCTGCCTTTTGATCCGTCTAACGATCGTGCCTGTAACCTTCCTTATCTTCGGAGAGTCACACGATGGGCATAGGGTCAGTCTCATTATTCCTTCCGATCATGTGGTGTTCGATCTTTTTGAAGAAATGAAGAAGTAAAACTGTTCTAAGTCACCATCTCTTCTTATCGTGCCCTTGCTATAAATCAACACACCACTAAAACTGAAACTCTCAATGATGTACACGCGTTCCCGATTTGCTCTTCTGGACACGCTTGTCGACCGTTTGCTCCTCACAAACTGTGCGTTAGCCACCGATTCCAGAACATCCAATTAGGTTATTCCGTCCTGATCCATCTGATTCAGGGCCTGTCCACTAAACGCGTAGCAGTCCGCCAGGATGAGACGCTTGATCCTACTGACCAAATCCACTGATCCGCCTCACGTACAGATGAAAAGGATCTCTCTCTAGCAGCTATTATCCTTATCAAAGACGGATTAAGCAAGAGAGTGGATGTTGAGCCGCTCCCAGCAAAGACCCACTTCCCCTTCTCAAGGCTATCAGGCTTGCATTTTTCCCCTTTTCAGGGTATATGAAAGCTAATGCCTACAAAACTTCGGATTGCGTCGTCCCCGTTCGTTCACATGCCTCCGCTTTGCATTGGCCTTCCCCGAAACGAGTCGATGCCCTGAAAGGGAAACCCATGGAGTGTGCAGGACCAGGAGTTAGATTAACCTTTGCTGAACCTTTAAACCGCGTGATGAAGGTGCTTTTGATCACCTTCGCGGCCCTGTTTGTGTTGCCCTTGTTGATCCCTCCTCTGGCGAAACTCGTGGCCCAGTATCTGCTTTTGGACACCTCTACCTTTTTGAAAAAGTGGTATCTCTGGCAACCGTTCACAGCGATCTTTTTCCATGGCTCTCCTTGCCACTTCATCGGCAATATGGTTTTTTTCTGGTTTTTTGGCTCCTCCCTGGCCAATGCCTGGTCCGACAAAGAGTTTCTGAAGTATTTCTTTTTGTGCGGCATCGTGGGATCTCTTTGTTTTCTGGGTTTGGAAATCTTCCGACACGGGATGGTGGGATGCAAGGGTCTGGGTGCCTCAGGAGCTATCTTTGGCCTCATGGCGGCCTATGCTATGACCTTCGGGGAACGCACCATCCTCGCCTTCTTTCTGATTCCCATGAAAGCCAAGCACTTCGTTTGGCTGGCTGTTGGAATGGAAATCCTTTTGCTCTTTGCCGGGACCGAGGATGGCGTGTTGCATGTGGCCCACGTGGGCGGCGGTCTTTTCGGAGCAGCCTACCTCAAATGGACGCGATCACGGTCAAGCAATAGACCCCTTTTCAAGGCGCCCGGGAAAAAGCCTGCAAGGACGTCGAGTCGCATTGGGGGACTGGAAGTCATGGATGATGATTGACGATTGGATAGAAGAACAACAACGCCGCTGTAGACTCTGTCCCCGGCTTTGCCAAGTGGATAGAACCCAGACGCAGGGAGCGCCCTGCGGTGCAGGAGAAAAGGCCCACTTTTACCTCACCTATCTACACTATGGCGTGGAAAAGGCTCTCTCCCCGACGCAAAATGTGTTTCTGCACGGCTGCAATCTCACCTGCCTCTTCTGCGACACCGCCGCGGAGCGCCAAAGGTCTTCCTCCTTGGAACTGACCCCCCAGATCCTGGATCAACTTATGACACTCGCTGAACAGGGAGGAGCAACTGCAGTTAACTTTGTGGGCGGGGAGCCTCTGGTCAACCTTCCCGCGCTCTTGCTCCTCCTAGAAGCCGCGCCCAAGAGAATTCCTGTCCTCTGCAACACCAACCTCTACTGCATGGAAGACACCCTGGAAAAAGCCATGGAAGCCTTCCCTCTCTGGGTCGTAGATTTCAAGGTGGGCAATGACGCTTGCGCAAAGACCGTGGTGGGCGCCTCGGATTATTGGGATGTGCTAACAGCCAGGCTGAAAGTCCTGTGGGAGGAAAAAAAAGACAATCTGATGGTCAGGCATCTGGTGTTGCCGGGACACCTTGACTGTTGTACGCATCCCATCCTCGAGTGGATGTCCAAGCATTGTCCCGGCATCCGGCTCAGCTTGAGGACGGACTACCTGGTCATGCCGTCCGCCAGGAAAGACCCTCGCTTGAACCGCTTCTTGACTGAGGACGAAATCAACAGGGCCAAAGACATGGCAGGAGAGATGGGACTCCGCCTCGTATCCGGTATCCCGCCTTCGCTGCCAAAGACTCCCCAACGCACCCCGTGCGAACCTACGCTCTTTTCCATCGAAAAGGGAGAGGACGCCTTGGATCCTCAAGCACAGGATCCGGAAACAGAATTTATCTTGACTCCTGACGGAAGACTGTTGGTGAGGCATCCCACGGAAGATGCGGTACGTTTGGGACGTGCAATAGCGGGCAAAGAAGAGCCACACCCCCAATGAAACGTAGACTTTCAATGAACCCTATAGATAATTGGGTCTTCCGAGGAGGAGGAAAAGGCACTGCCTTCTCTCTTCCTTCCATCGGTGCGTTGGAATGCCGTAATACGCACCTTGGAAGAGAAGTCCCCTCCCAGATACCGAATGTGCATTCGGTGTGGGAGCGGACTTCAAACCGTTCGAAGACAGTGCCTCTTCCTCCTCAATCAAAAAACCCGTCTCCATCCAGTTCACTGAAAGTCTAAGAGAAAGCCAAGGAAAGGGAAGTTATGAAATCCAAACAGGATAAGGACATCGAAATTCTCATCCGGGCGCGTTATCCCATACTTTACGTGGTGTCCTGGGAAGAGACGAGGGTGATCGAAGCGATCATGGAGGTGGGCAAAAGCACGCAAAAACGCGTCTTTGAGTGGTCCTGTTCCAGCGGAATCGTGCCTGCCGGCACCCCGCTTCAGTCCACCAAAATGAGAGAAGCGGGCACAACCGATCCCTTGGTGGCGCTCAACCATGTCGTGGAAGAGAATGAGCCTGCGATCTATATTTTCAAGGATTTTCACGCTTTCTTGGGAAAAACCAACTTCGCAGTGATCCGCAAACTCAGGGATATCGCCCATAATCTCAAGAGCAGCTTCAAGACCGTCGTTCTCCTCTCTCCCTTCTTGGGTCTTCCGCCAGAGCTGGAGAAGGACATCACGGTCATCGACTACCAACTTCCTTGTTTGGAAGAGCTGAACACACTTCTCGATCAAATCATCAATGAAGTCAAGGACAATCCCAAAATCAAGATTGAACTGACAGAGGAAGGTCGAGAGCAAATCTTGAAGGCGGCCCTAGGCCTCACGTTGCCGGAAGCGGAAAACGTGTTCGCCAAGGCTTTGGTCTCCCAAGGACGCCTCTCCAAGGAGGATGTAGCCGCGGTGTACGCGGAGAAGAGACAGATCATCCGGAAAAGCGGTCTCTTGGACTATTGCGAACCGGAGGTTGGGTTTCATGGGGTCGGGGGACTCCAAAACTTAAAGGCATGGTTGAAGGTTCGAAGTGTGGCGTTTTCCGACAAGGCCGAGGCGTTCGGCTTGCCCGCTCCCCGCGGCGTCCTCTTATTGGGCGTCCAAGGCTGCGGAAAAAGCCTTTGCGCGAAAGCAGTGAGCAATCTGTGGAGCTTGCCTCTCTTGCGCTTCGATATGGGAAGGATGTTCAGCTCCCTCGTGGGAAGCTCGGAGGAAAACGTACGCCGGGCCATCCGAATCGCGGAGAGCATCGCTCCGTGCGTGATGTGGGTGGACGAGATCGACAAGGCGTTCGGCGCCCTGTCTGGGAATTCCACGGACAGCGGCACATCGCAGCGGGTGCTGGGGACGCTCCTCACCTGGATGGCCGAGAAAACGGTGCCTGTCTTTGTCGTGGCCACAGCCAACAACATCCACGTATTGCCCCCGGAGTTGTTGCGCAAGGGACGATTCGACGAGATCTTCTTCGTGGACCTCCCTGACAGGGAGGAAAGGAAGGAGATCTTCTCTATCCATTTGGATCAGCGGAATAGAAAAGAGAAGGCCTTCGATCTGAACGCCCTAGCCCAAGAAAGCCAAGGCTTCAGCGGAGCCGAAATCGAACAAGCCGTGGTATCGGCCCTTTTTGATGCCTTTGCCGAGGAAAGAGAATTGGAAACCAAGGATATCCTGCACGCCATTCAGGAGACAGTCCCCTTGGCGACCACGATGAAGGAGTCGGTCACAGCGCTGAGAACCTGGTGTGACAAGAGGGCCAGAAACGCGTCTCTTCGCGTGGAAGAGAGTGGCGCCGGCCCAAGGGAGAGGCTTCGGTTCGCCGAACCCGATTCAGAAGCAGAAGACGCCACGATGTAGCGGGGTAGAATCATGCAATGTCCAGCGTGCGGTTTTGAGAACATGCCTGGACAGTCCCGATGCGGACGTTGTAACGCGCAGTTGCTGTCAAACGCGGACGAGCCGTCGGTTCAGCTTTCACCACCCCGAGCGGGCACGCTCAAGTTCCTTAGACCGTTGCGATACGCGGCGAATAGAACCGTGGACGCTTTGCCGCAAAAGATGCCCGCTCGGGTAGCCCGCGCATTCGTTGGAGGTATTTTTCTGCCAAGGGAAGCGATCGCCGCGATGTTCCTTTCGATCATCCCTGGACTGGGACACCTCTTTGACGGACGTCGACGCGATGCTGCAATCTGCTTTGGCGTTTGGCTTTTGCTCCTGTTCCTGACGCTCAACTTCTACGCAGGCAATACAGGAGGAATCCTTGGGGGACTTCTCGTGAGCTGGCATGCCAGCGTGGCCTTTAATGCAGGCAGACCTCAACGTTTCATCCGCGAGAGGGGACAGATGCTCCGTCTGATTTTTCCCATGCTTTTCGTGTGTTTCTTCGTGTACTTCAGCGTCAATCGAGTCATTCGAAATCGCTACAACTTGGTTGCCTGCACCTTTGACATTCCCCAGCACCAGGTAACCCAAGGGAACGTCCTTCTGTGCAGAATCGACAGGTCCAGATGGAAGCAGCATCTCCAGAGAGGGTCTCTGTGGGTCGTTCAACGTTCTAGAAACAGGCACATGACTCAAATCAGAGACCATGTCTACATCGGTTTCGATCAAGAAGGAGAGGCGCTCTTCTGGCTGCTCGGGCTGCCAGGGGACAAGATTGATGTCTCTCCCGAGGGTCTATCCGTCAACGCAGAGCCTGTGGATCTGGGACCTGTCTTGCGAGAGCGTCTACTCATGCCAGAAGATCCGCTCTCTCTGGAAGTGCCAGAAAACACTGTGTTCGCAATCACAAACATACAGGTACAAGCTCCCGAGCAATACTTCGGCCTTGTCTGGCAAAATGTATTCATGGTGCAGCAACGGAGACTCTACGCTAGAGCCATCGCCGTATACCTTCCCATCACAAACAGAAGAAGATTGCATTCCGGGTCAAGAAGCTAACTGAAATCTGTTGCGAAAAAGGAACTGGGCACCGTCCAGGGAGGAGGAGGGACTTGTCTTTCCCTCCTCTTTGGCCTGGCAGCAAGGCCCTTTCCGCAACAGAAACTGACGAGTACTTATTGAGGAAAGGAGTGGAACTATGAGTGCCATTATTCTCTTACCTATTATCATTCCCGTGGCACCAGCCATGTGGCCTGTGCTGGCGTCTGCTGCGACAGCAGCGGCCAGCGCCATGGGCTACGCTGGGGTCACGAGCCAGGTGGACGAAGAAATAGGGACCGAGGTGGAATTGCCCGTGGATCATTCGGACGAGGTATCGGCCGATCTGGCCATGGGAGAAGAGCTCGTCTTTCAGAAAGGGGACATTCAGGTCGTCTTCTCCAGAAGTGTGGACAACAAAATCAGTGTACGTGTCTGCGGAGGCGACATGAACGAGGAAGAGCTGAAGGCCATTGGACAGCAAATAAGCCAAAGAGTGGTGCAGCAGTACGCGTATCACAGGCTCATGACTGAGCTCAAGAACAAGAACTTTAACCTGGTTTCTGAGGACGTAGAAGAGGATGGAACGGTTCGCCTTCACGTCCGACGCTTCGAATAGAAAGGCAGTCCCTCATGGCATCGCACGAACTCGAAATCGAGATCACGCCCACAGGGGAGGTCAAAGCCCATGTCAAGGGCGTGAAGGGCCCCGGTTGTATGGAGTACGTGAAGCTCCTACAAGAGATCCTGGGGTCTTCAGGGGATGTTACTCGCACCAGTGAATACTATGAAGATCCGCCGAATGTAGAGGAAAAAATAGAGCAGACCGAACAGTGACTTGACGCGCTCAATCCACGCTCTGTAGGCTAATCGAATTGGAAGGATGTATCGTTTGAGCGCTGGTCGGTTCGGTCATTTAGAATTTGAGGATCAAGGTACGCCCCAAGGGGCCTCCCAGGCGCCTGGGAAGGCTTCGGGTAAGGGCGTTGCCGGGACAAGGCATTTCGTGGACAAGGTCCGGGACGCCGAGTTCCACATGGTCAAAGCGGCCAAGCGTGAGCTCATGGGGGAACACGAAAAGGCCCTACAAAGCCTCTCAGCCGCTCTCGGCGAAGATCCTCTCCTTTTGGATGCTTGGAGGGATCAACTCTGGATGCTGGTGGAACTGGAAGAATATCCTGAAGCCAGAACCTGGGCCAAGAAGGCTTTGGAGAAGTTCCCCGATCATCCTGAACTCCTCGCCATTCAATCCGTAGCCCTCTTCCGTATGGGTCTGAGGAAGGATGCGCACAGCCTGAGCGACCAGGCCCTCAAAGGCAAAGGGGAGCTGCCCATGGTTTGGGTCTGCAGAGGGGAACTCGCCCTTTCGCAAAGCCAGTCTTCTGGAGAGGAGTGTCTCCGAAGAGCCATCCGCAGCGCAGGGAAAAACCCCCTCTACTACGCTCGCTGCGGGCGGGTAGCCTTGAGATACAAGCGCTTCGCTTTAGCCATGAAGCTTCTACAAGAAGGCACACAGGAAAGCCCTGAAGCCTCCTTTCTTTGGTATCTCCTGGGAGTGGCACAGCGGGATCTCGGGTTTCTCAAGCAGGCACGGGTGTCTTTCTTGGAAGCTCATAGCCTTTATCCAAAGAGTGCAACGTTCCGACGGGCAGCCACGGCTCCGTCCGACTCGGTTGGAGAACGCCTTGTGGCATGGACGAGGAGACTATGGAACAGGTAGACAAACATGCGTTGAGACGCTTCTCGAGGGTATTGAAAGAAGCCAGGGAAGTGGAGGCTTCTGACGTCCATATCATCGCGAACCTGCCTCCGACCTTTCGCGTGAGCGGAGAAATCCTCCTGGAGGACAACGCGGAGCCCTGGACCCCGGATGAGATCATCTCTCTGAAGGAGGCCTTGCTCACGCCGCTTCAAAAGGAACGCCTGGAGAGGGAACGGGAGCTATCCATCTCCTATTTCCACGAGGAGTCAGGCAGGCTCAGGGTTTCCCTTTATCACCGCATGGGCATCCCTGAAATGGCCGTCCGCATGTGCAACCTTTCTGTAAAAAATAGAGAAGAACTGATGCTGCCTGAGATCCTGGACCACCTGGCCCAGAGGGCCTCAGGGATCATCATCATTACAGGTCCGACAGGCATGGGAAAAACCACCACCCTCAACTATATGATCGATCTGATCAATGCGTCCCGGAAGACCAAGATCATCACGATCGAAGACCCTGTGGAGTTCGATCACCAACACAGAAAAAGCATTGTGACTCAGATTGAGGTGGGGACGGACACCTTGGACTTCGCGCACTGTCTGAGAAACGTGCTTCGCCTGGACCCGGATGTGATTTGTATAGGAGAAATGCGCGATTTGGAGACGATCGAGACGGCTCTCACTGCTGCCGACACAGGTCACTTGGTGCTGGCGACCTTACATACGCCTAGCGCGGCAGGGACTGTCGAACGCATCGTGGGCTCCTTCGATGGAGAAAGACAGCCTCAAGTGATCATGCAGCTCTCAGCCACCCTATTGGGCGTCATCGCTCAACGCCTAGTTCCCACCGTGGACAAGACGAAACGCGTTTTGGCCACGGAAATCTTGTTAGCTACCGAGGCCGCAAGAAATCTCATTCGAGACAGCAAGATGCATCAGCTCCACAATGTCATCGAGACCTCCCGCGCCCTGGGCATGCGCACCATGGAAGAAAGTCTGGCCCAACTCTACCGCAGCGGGCTCATCACCTACAATCAAGCGGTTATTCACGCCAACGATGTGCAAAGCCTCGATCAGTTGTTGAGACGGTAGCCAGGGAATAGTTTCGGACTGTGGGGCGGACATACATCTTGGTTCATCCGTCTTGAATAGGTGGCCACTTGTGGCTACAATAAGAGTCGTAACGAAGATACCGCAGGGAGTTCTTCATGTCTAAGTCCACGATCACTGTAGGTGTGCGAGAGGCAAAAAATCGCTTTTCCGAACTGGTCAAGATGGCTTCCCATGGAACGCAAGTCCTCATCACTTCGCACGGAGAAGTGCGTGCCCAACTGTGCAAGCCAGAAGCGGCGTCTCAGCCTTTCCAAGTCGATTGGGAATGGCTGGAAGGGATGGAGGTAAAGGCCCCAACGCCGTCGGAACGCATCGTAAGGGATGACCGTGACGGACGAGATTGAGAGCCTATGTACGTGGACAGCGCAATCTTAGTGAAACTACTGGTACGCGAGCCGGACAGCCGTTTCTACGGACAAAGTCTCCATGGCCAGGAAGCGCTTTGGACTTCGGAGCTTGCAATGACAGAGTGTTGGTCAGCATTATGCCGAAAAATGCGAGAGGGGGAAATCACTCGGAAAACTCGGACAGGAGCTTGGATACGTCTTGATCGGTATGGGACAACGGGCGCTCTTCATCTCTTGCCGGTGGACCGAAAAATTCTTCTCGAGGCGAATAAACTCCTCGATCGTTGCTCTCCCACCATTCCCTTACGAACCCTCGATGCGATCCATTTGAGCTCTTGCATATCTCTTAGGGCATTTCCACTATGGACGAACGATAAACGCATGCGCGAAGCTGCTGAGCACCTTGCTCTCCCTCTCGGACCGTTGCCTGAACCCGGTAAGACCAGAAAGGAATAATCGATGCCTGTGACATTCAAAAAGATCCTAATTGCTGACGAAAGATACGAGTCGGCCGGGTTGATCGACGTGATGAACAGGGGGGAGCTGGACATCGTATCCGGGGCCTTTTGGTATGAGGGACCCCTTTTCAAGAATCGGCACAAGATCGGGGACATTCGCGCAGAAGGCGAATATTTCGACGATTTTTCCACGATACCCATGGATGTGAATGGGAACGGCTTGACGGACTTTGTGACAGGGGGATGGTGGGGGGACACCATCCGTTGGCGGGAAAATCCAGGTAAGCCGGACGAGCCATGGCAAGAACACGTGATCGCGAACTGCGGCAACGTAGAGACCACCAGGGGCTGGGATGTCGATGGGGACGGACAAATTGAGATCGTGCCCAACACGCCGGGACGGGAATTGGCTGTGTACAAGCTGATAACCGACGCAGCAGGCAAAGGCACTGGAAAGTTTGCCAAACATGTGATTCGGTCCGTTCCCCAGGGACACGGACTGGGATGCGGGGACATCACGGGGAACGGCAGGATGGACTTCGTTCTCTCGGGCGGATGGCTGGAGGCCCCAGCCAAGCCGTTCGAGGAGCCTTGGCTCTGGCATGACGATCTCCATATCATGGGCAGCGCCAGCGTCCCCATTCTGGTGGTGGATGTCAATCGTGACGGCTTAAACGACATCATCGTGGGCGGGGGACACGAGTACGGATTGGACTGGTATGAACAGCGTATCGAGGACGGTGTCCGAACCTGGATCAAGCATAGCGTCGACCCTTGGAACAGCCAGTACCACGACATGAAATGGATCGATGTGGACGGGGATGGCGAATGCGAGCTGGTCACCGGCAAGCGGTACCGCGCCCATTGCGGACAGGATCCCGGGGCCGAGGATCCGGTGGGAATCTACTACTTCAAGTGGACAGGCGAAGCCTTGGTTAAACAGGTGATCGACTATGGCCCCCCGAGACAAGCCACTGGACTCGGCATCCATTTCGATATGGCGGACTTGACTGGAAATGGTCTCCCCGACATCGTGGCGCCCGGCAAGGACGGACTCTACCTCTTCCTCAATGAAGGCGCATGACAGGCCCCGGGTGTTTTTCGTCCACCAAGTAATGGTCGCGAAGGGCCGCGGCTGTCCAGGGTAGCGTCTTCTCCAGCTCCTCGTGCCAGTCCGGCCAAAGCAGTGTATCGGGTCCAAAGGGACCTCCATAGTAGTCCGCCAACCAGGCATCCAACCCAGGGGAAAACGTTCCCTTCATCCTGGGGGGACAAAGAATTCCTTTGGGCGGCGAGGAAAAGCCGTACACTTGAAGCGTGGGCAGGGACAGAGGCCAACGACTGAGTTTTTCTGACACCGGAACCACCAGCAATCTAAGTTCCTCCGGTTTCCACGTCTTCCCCATGCCGATCATCCGCACGCGCTGTTCGCATTCTGCCTCTCTCTCCAAGAGGGTAGAAAAGGAAACCTTTTCGCCGAGAACATACTGATCGAAGCCTACGGGACGAAACCCTCTGCGCTGCAGCTCCCATAGCAGCGCCTGCGAATCGACCGCGTCTCCCAACACGAGAAGACAGACTGGATCCCTTGGAAGTTCGTATTCTTCGAGCCTGTCACTCACCCACTCCACCTGTACGTTCCATACCTTCTTGAACACCCTCCAAACAGGCGGAAGAAACCATCTTCCCGTGAGAAGTCGAGGTCCGTCGTCCGTGGTCAAAGAAAGACCGGGCCCCATCCACACGGAAGGCTTCCCTGCCAGTCCTTTTTGTCCGCTCATCCCCACGAACAGCTCTAAGAAGAGAAAGAAGCTCACGAGGATGAGAAACAAGGCGCCCCCAAAGCGCTTCCTCCTCAGGTAAAGGGTCCTCGCCCCGAGCGCCACCAGGGACGTCCACAAAGGCACTAGGTACAAAAGATATTTGGGTGAATGGAGCCCTCCAAAACGGAAAAGGTACGCCCCGTAGAGAGAAGCGGTCCCCACCATAGCGCTCACTAGGGGCAGTCTTCGTCCCCTCTGGAAAGAAGCCGCTATCCCAAAGAGCGCCAAGATAACGATCACCAAACTGTAGAAGGCAAGCTGGCTTTTCACATCCAACCGATCCAACGCGTCCACCCCCAAATCAGGCACGACAGCAAAGGGGTTCTCCCTGAGGGCCCGGGTCGAATCGATAAGACGCGTCAGGCTGGCGCGGCTCAAGAGAAGCAGGAGTCCCACCCCTCCCAAGCTTGTTCCAGCGAAGAGGATCCCCCTTGCGACGCAACCTTCCCGCTCCCGAAAGACCAACGGCACCAGGGGAACGAGTCCCATGCACAACACATCCGCCCTGAACCAGGCGGATACCCCGATCAGGAGGCCCGTCCACACCGCGGTCCTCCCTCCGGGTTGACGTCGGTGAGACACCCACAAGCCCGCCGCAAAGAAAGGTGCGGCCAGGGCGGTGGAATTGGGATAGTAGATGCCTACCCAACTCTCCTGAAAGAGCAGAACAGCCACGCCGCAAACGGGAAAAGGAAGCCTTGTGACGCGATGAGCGAAGGCTGCGGAAAACAAGATGAAAAAAAGCTGTCCCCCGGCGCTCAGCCAGGCGAAGCTCCTTACGGCATCCCAACCGAACCCTTGTCGCAGCTTGATTAGAACCGAGTAGACCCCTGCCTGAACGTCGTATCTGTAGAGCGTTCGGGGCGAATCCCACCCCTCCTCCGCCAGGGCCTCAGCCGTCAAGGCGATGTGGGTTCCGTCCCGCTCCACGGTGGAGGCGGGAAACGCGCCGCTCAGCACCCAGACCAGGCAGCCCAAGAACAGAATCCAGGCGAAAATCAGCCAAGACGAGGACCGCTCAACGGTGGATGCCGGTCCGAACATGAATCCTCCCACGCCCTTGGGTCAGTCAAGGCCGGGCAGGCGCTAGAATCAAACCTGTTCCGGGACCACGAAAGGCTTTCTATAGTTCCTCGTGAGCAGCTTGTTGGCCTTTTTGCTGTCCACAAACTGTTCCGTCTCCGCGTTGAAATTTAAGCAGGGACCCAGCCGATACTGGGCGCCTTCTGGATCCACGCCCAGGGCCTCTGTATTGGACAACATCGTCATGACGCTATCCTTCACCACGTCGTTCTGTTGGAAAATCTGCGGCCGTTCCTCCCAGGGCACCTCTTCTCCAAGCCTGTAAGAGATGTTGCCCAGATGGCAAAGCGCGCTGGAGTAGTGTCCCTCAAGAATCTCCGCGTGGAGCTTCTCCTTCTTCCTGCTGCGAACACAATCAATGAAGTTGCTCATAATCTCGCCCGTTTCAATGTGGTACTCCACGTCCCCAAGCGGTTCCCCTTTGTCCTTGCCCTTCGGGAAGAACTGTCCGTGTTTGATCACGCCCTCTTCCATGTAGAACTCCACGTCCACAATCCGGGGGTAGTTTTCCTTTAACCGGTTCTCAACCAGTCCCCGGGTCTCGAAAAGCAGCAGGGAATCGCCATAGTCAAAGAGAGAAATCAACATATTGGGGGTTTCGCCCTGATCCTTGAAGTCGGGTCCGTTCACCCAGCGTCCCCCCATCGAGACCACGCTCTCCGGCAGCGTTTTGCCCAAACCCCAACGGGCCAGATCCATCTGGTGAACCCCCTGGTTCCCGATGTCCCCGCAGCCTGTGTCCCAGAACCAGTGCCAGTTGTAGTGGACCAAGTTGCCGTGGTAAGGCTGCTTGGGTGCGGGTCCCAGCCACAGATCAAAATGGAGGTTTTCTGGAGGATCTTCCTCGGGACGGTACCCGATGCTCCAGCGGGGCTTGCAGCAATATCCTTTGGAGACCAGCAACTTGCCGTACTTGCCGCTCTTCGCCGCGGCCACCGCCTTGGCCCAACCGCCGCTCGCCCGGCTCTGGGTGCCATGCTGCACGATCCTGTCGTACTTCCTGGCGGCTTCCACGCATTTCCTGCCCTCGAACACGTTGTGGCTGCAGGGCTTTTCCACGTAGACATCTTTTCCCGCCTGGCAGGCCAGAACCGTTACCAGGGAGTGCCAATGGTTGGGTGTGGCCGTGGTCACCACGTCGATCTCGTCGCTTTCGAGAAGCTTTCTCACGTCGGTATACTTCTTGACCTGGATATTTTTCTTGGCCAGTTCTTCGGCCTTGCCGTTGAGCACGTTCTCATCCACGTCGCACAAGGCGACCAACCTCACCCCCGGGTTGTCCACCAGTCTCCTAATGTGACTTCCCCCCTGTCCGTGAAATCCGATCACCGCGGCGCGGACATCGTCATTGGCCCCGAGGACCTTGGCGAAGGGTCTTCCCGCCACGACCCACCCGGCCCCTACAGCGGTCCCCTTGAGAAAACTACGACGTGATACCTTTGGCATGGAACCCTCCTTCATTGCACGTGAGTCAAATCGATTGAAACCGATCATAGCCTGCTGTGCCGCTAGGATCAAGGGAAAGGCTTCACCGTTTCAAAAGAAGGTCGTGGCAGGTTCGGACGATGGTTTCGGAGTCGTGGATGGCGGCGGCTGCGTCGTCGGCTGAAATGGTATCCTTGGGCGCCCCCTCGGTCCAATGGTCCGGGTACAACGAGGCCACGGTGTAGCGGTCTAACCGCTCAGCGCAGCCCAGGAGGCGCTTCACATTCGCCGAACCAGCCAGGTCAAGTCCTTCGATCAATTGGACGCAGACGTTTCCGCAGCCCTGTTCGTCCCTAAACTGGTACACCGCCTTCAATGCTTTTTCCGCCGCCTGCTGTGCCGCAAAACACGACCATTCGTGCAAACCGCCCTGCTCTAAGTGCCGCGCGCTCTCCACGTCCCGTTCCGCCTGTGCAAGCCAGTCCAACTCTCTCGACGGCAAGATCTACCTCTTTTCCGAATCGGCCGTCCCCGACCGTCTGGCGATCTCGACGGACCTCGGACGCTGGACTACTCGCCGCTGACTGTATAAAGGACAGTCCTCCAAATCCGCCCTCTCCAAGGTTAGTCTGCCGTTGGATGCCGCCTCAAACAAGCTCGCGAGCCGTTCTGGACGCTCCACCTCGTAGAGTTGGAGGGACGTGTCCGAGAGATCGATCCCTTTGCCTGTATGTCCCAAAACGATCTTGGCCAGTCCTTCCCTGGTAAGGCTGTCTGGATCCACGTGAAACACGACGGGCTTCTCCCTTGTATCCCCGGCGTTTCCTCTCGCTTGGCCGGGCGGATAGTAAATGGCCCCTGTCGAGAAATCCACGGCAAAGGCAATGATCCCAGGGATGAGAAAGAAGAAAAGACAAACCCCGTCCATCACCACCACCCCCGGGTCGACGCGTCCCGAGACTTGCCCGTGCCTCTCTGGATACAGGATGGTTCCGCAAGACAACGTCAGAAGGGCGACCATCACCAGGCAGACGAACCACGAATTCATTAGAGCGCGTTCCTTCATTTTCATGGGCTCCCTCCTTTCAATCCGCGAGAATCAGGGCAGACCCCATTCTTTGGCTTCCCGTCCTGTTTCGTCCTATTCTGTCCAATTATTTTAGCGCTTTTCAAAGAAAAAACGCACCCCCGACTAGACCGAAATCCACGTGCACGGCACCAGGCAGTCCTCCGGGCTGTCGGTTCCGTGCTTTCCCTTCTTCTCCCCGGGCCCAGCGTCCTTCCTGTCATGCTGTCCGTGATCAGCCAGGAGAATGACCGCATATCGGTTGGAAGTCAAGAACGGTATCAACCTGCCGAGACGCGCATCGGTCTCTCTCAACATGGGAACGACCTCTGGCGAAGAAGGACCCAGTTTATGGAAAAGGGTGTCCACTCTACCCAACTGAGCGATCAGGAACTGGGGCTCATGGTATTCCACAATCTCTTGTATCTTGTCCGCCACCCTCTGATCGTCCCCTTCCCCTGCCTTTCCCCAGATGTCCGCGCAGCGTCCCAACAGCTTGTCCCCGGTGTATCCGTCGAGTCCCACACCCGCGCTCTGCCCCCCGTGCTCCCTGACCACGTCAAACAGGGTCTCGCACTGAAAGTCCTCCGTCTTGACCCTGACCCCGTGAACGGACAGCTCCGCTCCGGTCACCATGCAGGCGAAGTTAACAGGGGTGACGGAGGGAAGAATGGATTTGAGGGTGAGACTCCGCTCCTGGTGGAGGGACTCCATGAAAGGCATCACGTGATGCCACTTTCCCCAGGCAAACTCGCCCAAGGCATCCGGGGCCAGAATCGCCAGCCGCTCGGACCCGGACAACGCCTCCGCGATCTCAGGCACAGGCCCGGCCGCGGCGCTCGCTGGAGGAGGAAGTCCCAAAGCAGCGCTCACCGTGGGAGCCACGCGCTTCATGGAATACATTGCCCTCTCAGGCTTCACCTCAAAGACCATCATCCTCTGATCTTACCACAGGCGGCGGGCGGGCGGGAGAAGAGCAGATGCCTAACCTTGCCCGCGTGGGTAGATCCCGGGACAATAGACCTAACCTATGAAACCGCGCGGGACAGCGACCCTACTGACCGAAGAGACCGATGCCTTCTAAGAACAGGACTTCCATCATGATGTTGATCTTGCTGGCTTGCACGCGTTCCTCGGCTGGAGTTCCAAAGGAGGCCTTCATCGACAGACTAGGTTCTTCCGTCAAGAAGGGTGGCTTCCAGATGGAAGACTTCTGGGTGTGGGGGGCTTCGGTCATCCGAGGCGAAGACGGAAAGTACCATCTATTCGCCTCCAGGTGGCCCAAAAAGTGTCCGTTCTTCAATGGTTATATCTTTTACTCTGAGATTGTTCGGGCAGTATCCGACCGACCGGAAGGCCCGTTCACATTCCAGGACGTGGTGCTCCAGGAAAGAGGACCTGACTTTTGGGACGGCAGAGTCACGCACAATCCCACCATTCATAAGCATGGGGACACCTACCTCCTTTTCTATATTGGCACCACGTACGACGGGGAGGGGCCAACTCCCGAAGAGCTTGTTGATCCTGTATCCCCGGAGATTCAGCTTCTCAAGAGCAGAACCTACGGAAAAATCAGGATCGGACTGGCCGAGTCCAAATCCGTTCTGGGACCCTGGGCAAGAAAGGACAAACCGGTGCTTCTCCCCCGGCCGGGCAAATGGGACGACAATGTGACCACCAACCCGGCGCCCTGCGTCGCGGATGACGGCAGCATTCTCTTGATCTACCGCTCAAATGCCCACGGGAAGGGAACGCGTCTGGGCGTGGCGAAGGCGGACGGCTTAGGAGAGCCTTTCCAACGGCTCCGCGACGATCACCTCGACCTTCACGTGGAAGATCCCTATCTTTGGTGGGCGGACGACCACTATGAGATGATCGCCAAAGACCAGTCAGGCTCGTTGACAGGCGAATTTCATGCCGGGGTGCATGCCACATCCAAAGACGGCATGGAATGGATCGTCAGCCAACCGGCCAAAGCCTACTCGCGTCACATCCAATGGGACGACGGCACCGAGACGGCTCTGGGCAACTTTGAGCGTCCCCAGCTCTTGATCCAAAACGGAAAGCCTGTCTGTCTCTACTGCGCCGCGGCGGACGGCAGCGGACGCTTCAAAAACATGTCCCGCACCTGGAACGTGGCGACGCCCCTTTTGGAAAGGACCTCTGAATGAGAAAGGACAAGGACCCCTTGCGGGGCTCGGCTTCGCCGCGTCTATACCGTTGGATGGATATCCGATGGGTCTGGGTTTTGTGGGCACTCAGCGCGCTCTTTGGCTCGAACGAGGCAACCGCGTCCGATTCTCGAAGAGAAAAGGCGACGACTGGACTGCGGAAAGCGCTTTCCTTCTATGAAAAGCGCCAGACAAACGGGGGATGGGCGTCCCACTACGCTCCGGACCTCACAAAGCGGTGGGGAGAATGGCGTCCCACGCATCCCAACGTGGTGACGATACAGGACAGCGGCACAACCGGCATCGGCTTGCTGTTCGTCCAGGCCTCCCACGTACTAAAGGAGCCACGGTGGCTCGACGTGGCCCGGGAGACAGGCGAACTACTGATCCAAGGACAACTGCCCAACGGCGGTTTCACCCAGGAACTTCAGATCACCCCTGAAAGCGTTCAAGGGGTTCACCAGCTTCTGCCTTATCCGGAAACCCCGCGTCCAGACAGTCAGGGCGTTCTAGAAAACAACGCCACCGATAGGGCGATCGAACTGCTCCTTGTGCTGTTCGACGCGACTGGGGACAAAAAATATCTCGACGCGGCGCGCAAAGCTGTGGACTTCCTGGTCGCGGCGCAGTTTCCCTGCGGCGCCTTTCCGCAGCGACACCCTAGTTCGGACGGATATGACAAGTATTTCACGCTCAACGACGGCGCCACCACAGACTCGATCCTGCGTCTCATCAGCTTCTATCGGCGCACTGGGCAGGACCTCTACCTACACGCGGCGCGGAAGGGCGGAACGTGGCTGCTGAGCGCGGTCCTGCCCGACCCTACCCCGGGGTGGGCGGAGCAGTACGACCACGCCAACGCGCCCGCCAAAGCCCGCTCGTTTGAACCCCCCGGGGTGGGAACAGAGATCACGGTCATGGCGGTCGAGGCCCTCACCGAACTCTATCTTCTCACAGGAGATCGGCAGTTTCTAAAGCCTGTCGAAAAGGCCTGGAAGTGGCTTGAAGCCACACAGACCGAAAAGGGCAGCCGCTCCTTATAGTAGGTCCAGAGTTGTCCATGGGCTGGGAGGGGACCTGGCGAGGAGGTTCCCGAACTCCCAGCCTGTGGGGAACTCTGCCGCCGCGACAGAGGCGGATGTGGATA
>Ga0272442_10005012_pt1 | contig 17870 bp, 15 predicted proteins | sample SSMForm2O_FD_200262 | JGI IMG/M metagenome (GOLD analysis project Ga0272442, IMG submission 200262) | Marine sediment archaeal communities from Little Sippewissett salt marsh, Falmouth, MA, United States - SSM-Form-2O | ecosystem: Environmental > Aquatic > Marine > Wetlands > Sediment ... | reverse complement strand
TGATGTTGTTTCTTGTTTGTACTTCTTGGTTTTTATTTTCGAGTTGGTTTTGCAGATCGTTAATTAAATTAATTTTTTCGTCTAATGTTAAAATGGATTTTTTATTACTATCAGTTTCTTCTTTTAATTTTAGTTGTAACTCATCTATTGTGTTTTTCTGGTCTAAAAGATTTTTTTCTTTTTCATGTAAGTCTTGTTTTATCTGATTTATTGATATATTTTGTTGGTCAAGATTTTTTTGCAAATCTTTTTTTTCTTCAGAAATTTTTTCTTTTTCTGTTCTTGTTTTATTAAGTTCTGATTTAAGATCTTCAACTAACATTGTATTTTTATTGAATTGTTGCAACTTTTCATTTAATTGTTTTTTCTGCTCTTCAAAATCTTTATTTGCTGTTTTAAGTTGTTTTCCTTTTTCTTCAAGTTCTGTTTTAAACCAGTTCAATGTCAGCTCATTTGTTTTAAGTTGTTTATTTAAATCCGCGGTAATTTCTTTTAATTTTTCAGATTCCTTTTCTAAGTTTTTAATAGTATTTTCTTTATTTTGAAGTTTCGTTTTTATATCATCGATAAGATTATTTTTTTCTTTATCTGTTTCATTTTTATGTATTATCTGTTTTTCATTTACTTTAATTTGATTTATAAGTTTTTCAATATCTTTATCTTGATTAATTAGTTTGTTTTGCTGTTCATTTAATTGATTTGTTAATTGTTCGATTATTCCATTTCTCTTTTTTTGATCCCCTTTTAACTCATCGATTATTTGCTGTTTATTTTCTACTAAGTTTTTTAACTGATTTTGCTCTTCTAAATTATTTTTTCTTTCATCTATGTTTTTATCAACTATTTTTTTTGTTTCTTTAAGTTCCTTTTCTATTAAACTTAGTTTTTCTTCATATTTTGTTTTTAAGGCATCAATCTTATCTTCTCTGTTTTTAAGTTCTAAATCCTTTGAATCTAACTCTTTTTTCATTTTGTTTTGGCTGATAGTAATAGCCTCAATATCAGCATTTTTTGAAAATAGTGCATCTTTTGTTTCAGTTAGCTCTTTATTAATTGATTCTACTTCTTTTTGTTTTTTTTCCAGTGTTTGGTTTAATTTTTCTGATTCATTTTTTTTATCTTCAAGTTCTATGAGGTTTTCTTGATATATATTATGCTGATTTGTTACTTCTTGTTTTACAATCTGTAATTGTTGTTGTTTTCTTTTTAAGTCAGCTTCCAATTGTTGAATAATAAAATTTTTTTCATCTAGCTCATTTTTTGAATCCTGCCACATCTTACTAACTCTGTAGATTTCATTTTGTTTTTCATGTAGATCTTCGTTTTTTTCTGCTAGGTCTTTTTGCATTTTTCTAATAAAATTTTTTTGTTGTTTTCCTTTTTCTAGATGTGTCTTAACTTCGTGTTCAGAAAAATCACTATGTGCAGATGACTCTTTTTTTGCTTTTTGCTTATTATTGGTTTTAGATATAGCATTTTTTATGATACTTATTTCACCTAAAACCTTTCCATTTTTACTATAGAGTTCTGTATCAACTTCTAGGGATAAAACATCTCCTTGATTGTTGATGACATCTAGATTTCTGATGGTAGTATCTTTACCTATCATTTTTGATATTTGTCTGTACAGTACTTGTTTTTTCGAATCAGAAGTTAAAAATCCTGTATCCTGGAGAGGAATACCAATTATATCGTCTTTTCTGCATCCAATTTTTTTACAAAAAGCATCGTTGACTTCTAAGATTTCTCCTTTTTTACTTGTGATAAAAACGGGTTTATCGCTGTTTAAATAGTATAAGTTTAAGTCTTCATCTGGGCTTTCAGCTTTTTTATTCTTTTTTCCAGAACTAGTTATCATATTATTTTCCTCACCCCAAGCGTATTATGCTTGATTGGTCTCCTAAAGCCCTCTCCTGAGTGCCAGAATAAGTATGTATTAATAGATATTAATCTTTTTTTAATTTTTGCTAACTAACCTATTTTTCTATAATTAACTTATTTACTCGTTATTTACAACAAGTTTTTCAACAGCGATTTTTAATTCGTTGTAATCTTCTTCAAGTTTTTCATATTTTTGTTGAAGTTCAAAATATTTTTCTTTATATACATCATGTTTAGCTAAAGGTTTTTTATTTTCATAATAAGAATCATCTTTTTTTTCATTATTTTCAAGTATTAGATTGTCTCTAATGCTTACATCCATTTTTACCATACAACCAAATGAAGTTTTATCAAGTCGTTCTAATAACTGCTTACATTTTTTTATGTTTACATCAAGGACATTTACTTTATGACGGTGTGTAGATACATCCTCTGAAAATTCTCTTCTATCAATATCTTTTATTAATCTTTTTTCGGTTAAATCCATTAAGTTTTCCTTTAAGGCTATTCTTTCTCTTTCTAATACTGAAAGGCGTTTATTGAGCATTTCTTTTAATGCCATAGTTTCTTCCATGTATTTTGCCATTTCATCATCATGTTTTAAAAAAATACTGTAGAGTTCTTCATGGGTTATCGCTTCATCTTTCAGAAGAGTTGTAAGTTCAGGGGATATTCTGTCTTTAAACTCAAATTTTTCTATTATTTTAAGTGCTTTGTTATACCATCCTGAAGTAAAAATTAAACCGTTTTTATCTTCTTCAAATTGGTTTATTGGAAAACTTAACACATTGTCTGATTTGTTATCTTTTATTTTATAGGCAATAAGGTTTTTTTCTTCATCATATACCATATCAAAAATAATTCCTAGTTTTTCACCGGTATCCTCTAAAAAAACTGGTTTATTTTTATAATCTTTTTGGATTAATGTTTTTCTCTTCTTTGGTATACTTGGTTCTTTTTTTTCTACTTGGCTAGTTCTTATTTTGTTTTTTTCTTCAATTTGTTTGGTTTCTATAATTTCTTCAAGTTCGTTGGTGTCTTCAATTTTTTCATTAACCGATTTTTTTTGTATTTTCTTGTTTTTATCTTTTTTAATGTATTGGTTTATCTGTTTTTCCTTGTTTTTTTTATTTAATCCTAAACCTAATTTCATTTTCTTCTTTTTTATTGTTTCAATTTTTTTATCGTCTTTTTCATTAGGAATAATATTTTTTTTATTATTTTTGAAAAACCCCATTTGTTATTTCTCCCATCAACCTTCTATAGGTCACAGCTTCCCTCCAATAAGATGAATACATCTTTTTGTTCTTTAAGATTTCGGATAGATCGGGTTATCCACCAAGACACCAAACATATAGGGATTAATAGAGCAGCAAATACAAGTATGTAAACTCCTAGTGTACCCATGCTTAGTGCAATTAACTCTACAACTTCAAGATTGTTAAATACTAAATAAAAAAACGTTTTTAAAATAGAGTATGTGATGATAATGGTTGATGAGATTACACACGTTAAAATTATTTTTTTTCTCATCTTGCAGCTTATAATAAAAGCTATAATTCCTGCTGTAATTGATGCAATAACCATAGCGAGAAGTTCACTATTACATAAGAGTAATGCTGGTATAACTATCAGTGATGCACTTATTGGTTTTTTTATATCTGTAACTCCAAGTTCAATATTTTTAATCCAGCCAAATCTTCCATCTAAACCACTTGTTATTCTTTTTTTGATAGATTTAACAACAGTTAGTATTCCCTTTTTAAGAAATAACTTTGGTGCAAATCTCCAAGATAGATCTATACTTATATCTATGTATTTTTGATTAAATAATGATGTTAGGATAATAGTCCCAACAGTTAAAACTGTCAATATACATGCTGATAATAAATCTAACAGATATAAGGATCCTGCACCGTGCCAGCTACATAAATTTTGGATAAATTCATCTGGAAACATGTACCAAAAAGGTGATGAATAAACCATGATTTTTCCATTGTATATTCCATTTTCAATTTCTAATGGCGCGGAAACTGTAATCGGTACCGAAATTGATTCTCCGGATTCAATTTTAAACGCTGATCTATCTAAAAATTGATTTAGCTTTCCTTGACCGAATATTATTCCTTTAACTGGCATAATTCCACTGTTAAAAACGGGTAAATCTCTAGAAAAACTTGTTGTTCCAGGCTCTACAGACCCTAGTTGAAAATATCCTTTTTCTGGAAATTCCCCTACACCAACGGAGGCGTTATTTGTGTCATAAGCAAAAGCATGGATAACAAATAAAAATAAGATATATATCACTAAAAACGAAGCAAATGTTTTTTTCAGATTTAGTGGATGGGATCCAAGAATATTAAAACGGATCTTCTCTTTATTTGTTTTTTGTTTTTCAGGGAGAATAAAAACACCAACAATTAGAAATATAACTGAGATAGTTAATGGTGTAAATATCCCAACATAGGAAATTGAATCTTTTGGCTCACTAGGTCGTGCTAAAAATTCAAACCCTTTATTCAACCAAATACCAATATTGCCTATCAATGGAATTTTCAATGGGATATTACCAATTGTAATAGCTTTACCTAGAAAATTCCTATCAGTTACATATGGTTCTGGGATATGAGGTCCTGACTGATCAGGATATTTATTTGCATCTCCTTTAGTAATAAGAGCTGTTTTCCCCCAAGCTTGCTTAACATCAACAACCCTATGTAGCACTAATCGTTCATCAGGCCAACTAATCCAACTTTTAAACACAATTACGTCACCAGTTTTAACATCATTGATATCTGTTGTAGTCCAAGCCACTATGTCGCCTTCCATTAGAGTTGGACTCATTGAGTCTGATGTTACAATATCTATTGGAAAAGGAGTCCCAGATATTACAGATAAAATTCGTGTTGAAAGAAGCATTAATATTGATAAAAAAAGTAAATTACCAATAAAAATCTTCATAGTAATTTTCATTTATTTTTAATCCCCCTTGTTTGCTTAATTGTTTTTGATTTTTTAAGAATTAGTTCGCCATCTTTATGAGGGATTATTTCAATATTATCTCCATTTTGGATATTATATGCTTCAGCAAACTGACTTGGAATCGTCAAAACAATGCTACTACCTGATAGTCTTGTCTTTCGCATTAGAGGCAAATACCCATCCCATTTGTGAATATATACTGAAATATATATACCTTGTGTTTTATTTGGATATATACCTTTTATTAAGATAACTCAATGTACAAATCTTAATGAAAAATATTGACAAAAATTAAGTTAATATATACAAAAAGAATTTGATGGAGGAGAAATTTTTTTATGTATCATCTCCAACATGTGTATTTGCTTCAAAATGAATCCATATTCGACCGGTTTTACTTCCACCAGAACCAAATCCAGAACTAGGTATGTCAAGAGAAATCTGAACCCATACATAATCTGATCCACATGCATAGCTATTTGCCCCACCAGATGCTCCATTAGTACAATTGCGAGCAACTGTACTATTACCTTCAATGAATTGTACATGGGAAGTAGTATCCCACATTGTAGTTGCCGTTGATGAAAGTGTAGCATTATACTTCAATGTTCGAACGTCTCCATCTCCTCGTGCAAGTGACCAAATACAGGCACCATCACCGCCATGATTTGTCGTATTTTTATTCATCACAAACTTAGATGTGCTATCACTATCTGCTTGAGTATCAGGATCCCCATGTAACCAAATTTGAAACACATTAGGGGTTCCTGCACCAAGTGAAACATTAATTTTCGTGATATTTACTGCAAAAGGCTCTTCATTAACAATACCAAATGCAGCAACATATGTTTTATTTGTACCTGCACTCCAATCGCCAAAATCACATGTTAATATTATATTTGTACCATTTGATCCAGATGCTGATCGTATTACCCTACTTCCATCAGACGAATTATCACGACCAATAAATCTAATATCAGCATTACTTGGGTGAACTATATCAAATGAAAATTGTACTTTGGTTGTAGCATACTGAGTAGCCATTGTCATACTTAAAACTACGAGCATAACACCTAATATTGTTAGACGTCTATCTATTCTCATCCCATCCACACATCCCAATTTTAAAGAACTAACTTAATTGGTGCATCCGTGCTATTGCAAATGAAATACTTATATATAAATATTATTGAAAAAACCAGGGTTACCTGCATATGCACCAGGATATAATTTGCACTAAAATCCTAATACTTAGTTATTTGCAGGCTCATATGGATTAAACGCTGGATCGCCAAATAAATTATACTCATATAAACAAGTATATTTTTTCTCCAGACACTTTGCATCGTCATCACTAGTAGGCTTAATGTTGTTATTAAACAAATCAAGATCTGCCTGTGTTGTAATCGCAAGTGAAAGAGGTGGTGTCCAAAAGAATTCCGAGTCGTAATCTGTTGGTAAAAACTTGTTTTTTGCGTTTCTAAATGCAGTTCCCACGTCAAGGTTGTTCTCTGTTAAATCCTCAAATATATTCATTGCATGAAGTGATGAGAAATGTGGGTCTTGAAGATCTGGATTTCTTCTTGTTTTTATATATTCGATTAGGCCAAATCCTATATCATTTCTTCTTGCGTCTAAATATCCTGGTCCAGGGGTTCCCCTTGAGGAAGCTATAAAAGTGTTAACTCCTGAATGAAGATAAGCTTGTGAAATACAACATTCTGGATAAAGACCATCGATTCTTCCAACATAGCAGCTTTCCACCATCATAACGGAGGGTCCAAGATCCATGTTTTCAACCGCACGAACATTATATCCACCAATTGTTCCTAAACCACTCATAATTGGAAGCGTAGTCCACCGGGATAGTATCTGATCTAGAATCACTGGTCTAAACGACATTGCCTCAAGTTGTACATCGCCATGAAGATACCCCATGGGCTGTCCATGGCCAAATGAATAAATAAAGTTGCTGTTTTCTTGGTTGTCTCCGCCTTGTATTCGATTGTCCCCGGCTAATAGGTTGAGAAGGATTTTTGGTAAAAATATTCTATTTAAACCTATCTTGCTTATGTCTCTGATTGTTTCCTGTGTAAATCCGCGTTTCATTGACTGCAAGTTTTCAGTGCTGATAACGTTAAATCCACCTTCAGATACCTGTTCACTTATCATCATGTTTTCAAAATGAGCTTGTCCTGTTGGCCATTTACAGGGTAATTCATGCACTGAAGGCATTAATTGACGTAAAATATCGATAACAGGTAGTCTTTGAAAATCAGTTCCGCTACCGGTTTGAACTGTTGCTGTGTTTTTCCATTCGGAGTCATCCATGTTTTCTAAAATATTTTCATAGAAAAACGTACGAGTAATAAGTGCACTTGCGTCCTGAACGTCCCAGCCTGTTATTCTCCCAACAATGTTTTCTTGGTATGGGAGCTCTGATAATTTATCCATGCCGTAAATTGTTATTCTATCATTACGTGGTACGGGGTCAATGTTTCCATATATGAAATCCCCTGCGACATCCCAGCCATAATATAGGGTTATTGCATCTTCTGTGTCATAATAATAATAATAGGGTATCATTGTTGCATCACCAACAAGGGCGATGTGAACAGGATCATCTTCATATGAATTTTTTAGTTCTTCAAGATTATCTTCATTATTTTTGTCAAAATTAATGCCTCTTATCTCTGCAAGAATTTCATTTATTGACTCATGAATATCAAAAACATGGTCATTGACATCTTCAATGAGATCAGGATTCGAAACGGGATACACAATTCCAGATGCTGGATCATCAAGTATTTCTTCACTTGATGCAAATGCAAACTCTGGTTTTGCAAAAAGTATTCCTTTGTGATAAGCAGTTAGATACGGTGCAACTGATGATAGTGATTTCATTGAAGGAATAACAGGGGTTTCTAGGTTTTCAACTGTAACAGCAATTTCATAATCACCTGTTTTAGCTGTAATGATTCTTCCTGAAACAACAAGAGTGTAGGTTCCTGGTTGATCGTAAACTATGGTATCCCAATGTATTCTATCTTCAGTAATGCTTCCATCGGAGGCTCGCTCGGGGACACCACCAATGGTGAATAAAAAACCAATTCTTTCGTCGTTAGGATCATAAGGCTGAATAATGAGTTGTCCACCTGTTTCTTCAACGTCTTCTGGAGCAAGGTTTTTCGCATCTATTGTAATTCTTGCATATTTATAATCTTTAGGTACCTCAAACTCATGTGCAGTTGTTACAGGTGCACCTCTTAGGCCACCAAGCGCCATACCTGGTAAATGCCCCATGGTAAATGATACAGAGCTTAATGTACCATCAAAATGATAAGGTTTAGTTTCTAATACTTTAGGTTCAGTTATATCTAATGGGTTTGCTAAAGTTATATAATCAACTTCGCCAAATTTATTTTCAATTAAATGCATTGATGCATTAACAATGTCATCAACTGTTTCAAATTTAAGGGTTTGACGATAACCGGAAATGTTTCCACAGACAATTGATGATTCAACTCCAAGTTTTTCTAATACATTGCATACTTCATTATCAACTTCATCTGTAACAATTACAGGTATGCTAAGATATGAAGCAATTGGCACCGCGGCAAGTCCCAAGTTATACCCGCTTTGTTTTTCTTCAATTATCAGAACGCTATCACTATTTTCCCAAAATCTTTGAGCAATTTCAAGAGAGTATTCTTTTACAGATTTTGAACTATCACCTATCACAACATTTGAGTTTATCCCAATCATTTCCTCTGCGCGTATGATAGCTTTTGAAGGATCATTAAAATCTTTAACATATAATGGTAAAACTTCCTGCTCTCCTGTTTTATTGTAATGAACTGCAAGAGGAGTTACTATTAAAGGGTAATAAGGTGAATGCGTAGAGACAATAAGACTGTCTGGAAGATCTCCAAGAACTCCAGATAAATCTCGTAATTCATCAAGGCTTTCAATGCCTGTTTTTGTTTTATCAGGAACCCATGTATAAATTCCAATTCCTGCAATGATTAGTATTACTACACCGATAGTTATAATTATTTTATCGTTTTTCATCATGGTTTTAAATCCCCCATAATACTGAAGCTTTTGACTCTGTGATTTACTATATTGGTATGTTTCTATATAATATTTTCTATTAATTATATCTTAGAAAGTGGTATCATGAATAAATTAATAAGGATGACATTTATTACCCGCGAAGTAGGAGAATGAAACATATGGCAGAAGAAATGTCACCTCAGATTCAAGATCAAATTAACAGACTTCAACAATTAAGATCACAATATCAAATGATTGCTCAGCAACAACAGCAAGTAGAATTAAGACTAAGAGAGGTTGATGAAGCATTAGAAGAACTTAAAAAAACTGATGGAAAAGCCCCTATTTATAAAAGTGTTGGAGCAGTTCTTATTAAAACAAAAGGTAAAACTGAGGTTGAAAAAGAATTAAAATCAAACAAAGAAACATTAGAACTACGGAAAACCACGCTTGAAAAACAAGAGGGGCGAACCCGGGAAAAACTAAATGAACTGCAAAGTAAAGTACAAAACGCACTAAATTTAAATACTGATGGAGCAGCATGATAAAGCAAAGGAATCTGTCGGTTTACAAGGATCACAAGACTGGTTTATTTTTTAAAATCAGTATAATTTTTGGCATACTTTTACTTTTTATTGGTTTAGTCTTTAGAGTGTCTTCAACTACTTTTTTATCACAAGCAAATATTGATGCAATACTTGCTTTTTCAATAATTTTTATTTTTGTGGGTTTAATCTTATATTTTTTCCATTATCAATTTTTAAAGCTCTCTGAGATTGCAGAAGAAATAGAAAAAGAGCATGATGCATAATGAGTATTCATTACTTTCCAAATCTTCTTGTTCTGGTCTGATATGTTTGAATGGCCTTCATGAAATCTCTTTTTTGAAAAGCTGGCCAATAGACATCTGAAAAATAAAGCTCAGAGTATGCTAGCTGCCATAAAAGAAAATTAGATATACGTTCTTCACCTGAGGTTCTTAGTATTAAGTCTGGGTCCGGGAGACCATTTGTATAAAGGTATGATGAAAACTTTTCTTCAGTGATATCGTTTAATGTAATATTGCCTGTTTTTACATCATCTGCTATTTGTTGTATCGCCTGAATTATTTCTTCTCGTCCACCATAGGCTAGTGCGATATTGAGTATGTAGTTGTCATAGTCTTTTGTTTGTTGCATAATATAGTTTGCAGATTGTTTTATGTCGTCTGGTAAGGAATCTATATGTCCTAAAATGCGTATTTTTACTTTATTTTTATGGACTCTTGAATCTTTTTGTGCTTTATCTAGTTCGTTTCTACAAAGTTTCATTATTGTGTTTATTTCAGAGTTATTTCTGTTAAAGTTTTCTGTAGAAAAGGCGTAAACTGTGAGTATTTTTATGTTTAAATCAAAACACCATTCTAGTACTTCTTCGAGTTTGTCTCTTCCGAATATGTGGCCTGCTTCTGGTGAGAATCCAAGGCTTGTAGCAAATCTACGGTTTCCATCCATTACTACTGCAACATGTTGTGGTACAGGATGTTTTTTAATTTCTTCTTTTAGTTTGTAATCTCGGAATAGTTTGATTTTTTTAGTGATGTGATTGTAGATTGGCGATTGGTATATTGTCGTTATTATTTTTTGTCCCGTAGTACTAGTGAGAGCGTATTTTTCTAGTTCGCTTATTTTTTTTCCTGCAATGGTTTTTAGTTTTGGTTTTTTGTTTCTAATTGGAGTTCTCCCCTGTTTTTCTTTCTAATAGTTTTTTTGTTTATATACATGTTGATAGAATTTTTTTTTGGTGTATTTTTCTATTTACAATATTTTTTTAATTTCGATTGAAGACAGAAATTTCTATTAATAAAATCCTGAATTAACTCCTTTTTCGAAGATATTAAATGTTAATCTCCAAATCCAAGAAGAAAAATTAAGATTATTTTTTTTACATGTTCTTTTTAATAAATTTGTTGAAGAATAAACTTCGTTATAAATTCTTTGCCATTCTGATTGCAGTTCTTCTGGTGACATGTTTTTTGGGTGAAAAACAACATGATTCAGATCATATTTTGACCAATCCTTTGTAAATATTCTTCCATCTGCGTCAAGTTTATGATATAATGGGGTTCCAGGAAACGGAGTAAGTATTGCAAATCGAGGTACATCTATGTCGATTGAAGATATATTTTGTAATGTTTCATCCATGGTTTTTTTTGTATCGTTGTCAAAACCGAACATGAATGTGCCACCCACTGAGATTCCGTGATCATGAATTTTTCTAATTACTTTTTTACTCGTTTTTGTATCGATTGTTTTTTTCCCAAGTATATTAATGGTTTTATTTGATAATGATTCAAAACCTATATCTATTGCAATGCATCCTGCTTCACTAGCTAGTTTTAAAAATTCTTCGTCTTTTAATGGTAGGTCTGCATTCATCCAACATCGAAATTTTTTCTTTAAAACTTTTAGCTCTTTAAATAGGGTTTTTGTATAATCTGGGTTCAATGTAAAAGATGAATCATAAAAGAGTATTATTTTTTGTGGAATTACGCGTATCTCTTCTATTACATTTTCAATAGTTCTTGTACGAAAGATACAACCAAATTGTTGATTTGTAAGTGTACAGAATTCACATCCAAAGGGGCAACCTCTGGAAGCTTGAACGCCTGCAGTTAATGAATTTTTGTTGAGTATTTCCCGATCTGGATGTGGTATATCTTTGAAATATACTGGTTTTTTTTGGTAATAAAATGGTTTCAATTCCCCTTTCTTATGATCCTTTAATAGTTGGGGCCAGATATGTTCTGCTTCTCCGATTACAATACTATTTGCGTGTTGTTTTGCTTCATTTGGTAAGATGGATGGGTGCCATCCTCCTAGAACAACTGTTTTTTTCTGCTGTCTAAACTTGTCTGCAATTTCATAAGCTCTTAGGGCAGAAGATGTATGTATACATGAAATTGCTATAAGATCATAATTTTTCTCTGTAAATTTTATGTTATTGTAGGCATCATCTATCACTCGAACGGAATGGTTTTTGGGTGTTATTGCAGCAATCTGTTGTGTCGATAAACTAGGATTAACAAATAGATTTCTAACTATGCTATTAAAGAATGAGGTTTTTTCTTGATTTATGTTCAGTGCGTTTATAAGTAGTATTTTCATTTAGTCTTGTTATCTATTAGAGGATATTATTATCTTTGTATTACCCGTGATTTACCAATCTTTATATTAAATAGTTTCTGTTAATTCATGGTTGATCAGGTCAGGTTGCCTTGAAATGTTGTTAGTATTAATTTTTTTGTGTACCCTACTGTTTTAAATAATATAATGGTATTTCGCTTCTTTACTTTCCTTTAATTGTAAGGTGATTAATCTGGGAAACATACGTCATACACATATTAAAAATATTGCAATAGAACTTGTAAAAAATCATCCTAATCAGTTTTCTGCTAAGGATTTTCAGCAAAACAAGGAAAAGGTTACTGAGCTTGCTGATATTGATAGTAAACTTATCAGAAATCGTGTTGCTGGGTATATTACTCGTTATTTAGCGTCTCAGAATCGAGGGAGACTTAGAAGACCCATTTCTGAGTAACAACCCAATATTATGTTGGAACCCATTGATAGAGCTTTAGAGGATCTTCGCATTGGAAAATTTGTTTTAATATTTGATGATGATAAACGAGAAGGTGAAACAGATTTAGTTATGGCGTCTCAGTTTTGCAAACCTGCTTCAATTCGCCGAATGAGAAAAGATGGTGGTGGATTGATATTTCTTATGGTATCGAGTGCCATTGCAGATAGACTTGAATTACCTTTTCTATCTGATATGTTTTTGGATATAGATGGAAAATACCCGGCTTTAAAGGCCCTTAGAGCAAATGATATTCCATATGATACAAAATCTTCGTTTTCGGTATATATTAATCATAGGGATACCTTTACAGGTATCACTGATAATGATAGAAGCCTTACTATGCATGCGTTTGCAGATATGGTGCCAGAAATTGAGAAGTTAGATAATGGTTCTGCCGTTAAACTATTTGGTGAATCTTTTCGATCACCAGGTCATGTTCCTATATGTGTTGCAAGTAAAAATCTTTTAAATGAACGAGCAGGTCATACTGAACTGGTTATATCGCTTCTTCAAATGGCAAATCTTACAGCTTGCGGTAGTGGCTGTGAGATTATGGGCGATAACGGAAGAGCTTTATCTAAAGAAAAAGCAAGAAAATATGCAGAAGAAAATGATTTTGTTTTCCTTGAAGGAAAGGATATAATAAGGACTTGGAAGAAATGGTCACCGTAATGGCTACTGGTACTTTTGATATTCTTCATCTTGGCCATATTTATTTTTTAAAAGAGGCAAAAAAACTTGGAGATAAACTTGTTGTAGTTGTAGCCCTTGATTCAACTGTGAGAAAGTTGAAACATGAACCCATTAACCCTGAAGTTATCCGGGTGAATTTGATTAAGGAGTTACGACTTGTTGATGAGTGTTATCTTGGAAATGAAAATGATATGTATGCAATTGTTGAAAAAATTAAACCTGATGTAATTGCACTTGGTTTTGATCAGATTCATGATGAACAGAAGATTAAAGAAGAGCTGAAAAAACGGGGTGTTACATCAAAGGTTACACGTCTACCAAAATATGAGGGTAGAGAAGATCTTGAGGGTACACGTAGGATTATTCGAAAGATTATTTCAGCTTATGAATTTCAAAAGATGATGGAAAGGATAGAAAAAGAATGAAAATTGTTGGAGTTGCGGATACAACATTTGCACGATTTGACATGGCATCATCAGCAATTAATGAGATGAAATCTCAGCGTACGGGATTTAAAATTATTCGTTATACCGTACCTGGTATCAAGGATTTACCAGTGGCATGTAAAAAATTATTTGAGGAAAAAAATTGTGAGATTGTACTTGCTTTAGGTATGCCGGGTTCAAAGCCGATTGATAAACAGTGTGCTCATGAGGCAAGTCAGGGTATTATTCAAACTCAGCTTTTATGTAATAAACATGTACTTGAAGTTTTTGTTCATGAGGATGAAGCAGGAAATGAATCAGAGCTTGCATGGCTTGCTGATAAAAGATCTCGTGAGCATGCGATTAATGCATTAGATTTATTGTTTAAACCAGAAAATCTTGAAAAATTTGCAGGTAAAGGCCTTAGAGAAGGATATGAAGATGCAGGGCCTCTGAAACAATAAAATAAGGAGAATTTGTATGGTAAAAAAAGGAAAAATAAGTATTGGAGCAGTAGTATCTGAGTTTAACTATGATATAACAATGATGATGCTTGAAAGAGCACAAGAACATGCAGAGTTTCTTGGAGGAGAAATTTCAAAGATTGTGAAAGTCCCAGGTGTTTTTGACATGGGCCTTGCGATAAATAAACTTCTTCAGAAAAAAGAAATTGATGGAGTAATAGCTCTTGGAGCAGTAATTGAAGGGGAAACAGAGCATGATGATATAGTAATACAACATGCTGCTAGAAAAATTGCTGATCTTTCTATACAACATGGAAAACCTGTGGGTCTTGGTATTACTGGTCCGGGTATGACTCGTCTTCAGGCAGAAAGTAGAATAGATAGGGCTAAAGCAGCTGTGGAGACGGTTGTGAAACTCCATCAGAGACTAAAGTAGATTTTTAGCAACTACAGATTGGTTCAGGCCCTCCTTTAAAAACATAGTTAATAAGATACACTGCATCACCTACGTTTACAGAGCCATCACCATTTACATCAGCTCGACAAATAGGGGATGGTGAGTATCCTCCTTTGAATACATAGTTAACCAAACAAACTGCATCTCCAATATTTATTTGTAGATCATGATTAGCATCGCCGCAATGTGGACCACTAGGCCATTGATGCCAGTGGAAAGCTTCTAAAAAATCATACCATGAAGTATATTCTCTAAAGTTTAAAGCTTCATATCCAATTTTATCTTTGTCATATAAACTTGGATATAAACCTAATTCACCACGATCACCAATATAAACAAGTACTCCATGTGCATCTGTATTTCCTGGTCCATGTTCCTCGTAGTAACATGCTTGATTAATTGCATTTAGAACATTTAACGCACTATTTCTTATTGCTTGTGATGTGGGATCACCATCATTGACGTTTTGGATTATTCTCTCTGCAAAAGTAAACAGATCAATAAATGATTTTGTGCATGAAAAATCTCCATCGGGAAAAGCATCGTATATTTCAGTGTAATAATCAGTAATGTTGTTTGTTAAAAGTTGTGCGAAATCATCAACCGCCGGTCCGAGAATTGTTATTGTTTTTTGCATGTTAAATGCTGCAAGAGAGTCATCATCTTCAGAATACTGTGTTATGTATGTTTCAACTATATTTTGTGCAAGATCTTCGGAGGAAATTGAGGGATCGTTATATAATTGACAAAGTAGGGTATTATATGGATATCCATTTAGATTATCATGATTTTCTGATCCTATAACATAATCAACAAGAGGACCGCCCTCATTATCAAGGAGTTGATAAATAACTTCTAACATGCTCATATATGCAGCATCAAAACCAATGATGTCAATTTTAGATGCTCCTTTTGGTTCATTATTTTCTAAATGGTTTTGAATATTTTTCATTGCCGAGTTAAATTCACTCATGGTCAGATAATCAAAATCGTTTGTATAATCTTCACAAAAAGGCCTCAAATGACCACAAAATGCAGAATTCCAGCCAAATGAATGTCCTCGTATTATTAAGCAATATTTCTCTGCAGGAAACTGCTGAGTTGTCCATGTTACAAAATTAACAAGGGAGCTTGGATCTCCTGTGTTTATCTCATGTGAGGTTTGTGGTATAATATATTCATCATCGTTAAGTTCCTTTGAAACAATGACGTTATCAGATGTGATAAGATCAGGTTGTATTTTATAAAGAGCTGTGTCACCATGGTTTATTCCGTCATATATAGTAACAATATTTACGTTGTTAGGCACTCCAGCTTGTTCCATTTCATTTATATCATATAAAAATTGATTGGATATCGAATTATCTGCTGCGTAGTAGATCATAACTGTCCATTTGCTAGTTGGCGTCCATTGTGCATCACTAACATGTGAATATCCATTTGGTAAATTATAATATCGAGCTAATCCACCTAAGCCATCTGCAGGGTTTACATCTTGATCTATGGCCCACCATCCACAGTGATGAGTTGGAGCTGATGTAGCACGATTACCGATATTTGTGATATCGAGAGGCAATAAATCAACATTAGTTCCCATAGAATCTACCCATGGATAACCCCATAGAATATCTGCTACTAGCCAGCTCATCTCAGGATTTTCCGAACAATCATATTGATCAGGATTTTTTATTATTATTACGCCGTCATTATCAGTTAAATCATCGTCGACAATATCTGTGTATTCAATATACAATCCTTGTCCATTCACTGTTTCGTCAATTGCAGGTAGAAACCCCCAATACTCTTCTGGTGAAACAGCAGGCCAAGTACCGCAGATTGGATAACTACCATGAGAACCATGTCCTTCCCCTGTTGTTGTACCTAAACCAAATACATCTGTCTCTGAATAAGCATATCCTCCCACAAATACAACTGGATGAGTATCGTCTATTATATAACAATCAAAGGTTTCAGGGTTCTCTTTTTGAGTAGTATAGGCGATATAATAGTAATGATGAAAATAGTAGGTTACTCTATCGATTTCTGCTTCACTAGGATCCTGTGACGTAATTATTACATTTATATGTTCCCAGTCTCCCTCATGATTATTTACAAAATCATTAAATGGGTAGAAAAACCAGTATTGGATAACAAATTCTTCGTTATGCAAAAATAGATGTGCATAAACTGTGTTTTCATTTCTTGAACCAGCGTAATTTGGATCACCATTTTTACCATATTTGTAGGCTTGATACCATCCACTAGGTTGATCATAATATCCACCACTAACTCCACTGTATCTGTTACAATTTGAGTTAGGGCCTGCATAATCAAAATGCCAAACTGGGTAGTAGTAAAAAGAGTGATCCGCACAAGAAGGCTGAAACCAACACCATGTTTGACGATGTTCTTTCCAGAAGATATGTGAATAATCCCACCCCTGAGTTGGAAGTGCAGATTCACCCGCATACTGATTTACGTCATGTCTATAACCTGATTTCCAAAGCTGATTTTGGATCATTATATCTACTGGTTCAGGTGATACTCCTTGGTCACCTGAGTTTAGAATAAAGCATGGACAGAACATTTCTGCGAGTGTTTGTTCATATTCGTCGTTTATTCCGTTTCCATCGATATCTTGATTTGTTGTTATTTGAGAATTTTTCTTATTTTTTTCCATGTTTTCAGTGGCTTGTACTGTGCACATTGAAACAATAATGATTATTGATAACAATGCACATAAAATATATCTTTTTTTATCTCTAAACAATTTAATCACTTCCCCCGTAACTCCAAATTTAGAATTAATATCAAAATATTTAAATATTCTGAAAAATTTTGATTAATTTAAATAATATTCTATTTTTCTTTGTTAATCATCTTAAAAATAGATGGAAGATGAATTGTATACGAACCATCCTTTTGAATGATAATAGGCTCTTCTTCCAAAAGACCTTTTAAATCAATTTTATAACTACCTGACTTTTCAATACCAATTGTTTCAGGTACATCAGAATGATTCTGATCTGCTTTTAATTTCTCCAAAATCGCTTCTCTGTATTCATTTTCAACCGATTCTTCTTTAATGTCTTCTTCTTTTTCTTTTTGTTCAGATAGTTTTTCTACAGCTTTTCTGATTTCTTTAGGTTTAACATTAACCCATTTACCTGATTTATCAACAACTTCTTCACCTTGGTCACCAATGAGATCAATAATCTGCTCTGTAATATCTTTTTCAATTCCATCACTAATCGTTTTTCTTTCTTTATCATCCAAAGGCTCTTTTGTATA
>Ga0272442_10005011_pt1 | contig 17870 bp, 12 predicted proteins | sample SSMForm2O_FD_200262 | JGI IMG/M metagenome (GOLD analysis project Ga0272442, IMG submission 200262) | Marine sediment archaeal communities from Little Sippewissett salt marsh, Falmouth, MA, United States - SSM-Form-2O | ecosystem: Environmental > Aquatic > Marine > Wetlands > Sediment ... | reverse complement strand
CGAAGATCCGTGGGATGGCCCCTCTGCCACATCCTCCGGGATCGATTCGACAACCGGTCCGTTCTTCAACAGATCCTCTCGCGTCCCTCACCCCCGGAAATTCACGTGCTCCATGGAACCGGCGATGAGATTGTTCCCTTCAATATGGGGAAATCCCTGTCAGATTCCTTTCCGGGAAAAATCGGGTTTCATCCCCTCGAGGGATCGGATCATAACAGCATCCTGTTCGATGCCAGGGAAGAGATGTATCGATTGATGACCAGGTGAGCTTCGAAAAAGGGAAAAGAACATATGGAACATAGAGAAGAAGAAGTGAAGGATGAGATCCGAAAAGTACGGGAGATCCTTTCCTCCTCTCCCCTGGTGGACGGCCACAACGACACCCCCTGGCGGTATTTATGGGAGCATAAGGGAGTCCTCGATTCCGCGGATTTTTCGAAAGACACATCCGGGGTCAATCCCATCATGATGACGGACATCCCCCGCATGAGAAAAGGGGGTATGGGGGGCCAGTTCTGGTCCGCCTTTATCCTGGACAAGTGGGCCGGGAAGGGGGCGTCGGAAAAGATCCTGAAACAGGTGGATCTGATCCAGGAACTGACCAGGCGCCATCCGGAGGACCTCGAGACGGCCGCAAGCGCGGACGATGTGGAAAGGATCCATGCCTCCGGGAAAATCGCCTCCCTCATCGGCATCGAGGGGGGGCATTCTATCGAGAATTCCATAAACGTCCTCCGGGAACTGGGAAGCCGGGGGGCAAGGTACATGACCCTGGGATGCTCCCGATCCAACGAAATCGCCGATTCTCCAACCGGGGAACGCCTCCATGGCGGGCTTTCGGAATTCGGAAAAGAGGTGGTTCTCGAAATGAACCGCCTGGGTATGATGGTGGACCTTTCCCACACCACGGACGAGGTGGTGCGGGACGTTCTCGAGATAACCAAGGCTCCCCCGATCTTTTCCCACTCCTCCTGCCGGGCGCTCTGTTCCACACTTCGTAATGTTCCGGACGATCTCATGAGAAAGGTGGCGGAAAAAGGCGGAATCATCATGATCACGTTCGTCACCATGTTCATCACGGAAGGGGCCCACAAGGTTCACATGAAAAAAGTAGAGCAGTGGAAACGCCTTGAAGAGAAATACCCCGGCGATGAAGAAAAGGTAAAACAAGAGTTGAAGGAATGGAGCAGGGATCATCCCTATCCCCCGGTGAGTCTTTCCGATGTGGCGGATCACATCGAGCATGCCTGCCGGATCGCCGGGAAGGATCACGTGGGTTTGGGATCGGACTTTGCCGGATTCCGCCACCCGCCCCGTGGGCTCGAGGACGTCTCATGCTACCCTGCACTCCTGGCGGAGCTGTTGAGGCGCGGTTTTTCGGAGGGAGACATTAAGAAAATCGCGGGGAAAAACATCCTGAACGTGATGAGAAGGGTGGAACGGATCGCGGGGGAAATGAATCGATGAAGTTCATCGGAGACTTTCATATCCACTCCCACTTTTCCGTGGCAACGAGCAAGCAGCTCGATCCGGAACACCTGGATCATTGGGGCCGGATCAAGGGGATCAAGGTGATCGGAACCGGGGATTTCACCCACCCGGGATGGATGAAGGAGCTGAAGGAGAAGCTCGAGCCCTCGGAGCAGGGACTCTTCCGTCTCCGGGATGAATACCGGTTAGAATGTCCCCTTCCCCCCTCCCCCGAGAGGGAGGTCCGGTTCCTGCTCTCCTCGGAAATCAGCAACATCTACAAGAAAAACGGAAAGGTGAGAAAGGTCCACAACGTGATTTTTGCCCCGGATTTCAAAACCGTGGAAAAGATCCAGGGCGCCCTTACCGCGATCGGGGGAAATATCACGTCAGACGGGCGTCCCATCCTCGGGCTGGATTCCCGCGACCTCCTCGAGATCGCACTCGAAGCGAACGATCGCATCTTTTTCATCCCGGCCCATATCTGGACCCCCTGGTTTTCCGCACTGGGATCGAAATCCGGGTTCGACTCGATCGATGAATGCTACGGAGACCTTTCCGAACACATCCACGCCGTCGAAACCGGACTCTCAACGGATCCCCCCATGCACTGGATGTGCCGGTTCCTGGATCGCTTCACCCTGGTCTCGAACTCGGATGCCCATTCCCCGGAAAAACTCGGGAGAAACGCCAACCGCTTCAATACCGAGGTTTCCTACGACGCCATTGTGGATGCCGTCAAATCCGGCGACCCGGAGCGCTTTCTCGGCACCATCGACCTCTTCCCCCAGGAGGGCAAATACCACTACGACGGCCACCGCAAGTGCGGGGTGGTGTGGGATCCCCTCATGACCCTGAAAAACAACGGTCGCTGCCCCGTATGCGGGAAAAAGGTCACCATCGGCGTGATGAACCGTGTGGCCCAGCTGGCGGATCGCCGCGACCTTTCCGACCGCCCCAACCGCCTCCCGTTCGTCTCCATCATCCCCCTCAAGGAGATCCTGTCCGAGATGGAGAACAGCGGACCCGGAACAAAAAAAGTAGCCCGGATATACAATGAGCTGGTTGTGAAGGCCGGCTCCGAGATGGATCTTCTCTTGAAGCTCCCGTGCGAGGAGATCGCCTCCCTGTCCGACCATAGAATGTCCGAGGCCATCCGGAGGATGCGAAACCGCGAGGTCATCATCCGGGAGGGGTACGATGGGGAATTCGGCAGGATTTGTGTTTTCCACGATGGTGAGGAGGCCCTGTTCGATTCCGAGCCAACATTGTTCGGAGACGAGATCCCGGTAAAGCCTCCATCCAGGAGGGAGATGGTCAACTTCGACGTGGCGGAATACCAGCGCCTTCGCGACTCCCTGTTTCCCGAGCGCGCCGTTTCGGAGGAGAGCGTGGAATACGGCCCCGCGGGAAAACTGCGGCACGGTTTGAACAAAACCCAGCGGGAGGCCGCGGAATACGTGAAAGGCCCCTCCCTGATCGTGTCGGGTCCCGGTTCCGGAAAAACCCGGACCATCGCGTATCGCATCGCCAACCTCATCCGGAACAAGAAGGTTAGGCCCGATCATATCCTCGCGGTTACCTTTACCAACAAGGCAGCGCGGGAGCTTCGGGAAAGGGTCCAGGGTCTGCTCGGGAAAAAGGCCGGCGGTCTTTTCCCTTCGGTGATGACCTTTCACGCCTTCGGATTATCCCTGATCGAAAGATATCCCCAATACATCGAACGGGAAAAGGGATTCTGGCTGATCGACGAGGAAGACAAGAGGCGGATTTTCATAAAAACCCTGAAATGCGAAAAAAAGGAGTGCGCCGCTTTTTCCGAAGCCGTCACAAGGGCCAAACAGAACCTTTGCGGACCGGAGGATGCGGGCGACCCGAAATTCGCCGCCATGTACAGAAAATACGAATCCGTTCTCAAGGAGCTGAATGCCCTGGATCTGGATGATCTTTTGTATAAGATGGTTCGAATGCTCGTGGATCACCCCGATGTTCTGACCGAAACCAGGGAAAGGTTCCAGTGGATCATGATCGACGAGTACCAGGACGTCAACCAGTCCCAGTATTCCCTGGTTCGCCTTCTGGCCCCGGGGGGCAAGGCCAATCTTTGCGTGATCGGCGATCCGAACCAGGCCATTTACGGATTCCGTGGAGCTGACGCGGGATTCATCAGGCGATTTCTGGAGGATTATCCCGCAGCCGTGGAATTTCGCCTGAACAAATCGTATCGATGCTCGAACCGGATCCTTCGGGCCTCGGAAGGCATGCTTTCCTCGAACAGAGAAAGCGTCGCCCTGGAGGGACTCCGTAAGGGAGTGAAGATCCGCATCGTACAGATACCCACGGATAAGAGCGAGGCGGAATTCGTGGCCCGGACCATCGAGAACATGATCGGAGGCACCCGGTTCTTCTCGATCGACAGCGACGTCACCGGGGGTCGCGGCGATGCCGAGATTTCGAGCCTTTCCGACTTTGCCGTACTGTTCCGGATCGGCCGCCAGTCCGCGGCCCTGGAAAAGGCCTTTGCCGATCACGGCATTCCCTGCCAGCTGGTGGATGCCACCCCCTTTTTCAAGAGGGAACCGGTGCGATCCGTGATCGATCTTTTAAAACTCACCCTGAATCCCGATAACGCCTTTTTGAGGAAAAAACTCGAGGAGAGAAAAATCTTGTCCTCCATGGATCGGGCTTTGTACGGTTGCCGCGTTCCGGGACGAAAGATCTCCGGCGAAATCGCTGATATGATCGATCAGTACTTTTCCGAATTGAAGGAAAAGCACGCTGCGGAATTCGAAAGGCTGCTTGATCTGGCCGGGGAATTCGGTTCCAGCCTCGAGGAATTTCTGAAATACGCGGCCCTGGGAACGGGCCAGGACGCCCTCAGCTCCGGACAGGAGAGCGTGCCCCTCATGACCCTGCATGCGGCAAAGGGGCTCGAGTTCCGGTGTGTGTTCGTGGTGGGTTGCGAGGATGGTCTCCTCCCCTACAGCCTGTTCGAGAACCAAAAGTCCGATCCGGCCGAGGAGAGGAGGCTCCTTTACGTGGGGATGACCCGGGCGAAAAAGTACCTCTTTCTCACCCATGCCGGACGCCGCATGATCATGGGAAAAAGACTCGCCCTCCCCCGGAGTCCGTTCCTGGACGCGATCGAGAGGGATCTGATCGATTATAAAAAGAGCGGTTTTCGGAAAAAGGGAAAGGGCGATCCCCAGCTCAAGCTCTTCTGAATCTCCTCCAAAATCTTGACACAATTATGAGCGGCCTGTATCGTAAGCTATATTTTGTAGAGGAAAAGCCCATGAAAAGCGGTTTTGATCTGAGGTATGCCCTTAAAATGATGGTGATGATTCCCCTCGTCATGGTGACGGGGCTCTTTATCCTGGGGGTGATCCTCGCGGCGCTTTTGGGGGCCCCTTTCAAACAGCTGATCGCTTTTTCAGTAAAGCTGAGTTTTATCGGCCTCCTGCCGGGGGTGTGGTGGGGGATGATCCAGGGGATCGTGGTTCCGTTGAAAGCGGGACGACTCTTCAAGATGGCGATCAGTTTTATCCTGGGTGCGGTGATGGCCCCGGTCCTCCTGGGGATCCTTTATCTCGTGCTGGTTCTTCTGGAAGACAAAGGGATTCTGGATATTTTGAAAACCTGCGTTATCTGGAGCCCCCTGGTGGGAGGTCCAGCCGGTGCGGCCATGTGGTTCACCCTTTCCAAAACCAGGAACTCCCCGTTTTCAACCATCGAATACGACAACATAGAGGATGAATACCGCTCGGGCCGGTGGTAGGGGGAGGGAGCGGGGGAAAGGATGAAGGATGTGTAACGTCCTGAAACAGGTTGACAGGCCTGGAATTCGGATTTCCGTAGTTTATATTTTTCTCTGCCTCCTTACCGTCTTTGAGAGAGTATATATGATTGTGTTCGCAAAACACTTACATGTATCAACTTAAGGCTCTAATAACGGGATCTTGGGTTGGCGGTCGAAGCTTAAAAGTCCGTTTTTCTCCTGTTCCACATCTGTGAGCTGGGTGTAAACATAACCGGCGACATCGGGATTATCCAGGATGGCCCGGGTGAGGGATGTGAAACGACGGGCCAGATCCTCCGGGGAACTTGCCGCCCTTCCGTATCCCCATGCTCCTCCCTCCTTTTCCACGGGATCCACATCGGGCTCGAGGGCGATTCCGCCGTATTCACTGATCACGATAGGCTGGCCGCGATCCTTTCCACAACCCACCCAGACAGGTGGCTCGAAATGTTTATCCGCCCTTCCCGTCCGGATCAGTTCCTCGAGAAGGGCTTTCATTTCCCCGGGATCTCCGGTATAACAGTGGAGATCGATGATGTCCGTATCGATGTGACACCACCCGCTGTTATCCACCACCAGCCTTGTGGGATCGATTTCCCTGGTGAGGCAGGCCATCTGTTCGAGGAAGGCCTGCTGTTCGGTATTTTCCACCAGTTCGGGAAGTCCCCAGCTTTCGTTGATCGGCACCCACGCGATGATGCACGGATGATTCCAGTCCCGCCGGATCACTTCGGGCCATTCGAGAACAAGGGCGCCGCACGCTTCCTTTGTGAATTCCCATGAGCTGGGCATTTCCCCCCAAACCAGGATCCCGATCCTGTCGCACCAGTAATACCACCTGGGATCCTCGACCTTCTGGTGTTTTCGGGCGCCGTTGAATCCCAGCTGCCGGATCAGTTCCACGTCTCTCCTTATTACATCGTCGCTTTCCGGGGTATAGATCCCCCCGGGGAAGAATCCCTGGTCCAGGACGCCCCTGAACCGGATCGGGCTGCCGTTCAGGAGGATTTGCCGTCCACGACGCCGCACCTCCCTGATGCCGGTATAGCTTTGAACGTCATCCTTCAGATTTTCGCCTTCATGGAGTTTAAGGCTTATCTGGTAGAGGAAGGGGTCTTCCGGGGACCAGGTTCTTGCAGAGGGAATTTCGATATCCAGTGTGGCTTTATTCCCGGAGGGGGCGGTTTCCTTTACCGCGACCTCCCCCTTTTCATCCAAGATCGTGACAACCAGTCGATCTGCGTTTCCGCGCCCTTTTATTTTTACAGAAACGCTCACAAGTGCGGGATGGAGCCGGGGAACGATACGCAAGGAAGCGATGTATGGATCGGGAACCGGTTCCATCCACACGGTTTGCCAAATCCCGCTCGTGCGGCTGTAAAAGATATCGGCTGAATCGGGTTCCCAGTACTGTTTTCCCCGGGGCTGGGATTTTCCCTGGGTGTCTTTTCCACGGATGACGAGATCGCCTTTTCCATGAGTTATGGCATCCGTGATATCCAGGGTAAAGGGGGTGTACCCCCCCCTGTGGTCGCCGATTTTGTTGCCGTTTATCCAGAGAGTGCCCTGGTAATCGAACGCGCCAAAATGAAGGAGGACACGGGATGAATCCTTCCATTGTTCGGGGATGGCGATCTCCCGGTGGTACCAGAACACGTCGTGGAAACTTTGGTCCGCGATGCCCGATTTTTCGGATTGAAAGGGAAAGGGAACCAGGATCTTTTTCGAGAAGCGAGGATTTTGGAACCATTCCAGCTCGAGACCCCGGTTTTCGTCGTCGAACTCGAAGTTCCACCATCCATTGAGATTCAACCAATCGTTACGAACAAAATCGGGCCGCGGGTATTCGGGCCGGGGGATTTTCTTCCTTTTCATAAGTTTTTTTATCCTTTCAATCCGGTGAGGGAAATGCCCTCGATAATATGCCTTTGAAGCAGGAGGAAAACGATAACAACGGGAAGGGTGCAGATCACGCACGCGGCGAGTGTGAGGCCGTATTCCGCAAAGTAGGATGTCTGAAACAGGGCGATTCCCACGGGGAGGGTGTATTTATCCACGGAATCGAGGAACACCAGGGGCCCGAGGAAGTCGTTCCAGGAACCGAGGAATACGAAGATTCCCAGTGTGGCAAGTGCGGGTTTGGAAAGGGGGAGTATGATCCTCCAGTAAATCCCGAGACGGGAACAGCCGTCCACCACAGCGGCGTCCTCGAGCTCGCGGGGGATGCCGAGGAAGAACTGGTGAAGGAGGAAAACCCCGAAGGCGCCTGCCCCGGCCGGCACGATCAGGGCCCAGGGCGTATCCAGCCAACCCAGGGCGTTCAGGATCAGGTACACGGGTACGAGCAGGATCTGACCGGGGATCATGAGGGTTGCCAAGATCAGAAAGAAGGCCGCCTTTTTCCCGGGGAGATCCAGCCGGGCCAGACCATACGCGGCCATGGAATCCACGAGTAAAACCAGGGCCGTGACCATGCATGATATAAACACACTGTTCGAGAACCACCGGAAAATGGGGATTTCCTCCGGGTTTCCCAGAATTTCCCGGAAATTTTCCAGGGTCCAGGTTTGGGGCAAAAGGCTTTGAAAATGGATGATCTCGGAATCGGGCTTGAACGCGGTGACAAAAATCAGGGCCACGGGCAGGAGGAACAAAACCGCCCCGAGTGCGAGAATGATTGCCAGGATGCCTGTCTTTTTCCTGTTCATGAAACCAGGTTTTTCATCCCTCCCTTATAATCCGGAACTGGACAAAGGAAAACAGCGCGATCACCAGGAACAGGAGCCAGCTCATGGCCGCTCCGAACCCGATCCGGTAATTGGTGAACGCGGTTTCATAGATATACTGCATCAGGACCCTTGTGGAGAGTTCCGGGCCTCCCCGGGTGATCATGAATGTCTGTCCGAATACCTGGAACGAGGCGATGATGCTCATCACGACCACGAAAAGCAGAACGGGCCGCAGGATCGGGAGTGTGATGTAAAAAAAGCGCTGGAGGGCATTGGCGCCGTCTATGGCGGCGGCCTCTCGATACTGGGTCGGGATCTGGCGGAGCCCGGCAAGGAGGATCACCATGGGGCCCCCGAGGGTCCACCAGAGCGTCATGAACACAATGGATTTCATGGCCCAGTTCACATCGGTGATCCAGGGCGCCTTGAACCCCGCGAGTCCCGAAAGGGCGTTGAACAATCCGAATTCCGTGTTGAAAAACCAACGCCACAAAATGCCCGCCACACTGATGGAGATGATGGTGGGAAAAAAATACGCGGCCCGGAAAAGGGCCTGGAACCGACCCGGGAGCGCGTTAATCCCGGCAGCCACAACAAGGGCGCCGATCACCACCAGGGGCACGATCATGATCACGAACCGGAACGTGGCCCCGAGCGCCATCCAGAAATAGGGAGTTCTGAACGCCTCCATGTAATTCCCGAAACCGATGAAACGCGGGGGGGCAAGGGAGAGCATCTCCCATCGAAAGAAACTCAGCCCCAAACCGTAACACACGGGCAAAAGCAGAAATGTCCCGAACAAGGAAAGGTAGGGCAGTAAAAACAGGTAACCGGAAAACCGGGACAGGAATTTTCCCTTCCTCATGGCGATGTCCCTCGAGTGGTTTGCATTTGTTCCCGCCTCTGGATAATCCCGTTGATGTTCTCCGTGGCAATATCCAGGGCCTCTCTGGGTGGGAGGCTTCCACGGAGTGCTTTTTCCACGGCTGTTTCGTATTCACTGAAAAACTCGAACACAAAGGGTATCCGGGGAACGTATCGAACGTAGGGGATCTGTTTTGCGAATTCGTATTGAACCCGCATTTGCCTGAACCGTTTTGTATCGCGAAGGCTTTTTCGAACCGGAACCTGGCCGCCCTCGGCCCAATCGAGGCTGTTGTCCGAGAGGTAGCGGGCGAACCGCCAGGCCGCCTCGAGGCGCTTTCCCTCGAGGTCTCTTTGGAGGCAGATGGTGTGGGAATCGCACCAGGCAGCGGGGATTTTTCCGAGGAGAGGAAGGGGGGCGCCGCCGTATTCCAGGTCCTCCTGCTTTTTCAGATCCTCGAGCATGTATATCCCTTCGAACGCGATCCCGACCTTTCCCTGGCGGAACCCGATCCAGGAATCGAAGTTTTCCGGAGGAGGGACCAGTTTGTGTTTCCTGATGAGATCGACGCAGAACTCGAGGGCCTCCACGTTCTCCGGGCAATTGAGAAGGCATCTTTGGTTATCGGGCGTGAAAAATTTCCCGCCCCACTGGCGCATGATGGTATAGGCGTTTGTGCGATACCAGGTATAGACGAATCCCCATTGATCCGGCTCGCTGTCGCCGTCTGTATCCCGGGTCAACTGATCGAGGGCATCCATGAACTCGCGGCGGGTTCGGGGCGGCCGGGGTTCTCCCCTTTCATCCACGATCCCCGCCTCCCGGAACAGTTTTTTATTATAATACATCCCGAGCATATGGACGTCGAGTGGGAGGGCGTAATGCCTGCCCTCCTTTTCCACGGCGCTCCAGATGTTTTCCGTGAAGTCTTTTTCATCCATGCCGTGGGGACCGATTACGAGATCATCGATGGGGCGGATGAAATCGGCCTGCATGAAACGCTCGATGTTTCCGGCATGAACGATGAAAACCTCCGGGGCCCTTTCTCCCAGGCCCGCGACGAACAGCTTGTTATAATAGGTTACCCAGTCCATCCTCTGCATCAGGACATGAACGTCGGGATTTTCCCGGTTGAACCGTCGGACGATCCTGAGCATGGTCCGGCCGTCCGGGCCGGTGAATCCGTTCCAGAACCGAAGCGAGACTTTCCCCGAACTCCCCGATTCACAACCGGAAAATCCCGCAACCAGAAGAGGGAACAGGAGGAAACATGCGATTGTTCCGGGTTTATTCATAACGCGGTTTACGGCCTTTGCTTCAGGGTCAGGATACTGAGGGACGCGGGGGGCGTGATGATCTGAAACGAGCCGGGATCTTTCTCCCTGATCTTTTCCACACTGGGATAGACCCTTTCCGGATGAAGGAGATCGTTGCGGGCCATGAAGGAATTCCCTGCCAGCTCAAACAGCTCGATTCCATTTTCGAAATTCGCCCCCCTGATCCGAATGGCAAGGGGAACGGCCTGATCCGGGCTGCGGTTCGATACAATAACCGCGAGATCGCCATTCCCGACAAGTGGCATGACATCCAGGAGTGGGAATTTTTCCGGAGCGGTCCCCCCCCAGTCCATCCACTCCGGAACATCCGAGAAGGGGCAGCTGAGGGAAAACGCGGCGGGTCGTGTTCCTGCGAGTTTCTGGAGCTCCTGGAAGGCGTAATACACCGGTTCGCCCCAAACCCTTCCCCTTTCCTTTCTCATGTTGCCCCCGTGATTGATCAGGGCGCTGTGTGTAAAGATTTCGACGATTCCCTCGGTCCTGATGGCGGAACAGAGGGTTCCGGCATAAAAGAGTGCCTCTGCCATGGTTTCCGGGCGGGGATGATACGCCCTGTGATTAAAGATCATCTCCTCTGTAATCGCGATTTTGAGATCGAGGCCTCTTTCCCTTGCTTTGGAGTGAATCTTCCGAAAAAAGGCCTTCTCGAAAAACCAGGAGTAACCCATCTGGCTCAGGAAGGCGAATTCGGGTGGAGACTGGGGGCTGTTCGTACAGAGAAAATGAAGGGTCAGGGAATGCAGGATATCCGGGCATTCCCTTATCAAAACATCGTTCCATTCGGGAAGGGCGCCGCTCGGGTTTCCCGTGGCAATGATATGGATCGAGGGATCCGCGGCCTTCATGGCGTTATAAAAGGCACGGTACCGTCGAGCGTACTCTTCGGAGCTGCAATGTCCGATCTGCCAGTCCCCCCACAATTCGTTGCCCACCTCCCAGACCTTGACGTTGTAAGGTTCCGGGTGGCCGCGGTTTGCCCGCACCCCGCCCCATTGGGTTTCCGGGGAACCGTTGCAGTATTCCACCCAGTCGGCGGCTTCCCGTGGAGTTCCATTCCCCGCATTCACACAGATCATGGGTTCCGCACCGATCAGGCGGCAAAGGCGGATATGTTCATCCGTTCCCACGTGGTGAGGATCGTATTGAAACCAGGCCGGGTTGCGTTTCGTGGGACGCTTATCCAGTGAAGTCAGGTCGTCCTTCCAATGATAACCGCTCACGTAATTCCCGCCCGGAAAGCGCAGGATGCGGATCCGCTGTTTTTTCGCCAGTTCGATCACATCCGGATCGAAGCCATCTACAGCATCGATTGGAAACAGGGTCAGCTGGTCGATTTTGACCTCGCCCTCTTCCTCGAGACCGATGCAGAACCACAGTGGTTTTGCCTGGTATTTGATCGAGCCCTCAAGGGTCAGGATGCCTTCGAGCGGAACCCAATCAGAGGTTTCCCGTGGATCGAAACGGATTTTCCCGAGGATCTCCTTTTCCCGGATATCCGTCACCAGGGCGATGAGGGGGGCTGTGGCTCCTTTTACGAAGAGGCGGACACGATAGCTGCTTTCCCTGTGGAGAGGGAGGAAAACCGGCTGCCGTATTCCCGCGCCTTTTATTTCGGGAGGGATCCGGGAAACCTTTATCAGCTGGGAAAGGGAGGTGTTGAAGGCGTGTTTGGAGAAACGGGGGGCGGTATGTTTTTTATTCCACCTGTACCACTTGTAAGCAACGTTTTTTTCATCGTACTGATCCGGGAGATTTTTGTGGGTGAGGCGTTTCAGTCCGACTCGTTCAGACCTCCGGATGGATTTTGCGGATAAACACACGGAGATCGGTTCGAGGCTGGGATTGTCCAGGATCTGCCCCCAGAAACCGCCGTAAACATTCGTAACGATATTTTCCGTGAATTTGCCGAACAATCTCCCGGAAACCGTGTAATGGGAAAGTTTGTCCACCCGGATGGTCACTTCCGCATCCGGGGAAGGGCTTTCCTGGAATCGAAAAAGCCTCTCGCCTCCCCCTGTAACCAACGTGGAACACAATACCAAACAAAGGATCATGAATCCGGGAACAATCCGGGTTTTCCAGGGATTGGTTTTATGATTTTTGATCATCATGGCTGATTCGCTTTTTCCCCTCCATCGATTTTTCGGATATAATCGAACTGAACATCGAAGCTGAACTCATCCGGATACTGGATCTGGATATCCCCGGAGCTGAAGAGCCTTACTTGCGGTTCATCGAGCTCAATTTGATACTTCCCCAGGTCGAACCAGTGATTTCGATCGTAGGAGGCACGGAGGAGAAATGCTTTCCCCTCCTTTTTCCCGATCCGGAAAAAGGCGTCGGTTTTCTCCCTGGATGCGAATCCCTCTGTTCTGATCGAACCGAAGAAATGACTTTTCGCCCCCATAACAAGGGACTCGAAATAGATCTGGTCACTATCTTCATCTTTCACCAGTGATAAAATGGCATAGTGGCGATTCCCCCACCACAGGACAACGCCCCCCTTGTTCCATTTCCCGGGGGAACGGGGATCGAAACCAGCGATTTTGACCTCGATTTCCCAATCCCCTCCCCGGGGCGCGGGAATGGATGCGAAGGGGTAATTCTCCTTCCCGAGGTAAATATCGGAACCGGAAAAGGGATGGATCGAAAGTTTCCCGTTCTTCTGTTCGAACCGGACCTGGTCCCTGCCCCACCCGGAATTGGTCTGACCAAGCATCCATTGGGGATTCAAAGATTGACCGGAGAAATCGTCATCCTGGTAAACACCGGGGGCCCCCTCCTCCCATTCGGAAAAAACGGGCTTTCCAGCCATGTCTCCCCCCACTCCCAAAATGCCTATCCCTTTTATGAAGTCTCTCGCGGTTTTTTTTCGAGGGAGAGAGAATCCACCCGGGACAAACCAGTATTCGCCGTCATCCGATACAAAGGCCCGTACCGAGCGTTCCATTATTTCCAGCTTGAGAAAGGTTTTCTGTGGATTGGTCCGTGGGTAAATGCGAAACAGTCCCCTGGAGATTACTTTCCCACTGAACTCTGAGAGGGCTTCCCTTGCGGGAGGATCGAATCCGATGGTGTGCCGGATGTAGTTGTCCTGGTCGTTCCATACCACCAACCCGCATTGGGCAAATATGGAAACCGGCTGGAATCCCTCGATCCTTGCTTTGAACCAGAACCGGTCGGGCCGTACCGGTTTTTTCAGGAACAGGGCTTTCTGGGTGTTTGCGTTTTCGTATGTGTCCCCGTGGATGTCGTTCAAAGAAAGGCCCCGATCTGTTGCTTCGAGCAGGGAATTACACTGGGGACCTGAGGCCGCGGTCCATGTTTCGAGTGCCTTTTCACGGGAGGGGTAAACCAGGGAATCCCGGAAAAAAACGCGGTCCGGGTCGGATGCGGCATTGGAATTTTCTCCCATTGAGAACAGGGGATAAATGCAAACGATGCATCCCATAAGGAGGATCCGCAGATTTGACAAAAATGGGGGCATTGTGAAAAAATGACCGATCATCCGTGGATACTCAATCTTCCTTCTGATTTTCATCGACAAGAGATACTTTCTTATAATTGATCCTGTCTGTTCCGGAGCCGTTCGTGGGATCATATTCGGGGAGGGAGAGCAATCGATTCAAATCCTCCATTGATTCCGGATGATCCTTGGTTCTGAAAACCAGGATCTCCGAGTTACCCGTTCGTGTTATGAAATAATCGTCGATCTCGAATTTATCATGAGAACCGTATTCAAATCCTGATATATCCACAAGGGAATGAATGGGTTTGATGCTTTGTTCGGAGACCGGTGTCGACTCATCGAGATGATCCTCGACAAATTGAAAAAAGGCCTTGTCGATATTTCTCTTAATGCGTGATTCCGCGTCTTTATTCGAGCTATGGAAAATCATGAACACCCACCATGCAAAAAACGCAACCAGGGAAAGAAGTCCTATTTTCACGAATATGGATGGGAACTTTTTCATTTTCTTACCCTTGGTTGCATTTTATGAACCTGGTGTCAACCTGATAAAAGCGACATGGGGGAGGCGTTTTTTTTCTGTTGAATTCGAACCGAAAGGAGGTCAAGGAATAGAATTCGTTCATAGGGAAGGTGTACCAGGTTTTTTTATGAATCCAGATGAGAAATCCCCGGGGGCCCGGTTTTCCCAAATGCCCCGGAACGATCCCTCCAGACCGCGAAGGGTTCGGTGCCTCAATCCTTTCCGGTGGCTCGAAGTGAACGAGGGGGGCGAGGTCACCCCCTGCTGCGGCTCCTGGTTCAAGGGCAAGCTCGGAAATATCAAAAAACAGTCCATGGAGGAGATCTGGAACGGCCCGAAGTTCCAGGCCCTTCGGGAGGCCATGTACGAGGGCGGGAACTGGGGAAAGTTCTGCAACGCGGCTGTGTGCCCCCATATCATCAACGACACCTGGGTGGCCGTGGATTTCATCACACCCGAAACCCCCGACCAGCTCCCCATCACGAAGTCCATGCTCGAGGATATCAGGGAGGGACGAACGAAAATGTCGTCCGGCCCCCTCCAGATCGGGCTCACCTGCGATCCCAGGTGCAACCTCCGGTGCATCATGTGTTCCGCCCACCTGAATCCGAACCGGGACGGGATCCTGATCCGGAAGGCCCTCGAAGGGGTGAACCATTTTCTCCCCGGCTTGAAAAGGATCAAGCTCCTGGGGGACGGCGAGGTGTTCGTGGTTCCCGAAGCCAGGGATTTCCTGTTTGATTTCGATGCGGAAAAATACCCGGACGTCTCCTTTCTGATCCATACCAACGGGCTCCTTTTCACCCCGGAGGCGTGGACAAAAATGAGCCGCCTTACAATCGACTGGGTGGTGGTGTCGATCGACGCGGCCACAAAGGAAACCTACGAAAATATCCGCAAGGGAGGGAAATGGGATCTCCTTATGCGAAACCTCGAGTTCCTCGTAAAGCGGCACAGGGAGGGACGCATCCGGGAACTCATCATCTGTATGACGGTTATGAAATCGAATCACCACGAGATGACCGCGTTTGCAAAAATGGCGCTCGAGATGGGGGTGAGTTCCGCGTATTTTTCCCCCGTGTTCGGGGATTACGGGGAGGAGCAGATCTTTGACCGGCGCGATATCGGTTGCCTGAAACGGATCTCGGATCAGCTGAACCACCCCGTGATGAACGATCCCCGGATCGACTCGAACGCGCTTTCGGAATGGAAGGATTGGAAACCGGGATTGCCCGATTATAAAAAGGCCGCGAAAAACACGCTCCGAAGATGGAAGGCCTACCTGCAGAAATGCTTTTAATAGGAGGAGAGAGATGAAGGCACGAAAAGGATTGGGATGGATCGCAGGGGGGATGCTTGTTTTACTTATACTATCCGGCATCTCCCTTGCAAAAGAGGAGGGAGATATGAAACCCCTTGAAGGAAAGAAAATCTGCCTGGATCCCGGGCACGGAGGCCCCCAGACCGGGGCAGTGGGAAGAAACCGCCTCACGGAAAAAGAGGTCAACCTGAAGGAAGTCATGATGCTGAAAGAGATGCTCGAAGAGGCGGGGGCCGAAGTTGTTCTCACACGATCCGATGATTCAAATGTCAGCCTCGGAGACAGGTGGAAACTCAACCGCGAGCAAAACACCGACCTGTTCGTGTCACTGCATCACAACGCCAACGCCCACGGCGACGCATCCGTGAACCGCACGGAAGTGTTTTACCACTGGCACGATCGCAAGGGACCGAGTGTGGATATGGCGTATCACCTGTACCGCGAACTCCAGTCCCTGCTCGATCTCCCGGACAGCAAGGTTTACATGTGCTGGGCATACGCTGTTCTGAGGGAAAACTCCTACCCGGCGGTTCTTGCGGAACCGAGTTACCTCCAGAATCCCGGGGAGGCGAAAAAGCTGGAGGATGAAGAATACCTGCGTTCCATCACGGAGGCGTATTACAGGGCCATACTTGCCTTTTTCAAAGGTGGAAGGCCCTCCCTGGATACGGAGAAATCGCTCGTGGTGGGGCCGGGTCCCGAGATCCGGATCAAGGTTGCCCGCCCGGCCGGAACGGCCCTGGTGGATCCCCAGCGATTCCTCGCGGATATCGACAACCGCCCCGTAAAACGGAAGGAGTACGATCCGGATACTGGCGATCTTCGAATTATTCTCCCGGAGGACCTCCTCCCGGGGAAACATCAGGTGGAAATCGGGGCGAGAAATATCGCCGGCCATATCTCCGATATCCTCCGCATGGATGTTACGATTCCGGAAAAAAGACCGGTGATCAAAGAGAAGGAAACTAAACAATGGTTCCAGGGAATCCTCGGGGATAAAACGGTTGTGATCGATCCCCGGGGGGGCGGCGACGAGGCCGTGGCCATCGCGGAAAACGGACTTCGAGCCGCAACTGCCAACCTGGAAACCGGCCTCTTCCTCTACGATTACCTGAACCGCTTCGGTGCTAACGTGTCCATGACACGCAGGATCGACAGGGCCATGGACAATGTTTCCAGGGTGCGTTTCGCACTCGAACGGAACCCGGACGTGTTCCTCACAATCAGCCACCGCCTGCCCGAACCGGGCATGGGGGAAAAACCGGGACAGCTGGTATCCCGCGTGGGTTCCAGGTGGAGCGGTGGACGCGATATCGGCAAGGAAATGATCTTTCACCTTCGCCAGCTCCTGGGAACCGGAAAGGAACTGGGCGATCCGACCAGCCGCGAGCCGCTCAAGGGCGAGGTGCATGGATGGTCCAGCTGGGAGGTGATGCACGCGGGTCAGGAATACATGGCCACGAACGCCTGCCCCATGATGTTCGACGGCCCGGGCGTGCCGGAGCGGCTCCTGACCACCGCGGCATGCCGGAAGGAGGCACTGGCGCTTTTTTACGGTCTCCTGGATTTCTTCGGCCTGGACGATCGCGAGACGGCCGGGGTCCACGGTGTGGTTAAGGATAAAAAGCAAGGCATCCCCATCCGGGATGCACTGGTTTTCCTGGATGACGAGCTCATCACACAAACCGAGGATGACGGGATATACATCTTCAAGTTCCTCGATTCGGGAAAACACGAGTTAAAGGTCATGGCCGCGGGATTCGACACCTTGAAAAAGGAAGTGCAGCTGGAAGAAAAACAATCCCTCGAGCTGGATCTCGAGATGGAGTAATATTGAATACTGGAAAGGATGGGCATATATGAAAAATATCGCGGAATCCGTATTCGTAAGATCGAACATCCGGCTGCTCGAGGCCTGGATCGAATCCCGCATGGCATACGAGGGACTGCCCGGTCTCTCGGCCGGAATCATCTACGACCAGGAGCTGATCTGGTCGGGCGGATTCGGATTCGCAGATCCGGAGGCGAACAGGCCGGCCACCCCGCGAACCATCTACCGCATCGCCTCCATCTCGAAACTCTTCACCAGCACGGCCGTGATGCAGCTCCGTGACGAGAGAAAACTCCAGCTGGACGATCCGGTTTCGAAATATCTCCCCTGGTTCAAGATCGGGGATCCCTATCCGGACTCCCCACCCGCGACGATCCGCCACCTCCTCACACACACCTCCGGTCTTCCCCGGGAGGCCCCGTTCCCCTACTGGTCCGATTTCCAGTTTCCCACCAGGGACCAGGTGCGGGAATCGCTTCCAAGGCAGGAGGCATGCTATCCGAGGGAATCGAAGTGGAAATACTCG
>Ga0272442_10005010_pt1 | contig 17871 bp, 16 predicted proteins | sample SSMForm2O_FD_200262 | JGI IMG/M metagenome (GOLD analysis project Ga0272442, IMG submission 200262) | Marine sediment archaeal communities from Little Sippewissett salt marsh, Falmouth, MA, United States - SSM-Form-2O | ecosystem: Environmental > Aquatic > Marine > Wetlands > Sediment ... | reverse complement strand
AAATAGCAATCGAAGAAATATTAAAACCATTAAATTTCCAAGAAATAATAGAATCAAACATAGTACCATTTAATATATGGCTTAAAACAGGACACATGGAGGGAATGCCAGGTGAATTCTACTACGTCTCAGAGCCATCAACAAGAGACGTAGAAAAATGGGAAAGATTCATAGACCTTACAAAAATCACAAAAGAAATACCAGAAAAAGAACTAGAAAAAAACCTAAACCTTCCAAAAGCAGGCATATGCTACGCGCAATGCCCAGTAATATACTGGTCATTCAAAGGAAAAACCATCTCAGAGGAATCACTACCAATACTCCTTTATGATAACACAGCAGTATCAGGAAGATATGAATCAGGAGGAAGACATGGAATAGAAAGAGTAGACGAATTCCATCGAATAGAACCAGTATACATCGGAACAAAAGAACAACTACTAAAACTCAGAGAAAAATTATTAGAAAGATACAAACACGTATTCAATAACATACTTGACCTTGAATGGAGAATGGCATGGGTAACACCATGGTACATGCAACAAGCAGGAAAAATAGGAGACAAAAGCAAACAAGAAACAGGAACAATAGACTTCGAGGCATACATGCCCTATCGTGGAGATAGAAAAAAATCTGAATGGCTAGAATTCCAAAACCTAAGTATTCTAGGAGACAAATACGTAAAAGTATTCAACATCAAAGCACAAAAAAGCACACTATGGAGCGGATGCTCAGGAATAGGACTAGAAAGATGGACAACAGCATTTCTAGCACAAAAAGGATTAAACCCAGAACACTGGCCTAATGGATTTAAAAAATATTTAAACAAACTACCATCTGGAATAAAATTCCTATGAAACAAAAAAATAAACAAAAATATGACATCAGTCGTCATCATGCATGGGCCGCATCAGTTTTATTAGCAATATTAATAGCATCAAGAGGATTCTTAGAATTAACAGATATAAAAATAAATGACAATATATTCGTCATAATAGGCTTTTTATTAATTGCATATGCTCTCATCGCAGTATTCTTCACCTACAAATATAGATCATCACTTAATATAGAACAGAAAAAGATAATAGAAATACATAAAGAAGAACCGAAAACAGATCTTGAAAAATAAAAAATAAAAATTTAAAAAAAGAAATTAAAAAACGAAGCAAAAAAAGCAAAAAAAACTGCAAAAAAACAAGAGAAATAAAAGAAAAATGATACATTTTTTTTTATAAAACAAAATGAGAAAAGACTTTAAATAAAAACTTGAAATTTTTATTTACAATTACTCTATTTATCTGATATAATTATTGATAAATCTAATGTTGTAAAACCATAAAATTGGATAGTTTGGAGCAATATCTAATTTTTTATTGTAAACTATATAAACTTAATTTACTTAATTAAATGTAAGAAAAAATCTCGGGGAGGAATAAATATTATGGAGGATTTGAGAAAATATATAGCTGAGATGATAGGGACTTTTGCTTTGGTTCTTATTGGTTGTGGTAGTGCTGTTATTGCTGGTGAATATATTGATTTTGTAGGTATTTCCTTTGCATTTGGATTGACTGTGCTTGCAATGGTATATGCCATCGGCCATATATCTGGGTGTCATATTAACCCTGCAATAACTGTATCATTGCTAGTTGCCAAAAAAATTAAATCAAAAGATGCAGCAGCCTATATTATTGCCCAATGCCTTGGTGCTATAATTGCAGCAGCAATTATTTATCTTATACTATCTGGACAATCTGGTTTTTCAAATGAAGCATTAAACCTTGGTCAGAATGGATATGGCAGTTTGTCACCTGCAGGATATTCTATGGTTGCGTGTTTTATTGCAGAAGTTGTGTTGACTGCGTTGTTTTTGTTTGTGATATTTGGTTCAACTTCAAAAAATGCACCCAAAGATTTTGCAGGTATCTCTATTGGTTTTTCCTTAGTTCTTATTCATCTTATAGGAATACCAATAACTGGTACATCTGTAAATCCTGCTAGAAGTCTGGGTCCTGCAGTTTTTGTAGGAGGAGAAGCCTTTTCTCAGTTATGGCTGTTCATAGCCGCTCCAATAATTGGTGGAGTTATTGCAGCAGTCGTTTGGAGATATGTTTTTAATAATGAATAAAAACATTTCTTTTTTCTTTTTAACTGCATGCTAAGAATTCAGGAATAAGTGCGTTTTCTAATGTTGTGACAACTTGTTAGGTTAGATCTCTTATCCTCTTTTATTTTGTAAAAAATTTTCCTCCATATAAATTGGATAAAAGTTATTTTTTGAGGTAAATACTTATAAATAAGAACTCTATCCCACACCGATGGCTAAACGAAGAAAAGAAAAAGACGAAGAAGAAGACAAACCATTCAAATTACCTAAGTTTGACGAAAAAAAATTCGTAAAAAACGAGAAAAGAAAAATTAAAACAACATTTATCGCCTTTTTATTTGGAATATTAATAGCATTACTATCATTTGGATTCTGGGTTCTATTAAGTGGAAACGGTACAAGATGGATATTAGTATTAATATTTGGTATATTCACAGGATCCTGGTTAAAATATATCTTTACAAGATTAAAAATTGATTTAACTGACTTTGAAAAGAAAAACTGGTTTGGAGCATATGCAGTATACTTCCTATCATGGTTTATAGTTCTAATTCTACTAACAAATCCACCATTTTATGATGATGAAAAACCACTAGTAAATCTACAAGTTTTACCTGAAATTCAAGAACCTGGAGGAGACATATTAGTTATTGCAAAAATAACAGACAACACTGAACTTGAAAAAGAAGATATAACATTAAAAATAGATGGAACGGAAATACCTCAGAATGATTTCGAGTATAAAAACACAGTTTTAAGATATACATATCAAGGACCAGATAATATAAATGGTGATGAAACACATGATATTGAATTAACTGTAAATGATGGTAAATATGAGACAGTAAAAGAAAAAACAATAACATTCAGTAACGATACAATAGAACTTGCAAGACCAGACTCAGGAGATGAAATAGATCTTGACGACACTATAAGAATCACAGCGTTACCAAAAGTTACAAGAGTATATTATACAGTTGATAATGGAATAGAGATAAATACATCAAAATCAAAAGACACAGATTATTACATAACCAGTGCTCAATACAAAGGATGGCCTAAAATAATAAACAACTCATTAAACATAAGCATATCCGCAGAAATCGTGTATTATTTCCAAAATATAGATGAAAAATTCTCAAATTATATAAATGATAGCACAAAATATACACTATCAATAGAAAAAGATGAAGATATAAATGATATAGGGGAAAAAGATACTGACAAAGTGAAATACCCAAAAAAAGATTTTGTACAAGCCCCAGGTTTTGAGCTAATAGCATTACTAGCAGCCTTTTCAGTAGTATTCATAATATATAAAAAACATAAAAAAAATAAAGACAAAAAATGAACGAAATAGCAAAACAATGTAAACAATTAAAAAAAAACTTTCAACCAAAAATAAAAGACCCAACACAACCAGTTAGCACATGGTCAGAAAAAGACGTACTAGACAAAAAAATAGTAAACACTTTTGTAATAATATTTAGAACCCGTGGATGCACCTGGGCACTAAAATCAGGATGCAGCATGTGTGGATACTTCAACGACAGCTTATGGAAAAACATAACAGATGAAGATTTTTTAAAACAATTCCAAAAAATAATGGAAAAATACCAAGACCAAAAATACATTAAAATATTCACAAGCGGAAGCTTCCTAGACCCAAAAGAAATAAAACCAAAAATAAGAAACAAAATACTAAAAACACTATATGAAACAGCAGAAAAAGTATCAGTTGAATCAAGACCTGAATACATCACACAAAACAACCTATCTGAAATAAAAAAAATAACTAAAACAAAAAAATTCCAAATAGGCATAGGACTTGAAACTTCAAACGATGAACTCAGAGAAAAAATAATCAACAAAGGATTCACATATGAAGAATATAAAAAATCAATAAAAAACCTAAAAAAATACAACTACACATCAAAAACATATGTAATAGTAAAACCACCATCTCTTACAGAAAAAGAATCAATAAACGACTCAATTCAAACAATTAAAAAAATCAAAAACTTAACAGAGACAATATCTCTAAATCCAATAAACATACAAAAAAATACAGTAGTAGAATACCTATGGAAAAGAAAACAATACCGGCCACCATATCTCTGGAGCATACAAGAGATACTAAAACAAGGAAAAAAAATTACACCAGACAAAAGAATACAATGCAGCATAGTCGGTGGAGGAAGCCCTAGAGGTGCCCACAACTGCAAAAAATGCGATAAAAAAATACTAAAATCAATAAATGATTTTTCATTAAAACAAGATACAAAAATTCTAAAAAAACAAGATTGTGAATGCTATAATAAATGGCTAGATTTACTAGAAATTGAAAAACTAAGTTTTGGATCAATAGTAGACATATAAGAGGAAAAAAAACATGGAAAAAATACAAAAAAATGAAACAATAATACTAATAGATACAAAATACAACAAATACATAATAAACACATCTGATAAAACAGATAAATACAAAGGAATAGGAGTAATCGACCCGAGCTTTTTAACTGGAAAAAAATATGGAGAACAAATAAGCATAGGAAACAAAAAATTTTGGTTATTAAAACCTTTAGTAAAAGACAAACTACAAAGCCTAAAAAGAAAAGCCCAAATAATACTTCCAAGGGATGCTGCGCAAATAATTATGAACTGTTCAATACAACAAGGACACAAAGTTTTAGAAGCAGGGATAGGCTCAGGCTCACTTACAATAGCATTAGCAAACACGGTAGCACCAAATGGAAAAATAATATCCTATGACAAAAGAGAAGATTTCATAAAACACGCTATGAAAAACATAAAAAAAGCTGAACTAGAAGAATATGTAACAACAAAAATCCAGGATATAACAAAAGGAATAAAAGAGAAAAACCTTGATGCAATAATATTAGACATACCAAACCCTGAAGATGCAGTAGATCATGTTTGGAAATCATTGAAACCAGGGGGATACTTATGCTCATATTCACCACTAAGCTCCCAGGTAGAAGAAACTGTTAAAAAAATACAAAAAAACAGTTTTATAGAAGTTAAAACAATAGAAAATATTCAAAGAGAGATAGTGGTATCAGAAAAAGGTATTAGACCAAGTTTTAACATGCTTGGTCATACAGGTTATCTTACTTTTGCTCGTAAAGTATTATAGATATTTTTTGTTTATTATCTGAAAAGAAAAAGATTCTGTAAGAATGGAAAAATCTCACAGATTCTTAAGAAAAACGGTTTTTGAACATATTTGCTTTTATCACCTGTTACAGTTACTGTTTTCTCTGGCATATCTTCTTCATCATAGATGTCCTGTGCGATTTCACCATTTTTATCTGTCACTGTTAACGTAACAGTATACGATCCTTTTTCCTCATATACATGTGCCGGTGTCAATCCAGTACCTGTTGATCCATCACCGAAATCCCATTCGATATTGTAAGGTTTTTCTCCACCTAGAACTGATGCTGAAAACTCTACTTCTTCACCTTTTTTTACTTTGTATTCATCTTCTATTTCAGCAAAAAAACCAGGCATATATTCTTCTGGATTATCATCAAATGAGACCTGTAAGAAATCATTTAAAGGTGGCATCCAGTTTATTATCTCTTGGTCACTCCATTCACCAAGCGGGGTCTCTGTTTTAAGATAATTAAAATAATTATTCCAGTTATCCTCAGTAGGCTTACTTGTATATAACTCGTTTGGAAGTGTAAGTGTAGATAAAACATTTTCTTCCTTTGATTTATCTATTTCCACAATATCTAAACCTCCTAGTTCATGGTATTTATCATTAATATGTGGAAATGTAAACGCCCAAGTTTGTGATTGCAACCTTAACATTATCTGAATATAAACAACTTCTAAAAAGAAAGCAATTGTACCATTTATTATAGCGTCTAATAACTGATGATCACTATCATCTGCTAAAAAATAACTAGAAGCTATCATATAGAGCCATATACCAAGATAGTAACCAGAAATCATTCCAATAGCTCTTGGTTTAGCCCATTTAAATGCTTCTTCAACAGATATAAAATTATCATTGTTTGTATCTTTTTTGCTACCTCTAAATGCACCTAGAAAACCAAGTGCCATAGCAGTTGTAAGTGGCCCACCAAAAGCAACAGTTAATCTAGCCACACAGTTATCAATACTAGCCATTATTACAACTCTACCCGGCCCATCTGTATCAGATGAATCACAACTTTTAATATCGTTTTTGAAATTCTCTGTAAATGCCTCTGCTTCTTCCGGGTTAATTATGTTGTCCCCATCACTATTTACTGCTCCATTTGAAGTTTTACTCATATCTACTAGTCCGCCACTGAAACAAGACTCAAAAATTATACACTGACCTTCAGCATTTATATTATCAAATTTTTCACCAAGTGTATCATCTCTTATGAAGTTTTCCAGTTCATCATCGTCGTTTCTTCTACAGTCGAAAGGACAGATAACTTCGTCGTATAAATCAGGTCTTAAGAATTTTCTTTCATCACCATCATCATCTTCTACTTGAGAACCATGCCCCTGCCATGCAAATAAAAACACATCGTCATCATCGACATTTTGCGCCATCTCATCTAGAGCTTCAAGAATGTTTTCTTTTGTTGCACCACCAGCGTATTTTAATGGCTGGTTTAAATCTGTGAAATCATTTATTAAAAGAATTATATGACTTGCATCCCAGTTATCTGATGAAAGTAAAGACCAATAAAGATATCTCTGTTGAGCAAAAGTTATTGGTAGATTAGCACTAGGGTCATCGTATCTAGCACAGGCAGCAATTATCCCCCAATATTCTTTTTTTCCATCACCTGTTTTTGTAAGTTTTTCATTATCATCTTTTTCAACTTTGTTTTTTGTAGCTTCAATATTATTGCTGCTTACAACTGGAATAAAAACAGTTCCAATAAAAAGAGCAACTATAGCTAATACAATTATTTTATTTTTCATGATTTTTTCCACCTATATTATTTAACTAAATTAAAATCAGCATTAATATTCTGTAAAAATTTCATAATCTTTTCAAAGATCAAATGAAAAATAGAAGTAACTCTCATACAATTTTTTTGTTTAGAGATATTATCATCTTCGTTTTCTAAAAGTTTCTCAAAAACATCTATAATCATTAAAAATACTTGAGCATAAATAGATGTAAATAAACAAATAAATCCTACTCTAAATCCAAATCTAAATAATAAATATCCAATTCTTTCAAAACCAATTTCAGCAAGAGCTAATCCCCACATTCCAAGATATATACCAAAATATGAAGCGATAATTCCTCCTACTGCTAAGTAATTTAAAAATTCTTTGAGATTATCTAAGGCATCCTGGGTGATCCAATCTCCATCTGATATTTTTATTGCTCCATCAGACCCTCTTATAAGTATAGTATCCTCTGATGTATCTTCGTTTTCAATTTTATCGATTATTAAACCATTCTCATCTTCTGTTATCTTATAGTAAAATTCTTCACTATTTTGATCATAATCATCTGAATTTGAGTTATATAAATTATATATATCTAGTTTTAAAATATTGAATCTATTTGTATATTTGTTATTCAATTTATGTGATATCTGATTTAAATCCTCTACATTTATTAAATCAACATATTGGTCTGCAAGATCATGGATTTCATTTTCGTTATCTGCTGTTAATACTTGTTTAAAAATATCTTCCATTTCTTGACTAGAATGTAGATTTATTAATTGTTGAAAATCAGCATCTTCTGATAGATTTTTAGAATAATTTTTTATCTCTTCTAATATCCTATTTCCTTCTGTTTTATATGCTTGTACATTAGCAGGTATTATCCATGAGATTGTTACTAGCATTAAAATTGACATTATACTAACTATTATTGTTCGTTTTTTCATTTTTAAAAAACACCCTTTATTTTTAATTCTTTCTTTATATAGAATTTATCTTATATAAATTTAATGGAACATTTTTCAGTGTTATTAGGGAGATAATAAACTTTTTTTTATTTTTTTATTTAAGTTTTATACCATTCTGATTCTGATATGTTCCAGATTTTTTATCATATAACTCAGATGGAATAGATGAAAGGTTTTCAAATACTATCTGACAAAACCTGTCTCCAATTGGTATTTCTAGTTCTTCATCATTTGAGTTAAAACAGCTAATAGTTAAAGTTCCATGGAATCCTGCATCGACTTTTCCAAAACTAGCCATTACTCCTTTTCGAGCATAGCTTGATCTAATCCATAGCTGAGAGGTAATCTGCGGTCCCATTTTAACATATTCTTTAGTGCTTATTGCAAACCATGTTTGAGCAGGTATTTTAGCGACACCATTTTTAATATGTTTATTGGTTTTTTTGATATATATTTCTTCAATTGATAAATCGTAACCATTTGGTGTTAAATTCTTTATGTTAAATGGTTCTATACCAAGTTTTTTATTTTTTATTGAGCCTTCTATGTCTTTATCAGATAGAATTGTCATTTTTAATCTCTCTTTATTTTATTGTTATTTTTTTTATTATGATGTCGTCAAATGGTTTATCATGACGGCCTTTTGGAACTTTTGATATTTTTTCTACTACTTCGTATCCATCTATTACTTTTCCAAAAATTGAATGTTTTTTATCAAGCCATGGTGTTGGTGCTACTGTTATAAAAAACTGGCTTCCTCCTGTGTTAGGGCCTGCGTTTGCCATTGAAACAACTCCTTTTGAGTCATGTTTTAAATCAGGGTGGAATTCATCTTTTATTGTCCAACCTGGTCCGCCTCTACCATTTCCATGTGGGCATCCTGCTTGAATCATGAAACCTGGTATTACTCTATGAAAAATTAGTCCATTGTAAAATCCTTTATCTACAAGTTTTTCAAAATTACCTACGGTAAGTGGTGCTTTATCAGCATATAATTCTATTTTAAAATTTCCTTGGTTTGTATCAAATTCTGCTATTTTGTTTGACATAAATTTTTTTTACCTCCTCTATCTTTTTTTTTATTGCTCAATTGTTATTGAGTTTATTAATACATTTACATATGGTTTATTAGTATCGGTGTCGCGATCTACTTGTGAGATGCTATCTACAACATCCATTCCTTCGGTTACTATTCCAAATACTGCATGTTTACTTGATGTCGGCTCTTTATTGTAATCAAGATATGAGTTGTCTACTATGTTTATAAAAAACTGGCTTCCACCTGTGTTTGGTCCACTGTTAGCCATGGATATTGTACCTCTTGTATTACTTAATTCTTGATTGAATTCATCTGGTATAACCCAAGTGTTAGGATTATCAGGGTTGCCATATCCCTCATGGTATTTTGCAGCATGTCCACCAGTACCTGTTCCTAGTGGATCGCCTCCTTGTATCATAAAATTTGGTATTACTCTATGAAATATTACCCCGTCGTAATAACCTGATTCGGCATGATCTAAAAAATTACCGGCAGTTATTGGTACTTTATCCATATAAAGCTCTATTTTTATTGTTCCCCTTGTTGTATCCATTATTGCAATAGGATTAGTATCAAATACATCGGATCCATCATTCTGATTATCATCTGATGTGTCATTGTTATCTTCGGATATTACAAAAAATATTGCTAATAATGATAGTATGATAATTATAACTATTATCAGACTTGTAACTATCATATTTTTTTTAAAAAACTCTGATTTTTTCTTTTTTGTAACTGGTCTTGACCTTTTTCTATCGCTCGTAAAATTATTTTCAGGCATATTTTTCAAACGCTGAAATGAATATGACTTTAATTAATTTTTTTCATTTAATAGAAATCAATTATTTACTATAATTGACTTCTAACATCGTTTACAAGATCCATCTGTGAATATATTTGTATATTATTCTTAGATTCTAATCTTCCTTCTGCAACTAGTGACCATAAAGCATGTGTAGCACTAACTTCAGGTTTTGCAAATACTTTTATGTTATATTCATCATTGTTTTCTTTGTCTTCTTTTACATATATACTAATGTTACAATCTGTATGTTTTACATAAGCTAGATCAGAAAAGCTCTCTTTGTATTTCTCTGTTAATTTTTTATCTTCTTTCCAGCCTTGAATTAATATTCCGTCGAATTCATCTGTTTGTTCAAAATCTTCAAATGTTTCATCAACTGGTTCTTCGTAGACTATTGAGTCAAGTTGGAATGTTGGTAAATATAAGTAATCCCAGTCGTTTTGATCATATGGTGGACCATTACTTCCATCTGAGAAATCAAATAAGTTTTGATCATAAGTATATTTATAGTTCATTATGCTGTAATATTGTTCTCTGTATTGTTCATATTCTTCTTCAGGCATACTTGGGTATCTAACTCTTTCACCACCGATTATGTCATTACCTGGAAATGTTACAGGCATTAGTCCAAATGAGTGACCAAGTTCATGTAATGTTGCACTAGCAAATACTAGACGTATTGTCCTTGGTGTGTATGCTTTTCTAATAAATAATGTATCATAGATGCTATTTCCTATGTGCATAGCATCAAACATGTTGTAGTTACATGTTGTGATAAAACCACCATATTTGAAACCTGCTAGTAAATATCTGAAGATTCCTTTTCTCTCATCAGGGAAATTATGCTCGTAAAACTTCATCATTTGTTTCCCCATTACATCATCTAGGTATACATGAAACGGCATCATTTCACCTCCACCATTTACTGGGCTATCAGGCCAGTTTCCATCATCAATGTAACAATTTATTCCATGTTGACAAAGCCTTTCAATTACCATTTGTTGTGATTCTTTATAAAAGATATGTGGAACATCAATCAAGCCTTTTTTCTCCATTCCATCTGCTTCAATATAAACATCAGGCTGATAAGGATCAGCAAGTCTTTTTCTCATTTGATATTCTTCAATGTTTTCAATTCCATCTACATCAGGATCTAAATTTCTATGATCATCCCATGTAAATGGGTCATATCCCCATCTCCATTCCCAAGCTGTAGGTATACAATCATTATCTGGGTCCTGGTATTCCTTTGAATCATCGACTGCTGGATCTGTTTTTAAAACATTTACTTCAGTCCAGTAAGGTATTCCATCATGATCATAATCTGATTGATAAATATTGAACCATACTTCATATTCTTCTCCTACAAAATGACCATAACCATCAGAGTCCATAAAAGAATCGTCTTTACCATTCCATCTACCTGTACGATAATCATAGGTAACTTTAATGTTCTCTTTTTCAACACTTGTAGTTGTTTTCCTTATAAAACCTGAGGTTTTATATTCCATTATTTTTATTTCTACATTTGAAAATTCCTGTTCCTCAGGTATAAAAAAATCTATCATGCTCTCTTGACCAAAACTATCCCAGTCTGTGTAAATGCCATCTGTTCCCAAGCTTCCTTCACTTGAACCTTCTGATCCATCAACATTTAATATATAATAATAACTTGGAGAGTTTTTCCAGCTTGTACCTTGGGTCATCATTTTTTCTAAAAGACCTCTATTTCTAATTCTAAGAATTTCAATGAATATGCCCTGATTTTTATATGGACTTATCCTATCATCAATTTTAAAAACTTCTCCTTTATCGCCATCTTTTTCTTCTTCATCTATTATTAATGCGTAAGATACTATTAGACTAGATATAACTAAAATTGCAATAACAATAATTACTCCGCCCATTTTTATCTTATTATCTTTCTTTTTATTCATTTGAAAATTCCCCATTTTTATATTCAAATTCCTAAAATAGTATTTACCATTATAGTATTTAATATTATCGAATTTTATATTTATATTATATATTATTCTAAAAAATTATAAAAAAATACTTTTATCATCCTAATAATAACATTTATAAAACAAATAACTCAATAACGTTTTTTATTGCAAAATAATTCAAAATATTACAATAAACAAAACAAAATAATAAATACAGATAATAAAAGATCTACTAGTCTATGTGCTTTATGCAGAGGAACAAAACTATTGTGTGGAAAAGAAAGATGCCCAATTATTGTTAAATACCACTCAAGAGACAAAATAAAACCTTTAACTGAAAAAATAAAAATAGGGGGGTCATCTCCACCTAGTGTTTTCATAGGCCGCATAGGTTACCCAAAGGTTTCCATAGGTCCAATGATACCACCAATAATGGGAGATACCTCAATTATAGATACACCTGAACAATGGTTAGACAAAAGCCTTGATGAAATAGTAGATTTTAGATCAATGCTTATCAGAGGAAAATACAATGTTGATATATATGACGTCGAAAGCTCAAATAAAATAGTTGAATACACACGTGAGTTAGCATTATCAAAAAATAGTATTTTCACAGAAGCAATTTTCTCAAAAAAACCATATGGAAAAATATCATTTTTTGATGAGACTCAGCCACATGGTCCTTCAGCACCAATAAAAAAATTCGATATTACAAACCCAAAATATGATCATAAAATTGAAAAAGCATATTACGACACAGATTTAAAATCAAAAGAAGCAGTATTCAATCTATACAAAAACGGAGTTAAAATATCTAAAATACAAAAAGCCTTCAGCGTCGGAGCATTTGGAATAAAAAAATATAGAAGATTTGTACCCACAAGATGGAGTATCACAGCAGTAGATTCAACAATTGGTAAAACCTTAATAAAAAAAACAAAGACATACCCCTGGATAAACGAATACCGTGTTTATTATCATAATCAATACGACAACAGATGGGCAATAATTATGATTCCATCAGAATGGCAATATGAGTTAATAGAAGCATGGTACCCAAACACAACATGGAACCCTTATGGTAGAAAAATTTCAATATTTAACAGCTATGAATTCAACAAAGGAAGAAAAACATATGCAGAAATAGGAGGATGCTATTATTCAGGAAGACTAGCTGTAAATGAACAATTAAACAAAGAAAGAAGACAAGCAGGATCAGTAATACTTAGAGAAGCACACCCTGGATATATTATGCCTATAGGAGTATGGAACGTTAGAGAAAGTGTCCGAAAAGCACTTAAACAAAAATATAAAAAGTTTGAAACTTTAAATCAATCACTTATTTATATCTCAAAAAAAATGGATATACCAATCCAAAGATGGATAAATAATAGCGCTGTTCTAAAAAACAAACTATTCCAAAAAAAACTTGAGGATTTCTAAAGATGATAATTAATATCATTAAATGCAAAACAGCCCTTTCCAATTCCAATCTACCTGGTCTAGATTACTCTTTAAACCCATACAGGGGCTGTCAACATAATTGTTGTTATTGTTACGTACCAAATGTTTTAAAAATAGATAGACAAAAATGGGGAAATTTTGTTGAAATTAAAAAAAACATTCCAAATATTTTATCAAAAGAACTTAGAAGAAAAAAATCTGGAATAGTTGGAATATCAACAGTAACTGACCCATATCAACCAGTTGAAAAAAAATATAATCTAACAAGATTCTGTTTAGAACAATTATTAATACATGATTTCCCAGTTCACATACAGACAAAATCTGATCTAATAAAAAAAGATGAGGATATTATATCAAAGTTTACAAAAATAGAATTAATGTTTAGTATTGGTACAATCAATGATAATGAAAGGAAAATTTTAGAGCCAAACTCATCATCAATCAAAAACAGGTTAAAAACAATAAAATTTTTTTCAGATATCGGAATAAAGACAAGTGTTTTTTTTGGACCAATTTATCCAACAATAAAAAAAGAAGACCTATCAGATATAATTAACACATTTATCGAATATGGAGCAAAAGAAATAATGGTTGATAAATTTAATCTCAAACCAGGTATTAAAGATATTTTAAAAGAGAAAATACCAAACAGTTTAGAAAATATTGAAAACAAATTTTTTTTCAAAGAAACATACAATGAGATAAACAGTATTTGTAATAAAAAAAATATCAAATCAGATTTAGCTTTTAATTAAACATCCAACTCAAATTCTTTTACAACAAAAGCCTTACCACCGACTTTTACAACATCATTTTCTATTTCAACATTGACTCTACCAGATCTACCGATTACATCTCCTTGTTCACAAATAAAACTATTACCTTTAACAAGATTATTTTTATATAAATAACTACAAACGGCACCATTTGCTGTACCCGTTACAGGGTCTTCATTTACACCATAAAGAGGACAAAAACATCTACCATGATATAATGAATTTGGTTCAATTGTATCAAAAGTAAAAACAAAAAAACCACCAACATCAATTTTTTTACAAAGATCTTCAATCTTCTTGAAATCTGGTTTGATAGATTTTAATAAATTATAGGATTTGACACATATTGGAAAAGCAAATAGACCTGTTGATACAATTTGCTTTGGAAGAGATGTATCGATATCATCAATAGATATATTTAGAGAATCAGCAACTGTAGACATATCGATATCGACATCCTTTAAAATCGGTGTACCTTGATGCATCATAACTTTACTAAGTTTATTATTCTCTGAATATCTTATATCAACTGCTAAGATTCCAACATTTGTTTCTTGTTTAAACATATTTTGTTTATTGTTTAATAAAACATTTCTAAGAGCAATTGTATAAAAGGTAGCAATAGTTGCATGACCACAAAGATCGACTTCAATTGTTGGTGTAAAAAACCTTGTTTTATAATCAGCTTTATCACTTGGGTATAAAAAAGCTGTCTCAGAAACCTGTAACTTTTTTGTAACATTTGCCATTTGATCATCAGTTAAAACTGGCGGATTTAATGCAACTCCTGCGGGGTTTCCCTTATCTTTATCCTTAGTAAAAGCATTAACTTTTAAAACCTTAACTTTCAATTACTCATCTCCATATAAACCAACTGTAATAAGATATAATAACTTTTTTAAAAATCTTATTTGAATAGAAGTATTAATAAAACAAAAGAATGATAATGGTTTTGTTATATAAAAATGGGATGTAATTAAAATATGGTGAAAAAAATTGTATTTTGCCCTGCTTGCCATACCAATATTTCTCTGGAGATGAAACCTGATGAACAGGTTCCAGTTGAATGTCCAAATTGTCATAGAACAGGGCAGATAGTTTTTAAATCCAGATTAATTGAACTTGATTTTTATCCCTTGATAAAACCTTTTACCTATGTTAAAATAACAAAAAATGAGGAAAATTTAGAAAAATTATATAGTATATTTGAACCAACTTTATCTGATGAAGAAAAACAAATTGCAAAATTTCTAATAAACATTTTTGAAAGAAAATTAAAAGTAACAACTGAAGACTTCTCTTACGAAAACGTTGAAAAAATTTTACCCCGTAAGTTAAAGAAAACTATTGAAAAATTGGATAAAAAAACAATAATGAAAATTTTTTATTTTGTAAAAAGAGATACTGTAGGTTATGGAATTATTGATCCATTAATGCATGATTCAAACATTGAGGATATCTCTTGTGATGGCTCTGGTGTTCCAGTTTTTATTTCTCACCGAGTCTTTGGTTCTTTAAAGACTAATATTCAATTTAAAGATGAAAAAACTCTATTAGATTTTATTAATATTTTAGCTCAAAAATGTAAAAAAGGAATATCAATTGCAAACCCAATGGTAGATGCTGTATTACCAGATGGATCAAGAATACAAATGACTCTTGGAACTGAAGTAACAGCTAAAGGTTCAACTTTTTCAATTCGTAGATTTAGAACCGACCCTTACACACCTATTGATCTATTAAATTTTAAAACAATATCTGCTGAAATACTTGTCTATTTCTGGTTATTAGTTGAAAATGGTATAAACGCTTTATATGCTGGTGGAACAGCTAGTGGAAAAACAACTCTTCTAAATGCTTTTTCAATGTTTATACCTCGTGATCAAAAGATAGTATCAATAGAAGAAACACGTGAGATTAACCTAACTCATCCTAATTGGATACCTGGTGTAGCAAGATCTGGATCAGGTGAAAACACAAGTTGGGAATTAATAGGTTCAATAGATATGTATGATTTATTGAAAGCTGCTCTAAGACAAAGACCTGAATATATTATAGTTGGTGAAATAAGAGGAGAAGAAGCAAATATCCTTTTCCAAGCGATGACAACAGGCCATACTACTTATTCTACAATGCATGCAGATTCAACCCAGTCTTTAATACATAGACTTGAATTAGAACCAATAAATATCCCTCGTCAAATGCTACAGGCATTAGATGTTATATCTTTTCAATCAATAGTTAAAAAAAATGGTAAGAATGTAAGAAGATGTAAAAGAGTCGTTGAAATAATAGGTATCGATAAAGATACAAAAGAAATAATGATAAATGAAGTATTTCACTGGGATCCATCTACAGACCAATTTATTTTCTCAGGTAAAAGCTATATGTTACAAAGAATATGCAAAGAAAAAAACATTACACGTAAAAACTTGATAAAAGAGATGGATAGAAGGATTAAACTCATAAAATGGATGGATATCAACAATATTAGAAATTTAGAAGATGTTACAAAATTATTAAATAGATATAGCAGCAACCCTGAAGACACATTAAATAAAGTAAAAAAACTAACAGTCTAATATTTTCTAAAAAAAAACATATAATAAATATCTATTTTTCTCTAAAGCATTATCTAATATTTTTCTGCATAGTTTTAAGTATAAAGAGAATATTACCGAAAAAACCATCTTAATATATTAATAATTTATAAATGTGATAATATGGCAAAAGCAAGATCAAGAACAGCTATACGAAAGATGAAAGACCGCTGGAAAGCAAAAAACTGGTATAATATACTAGCACCAGCATCATTTGATAATGCAACAATAGCAGATACTCTTACAGACAATCCAGATAATCTAATAGATCGAGTTACAGAGGTATCATTACAAGATTTAACAAATGATTTTAGAAAATCACATATTAAACTTTTTTTTAAGATAAACAAAGTAGAAGAAACAAATGCACATACCCAATTTGTAGGACATACTCTAACATCAGACTATCTAAGAAGACTTATAAGAAGAAGAAGATCAAAGATAGAGGGAATATATGATATAAACACAAGAGACGGCGCAATAGTTCGAATAAAACCTTTTGCAACAACAGATAAAAGAATACAAAACTCTCAGAAAAAAATTGTAAGAGAAATGATGAAAAAAACTTTTAACCAACAAGCAAAATCAAAAACCTTATCAGAGCTAATAAAAGGAATAATTGATGGAACTGTTGGGCGAGAAATATACAAAAACTGTAAAAAATATTACCCTGTAAAAAGAATAGAGATATACAAAACTGAAGTTATTCAACATCCAACAATAATGATAGAAGATAAAAAACCAAAAAAGAAAAAAGAAACCGAAGAAACAGATGATAAAACAAAAGAAGATAAAAAAGAGAAAAAAACAAAGAAGAAAAAAGAAGACAAAGACATAAAAGAAATAGAAAAAACAGATAAAGCTGAAAAAACAAAAGATATAAAAGAAGACAAAAAAGAAACAAAAGTTGAGAAAACAAAAGATATTAAAGAAGACAAAAAAGAAACAAAAATAAAAAAAGAAAAAGATAAATCTGAAACAAAAAAAGTAAAACCAAAATCAAAGACAACAAAAAAAACAACAACAAAAACCAAAACAAAGAAAAAAACAGCAACTAAAAAGAAAACTACAAAAAAATAAAAAATCACATTTACTCAATTTTATTGTATTTATTTAAATTTTTTTTTCATAATAACACCCTAAAATCAAAAATATTAAAAAAACTACTGCAATAGACCAAATGGGGTAAAAATTTTGGAAAACAAAGAAAACATAGTTA
>Ga0272442_10005008_pt1 | contig 17877 bp, 13 predicted proteins | sample SSMForm2O_FD_200262 | JGI IMG/M metagenome (GOLD analysis project Ga0272442, IMG submission 200262) | Marine sediment archaeal communities from Little Sippewissett salt marsh, Falmouth, MA, United States - SSM-Form-2O | ecosystem: Environmental > Aquatic > Marine > Wetlands > Sediment ... | reverse complement strand
ATGCGAAAACTCATCGGTCTTGCGACGGATAATCGGCTGGTGGGCGTGGGGGCCGGAGCTGCCGTGACAGGGCTTATTCAGTCCAGCTCTGTGGCAACCGTCATGGTGGTCGGAATGGTCAATGCCGAACTCATGACTCTCAGGCAGGCGATTGGGATTATTGTGGGAGCCAATGTCGGCACTACGATAACGGCCTGGATTATGGCATACAGTCTTGAGCAATACGGTCTCCCTATCATCGGTTTTTCAGCCTTATTTTACCTGTTTTCAAAATCGGACCGTGTTCGATTCATCGCGGTCTTTGTTCTCGGACTTGGCATGGTCTTTTTTGGTTTGGAGTTGATGAAACAGGGATTGGCTCCGATACGCGACATGCCGGAATTCGTCGCCTGGTTCAGCCGATTTGAGGCCGACAGTTACTGGGGGATTATCAAGTGCATTATGGTCGGAGCGGCGGTCACAGCAATCGTACAGTCCTCATCCGCAACCGTTGGCATTACGATGGCACTGGCCGGCACAGGAATTATCAATTTCCCCACGGCGGCAGGATTGATTTTGGGTGAGAACATCGGTACGACCATCACACCGGTTTTGGCATCGTTGGGGACCATCACAAATGCCAAGCGGGCTGCCTATGCCCATGTTATTTTTAATATACTGGGTGTCCTGTGGATTTTGCCGCTGTTTTTTATCTATACCAAAGGTGTCGTTTGGTTTTCAACCACATTCTTGGGTTGCGATATACCCGACACGGCCGTGTATACCGATATATCAGTAACTTACCCCTATGCCGAGAAAGCGATTGCCGTCTCACACACCGGTTTCAAGATTCTGAATATGCTGGTCTTTTTGCCATGGGTGAGCTTTTATACGCGATTTTTAATCTGGCTTGTTCCTGAAAAAACTGTGGAAAAACCGCGGCTGACCTATCTGAATGTACGGATGTTGGATACGCCGGCGATTGCCATTGAGCAGTCATATAAGGAATTAATCAAGATGGCAACGATGGCCGGAGGTATGATACAATCGTTCAAGCCGATGTTGTCGAGTGATGATCCCAACCGAGACCTGGCCAAGGACATCTTCCGGAAAGAAAACGACCTTGACGTAATCCAGAAGGAAATCGTTGAGTTTATCGGGGATATGGCTGCCGGTAACATTACGCATGAGGTCATGCAGAAAGCCAGTGCTCATCTGCGTATGGCCGATGAACTGGAATCGATTGGTGATTATGTTCAGGGCTTGCTGAAACTGCGGTTGAAAATGCGCAATACCAAACTTCAATTTAGCGAGGGCGGGCTGAAAGATTTAATGGATCTGCACGAAAGTGTTGCAGAATACATCAATTTGATTAACGAAGGCATATCACGTGAAGATAGTTCGTCGGACTATTTCAGCGAGATGCGGATCAAAGGTCTGGCCATCACTAATTTGATGAAAGAATGCCGGGATCTTCATTTGACACGTGTCGGTGAATGTGTTGTCTCTCCAATGATGAGCCTGATTTATACCGATATGCTGACCGCTTATCGACGGATTAAGGACCACGCGTTCAATATCGCGGAGGTCTTAGTCGGTGAAAAATAGCGAATAAAGTGCCGAGATTGCGGGGTTTTTTTTATGCAACAGGACTGCAATTCGGGCGTTTATACTAAAAAGATTTGATTGTTTTTCTGTTGTCTATCGAAAAAATGTAGCTAAAATGTACAGTTATGGATGGGAGCATGACCCAAAAATCAGGACGATTCATAGCGTTAGTCGCAGCAGTTGTGTTGTGTGCGGGTTTACTGCCTTTGCTGATGGCTGAGCAGCAGGACAACTCTGTTCCGGTCATAGTTGACTCTTCAGCAGATTCATCACAAAAAACCGCCGCAATTATCACCTGTCACGGTATGATTGATGAGGGGCTGGCCGAGTCCATTGTACGCAGAGGCACTGAAGCGGCCCAAATGGGGATCGATTACCTGATCATTGAGGTGGAAACTTACGGCGGACGGGTTGACAGCGCCGACGAAATCTGCAAATACCTCATTCAGGAGCTACCGGACAAGGTTCACACCGTTGCTTATATCAATACCGAAGCAATTTCTGCCGGATCAATGATCAGCGTATCCTGTAAAGACATTATTATGCGGGAAAACACGACCATCGGCTGCAGCGCCCCGATCATTATGGGCGATTCGGAGATGGGCGAGGCCGAGCGGGAAAAAAGTGAAAGCTTCGTCCGGTCAACTTTCAAAAGGGCGGCCCAGGCCAACGGTTATCCCGAGGCATTACTGATTGCTATGGTCTCGCAGAAACTGGAGATCTGGCAGGTCAAAAACACTTCAAATGACCAAATGGAGTATTTTGAAAAAGAATACCTGCCAACTGACCCAAACGGTTATGACCTTGCAAATAAAAAGCTCGTCGTCAAAGAAGGGGAGTTGCTGACCTTGACCGATAAAGACGCGAAAAAATACGGCATTGCCAGGGCAATTGTAGAAGATGTTAACGGAGCAATCGAATTCCTTGAGAAACGCGACGAAGTTGAGATAGCGGATGCCGTTATCCGATTGGAAACGATGTGGTCCGAAGAAATGGTCCGCTGGCTGACATCACCAATGGTGGTTGGTATTCTGGTGCTGGGGATCATGCTGGGGATTTACGTGGAGTTTAATACACCGGGATTGGGATTGCCGAGTTTGCTGGCGGTTGTTTGCCTGGTCATTCTGGTAGGCAGTCGGTATTTGATAGGGATGGCCAACTGGATTGAGATTGCGCTGCTTTGCCTTGGATTTATTCTGTTGATGGTGGAAATCTTCGTCATTCCGGGCTTTGGCGTCGCGGGATTTTCGGGGATTATTTGCATTGTCGCTGGGTTGCTTGCCATGTGGATTAACAATGATCCCGGCGAAATCCCATGGCCCAAAGGCGAAATGGCCTGGGGCATCTTTACAGACGGCTTATTCGGGATGGCGATGGGCTTTCTGATGTTTATCGTCGTTGCGGCGGTTTTGGCTAAATATATGGACAGAATGCCGCTTCTAAGACGGTTTGTTTTGAAAGCCGCCGTCACCGGCAAACAGACCGCAGTCAGCCGAACCTTTGAACCCCATGACAAAACATCTGCTTTGGAAATCGGACAAACAGGTGAAGTCGTTTCTCCATTGCGGCCGGCTGGAAAAGCACGATTCGGAGACAGTATCGTCGATGTTGTGTCAGACGGTGCCTTTATCGAAAAAGGCAGTCGTGTTCAGGTTGCAGAAGTGCACGGTAACCTTGTTATTGTAAAAGAAGTATAATTGGAAAGCGTTTCAATGCTCGAACAAATATTATGGATTATGTTTGCAGTATTATTGCTCATTTTCTGTGCGATATTGCTCGTTTTTGAGATATTTATCCCCAGTTTGGGACTGTTGACAGCAACCGCGTTATTATGTCTGGCAGGGGGGCTTTACATTTTTTTCCAGATCAGCACGACGGCCGGTTGGATCGGGGTTTGGACAGCAATTATATTAATTCCGGTAGTTTGGGTGTTGGTTTATAAACTGCTTCCCAAAACAAAACTTGGTCGAATTCTCGAACTGCATCATGCCCTAAAGGGGATATCGGGTGTCCCGGATCAGGAAAAACTGGATGCCTTGAGTGGCCGGACGGGCGTAGTTATTTCACCCCTGAGGCCGGTGGGCATGTGTGAATTTGACGGTAAAAAAATCGTGTGTGTTTCAGATTCCGGCTTTATCGAAAAACAACAACAGGTTAAAGTGATACACGTTGAAGGAAATAGAGTAACTGTGAGAAAAATCGAAACAAATTGAAAGGGGTCATATTATGATTGAATGTTTAATGGGTATTTTAGCGGAAGCGGGAAGTGGGTCTAAGGTGTTTCAAATCAGCCTAATTGTTATCGTAATTTTCGCGATTCTGATTCTTGTATTATTGATTTTTGCTTATGGCAGTTTATGGCTACAGGCAAGGTTATCGGGTGCCGCGGTTTCGTTTGCGGAACTCATCGGAATGACGCTTCGTAAAGTGAATGCTCGAACCATCACCGTTAGTCGCATTACAGCGGCTAAAGCGGGGTTGGAACTTTCAACGGCACAGTTAGAAAGTCACTATCTTGCCGGCGGGCGTGTGCCGAATGTGGTGCGCGCGCTGATTGCGGCCACGCGGGCCAATATTGAATTGTCGTGGGAAACCGCTACGGCGATTGACCTGGCCGGCCGCGACATCCTTGAGGCCGTACAGACCAGCGTTAATCCTAAAGTGATTGATTGTCCCGATCCGCGAAAAGGCAGGGAAACAGTTGATGCGGTAGCGCAGGATGGGATTCAGCTCAAGGCCAAGGCCCGTGTGACTGTACGTGCCAACATCGCCCGGCTCATCGGTGGTGCCACGGAAGAAACCATAATTGCCCGTGTCGGCGAAGGTATTGTAACAACCATTGGCAGTGCTATTACACACAAGAGTGTGCTGGAAAATCCGGATAATATCTCCAAGTCTGTTTTGGCAAAAGGTCTGGATGCCGGAACGGCGTTTGAGATTCTGTCGATTGACATTGCGGATGTTGACGTCGGGCAGAACATTGGTGCCCAACTGCAAGGCGCACAGGCAGAAGCCGACCTCAAACGTGCCAAGGCCGAGGCCGAAAAACGCCGTGCAATGGCTGTCGCACGCGAGCAGGAAATGATTGCGGCGGTTGCAGAAAATCGGGCCAAGGTGGTATTGGCTGAGGCCGAAGTACCCAAAGCCATGGCCGATGCATTCCGCCAGGGCAACTTGGGGATCATGGACTATTACCGAATGAAGAATATCAATGCCGATACCTCCATGCGGGATTCCATCGCCAAAGGAACACCTGAAAAGAAAGGTGAATAAGGAATGGTATCCATGATTCCGGCACAAATTGGTTTATTGGCCGAGGGATTTTTCGATTTAATTGGGCCGCTGCTGATATTCGGAATCTATATTATCGCCTCGATTGCCAAGACGGCAACCAAAAAAGGGAAGCAAGCTGGTTCCGGCGAAGAAAAGGAATCCGAGTTGAAAAAAGCCGTCAGGCGGCGATATCAGGAAATTTATCAGAAACAGGTGGGCCAAACCCCGCAAAAGCCGCCCGAACCACAGCGTTCGCCGCAATATGCTGCGCAGCCGAGGCCGGTTCAACAGGCACCGCTCATAAGACAACCGCAACGCTCACAATGGGAAATCAAGCAAGAGGCGATTCGGCAACGTAAGGCGAGACTGCAAAGCCAAAGAACCGTCTCAAGACGCCAGCAGACAAAAGCACCAAAGCAAATTCCCGCGGCCATGAGTCAACCAAAGCCGAAACAAGTATTGTATCAAAGGCCCGCTAAAACCGTTGACGATAGTCGAAAGCAACCGGAAAATCTTCTGCAATATATGATAAAGAGGCCGGAAAACCTGCGTTCAGCAATCATATTGAAGGAAATTCTCGATAAGCCGCTGGCATTGAGGGATGCTTGATTTTTAAGATTTATGGATTATATCCTGTTTGAAAACCACATCCTTAACGTCTCATAATATATCTTATGTTGCATTGGGCAAATAGGAATCAAAAACGCTAAATCGACGATATTATACGAAAAAAGGCGTTTTTTGTTGTTTCTGGCGTATTTTTCGGCCTTCAACGCTGATTTCAGGGGTATTTTTGCCGTTTAAGAGGTGCTGTTGCGGCCCAGTTTGTGGATGCTGTCTTTTTCAGTCGTTTTCTGCAGCCACTGTGAGACTTCGTTGATCCGCTCCCAATTAATGACGCTGCGGTCAATCACTCCAAGGGTTTCGAGCATATCTTCAAGTTCAGCGCGAACGTCCGCGTGTTTATAATTTCCTGTGGTGTTCACGGCGTTGAGTCTTTTCAACGCACACACAAAACCCTTTTTGTCCGAGTACAACATCGTCATCTGGTAATACTGTTCGAACATGCCGGCTCCTATTACGATCGGCTGCGTGAGAGTTTCAATGGCTTTTTCGCCATGGCAATTGTCATACAGACTGATAATTAACTTATAAAATGCACGGTAGTTCCTCGGATTCATGGAAACCGCGTTTTCAAAGGCACGGATCGCCTCGGGCAAATTGTTTTCGCCCATCATTAAAATGCCGTATTTATAATGCACATCCGGCCTGTTGCTGTGCGTTTTTATTTGCCGCTGATACGCTTGGATGACATCATTTACAACAGCAATCCTGTTATCGGACTTTGACTGCAAGGTATTAGTTTCATCCATAACGGATTGAAACTGCAATATCGTCGCTTCCGTATAGAGCAAAACACTGTTATTGTGAATGGATGATGCCAGGGAAAGCGTCTGCATTGCCTGATCGTGCTGATCCAATAATTTCTGCGCCAGCGCAAGCCCCATATAGGCATCCAATATCTCGTCATTGATTTCTGAGGCACGATTAAATTGCTCCGCAGCCAATGAAAATTGCTGACATCTCAAATAATGCGTCCCCACTTTGATCGCCGCTTCCAGTGAACTGGGCTGGACGCGTACCGCATACTCATAACACGCAATCGCCTCCCCGGGCTTTTCCCATTGACTGTAAAGATCCCCCATTCGGATGAACAAATCATAGGACGGGCCAACCTGTTCAATCATGTATTTGATGGCCTCCAGTGCCTGTTCGTACATCTCGCCGTCGATGAGTGTCTGTATTTCGTCCTCTCTCTGAGAATCCATAAAATTGTCCGGGTGGGACAGGATGCCGAGATTAAACGTATCAACCGCCTGCGAAAAACAGTGCGATGCGAGGTATAGATACCCCAGCAAAATAACAGAGGAAATGTCATCGGGATGTTCGGACGTTAAAATTTCATACTCCCGGACCGCCCTGTCGATCCGCCCTTCCTTTAGATAAATCGCCGCCATTCTCTGCCGCGGCAGTTGAAGATAACTCTTGAATTTGACGCAATCCTGATAAAACTCAACGGCCTGCTCGATGTGTCCCAGGCGTTCATAGCAATACCCCATCACATACAATGCCATGGTGTTTGAGGGTTGCCTCCAATAAACGCTCTGGACTTGTTTTAACGCTTCCTGAAGGTCGTTTTGCAGGAGACATTGAGCCGCGGCGGCCATTCGTCCATAAACGCAATCCGAAAAATCGGACAGGTACGCTCTTATTTTTTCCTCGGCCGGAACGGTTTCCCGGTTGGCCAGATGATCCAATATCTTGAACAGCGATTCAATGCGATCAGAGGGTTGTTCCTGTGACAGTATCTGGTTCAGCCAATGCCAAATGACGTCGGCGGTGTTGACGGTAATTCCTTTTCCAAAGATCTCTAAAAGCTTGCTCATTCGGTTGCTTTCCATTGCGATAAAAGAGATTATTGTTAATAATGACACTGATTTTATCGTCTTTTGGGGAGCGGGGATTAAGCAAAGAGCCGGCAAACATGACGCTAAACACACGCCCTGCAAGCAAGTTATGAGAGTCGTGCAGGATGTAACGATTGTCGGGGCGGCATTTTGACTTATCGGAGCTAACGCCCTGTATCCATGCGATATTTGATGAGGAACCGGACGGCGTTATGGGCGGGGAATCTGCTCTATTTCGCTTAAATAGACCAGTGTTCTTTCCAATTGATCTGTCAGGTGTTTGAGCTTCAGCATGGTTCTGACGCGGGCCAGCAGTTCCCATTTGTTCACCGGTTTACTCAGAAAATCGTCCGTGCCTGAGTTGATCGCCCTTTCGATATCCCCCATTTCGCTCAGGGCGGTGACCATGATGACCGGAATGTCCGCTGTTTCGGGATTCTTCTTGATTCGCTTGCAAACCTCAAATCCACTGATTTTCGGCATCATCACATCCAGCAGTACCAGGTCCGGCGGGTCATTTTGAATCATTTCGATGGCTTCCTGCCCCCCTGTCGCCGAAAGCGCTTCGCAGTCGATATCTTCAAGATAGGCCAAAATTAATTCAAGATTCTGCAAGTTGTCATCAACAACCAGAACTTTGGGTTTTTGGGTTTCTTCATGTGACATTATCGTAATCCTTGCAAGCTTAGGTTTCTGTCCTTTAACGACTCAATGTACCCATTCGCCTCCCGCCTGTCAATGAAATCTCTATATTGGATAATTTACATCTGAAATTTTATTGTTTTAGTTTTTTAGTACCTCAGCAGGTCAGGCCGTTTTTGTTTGAGCCATTTGGGCAGGTCGTCGCGGGCGGCGTTTGCCCACAGGCCCTTTTTTTCGGCGATGGCCTGTTCCATGAGGGCTTGGTAGGTGGTAAATTGGCTGTGGGGAAAGCTGAGGTAGGCGTAGCCGAAGCCGTTTTTAATCAGTTCGGCGTTGAGCACCCTGCCGTCGGCTAAGACAACGTAGGCCAGCAACCGGCCGTAGCGGTCCCTCTGGTCGCTGACGGTATCCAGCAAAATCGTAACCTGCTTGCCGAGCGCCTGCTGCGTGGTGTATTGGGTCGCTTCCGGGCCGTAATACATCAATCCGACCGTCGGATGCTTGGTTTCCGGCGTGTCCACCCCGATGAGCCGGATGCGGGTGTCTTCATGCGTGCCGTCGGGAATGTCGATGTCGATGGTGTCGCCGTCGATGACTTCAAGCACGGTAAAGACCTTGCGGTGGTATTTTTGGAAATCAGCATCGGTATAGGTGCCCTGCTCGATGGCCTGGCGAAGTCGGCTGCCGTACCGATGATCCAGCACCATCAACGCCGGCATCAAAAAAAAGAAGAATGCCGCAATCAGGGCATTCCTCTGTGTTCTGCTCATCGCATGTTTGGGCTTCTTAGGCATACAAAACAATGTCAAAAGTTTAAGTCAAAAAGCCAAAAATACAGGTCAAAACTCAAAACCAATTCCGACTGTACCATTTTGAGTTTTGCATTATGGTTTTGGATTTTAGCTTTTAACTTGTTACCTTTTACGGTTGTGACCGTTCGGCGGCGGGTTTGTCCAGTTCAAACGCCTCGCAGACGCCCGTCAGAGCTTTGTCAACATCTTCCAGATTCACCAGACAGCTAATCCGGATCTCGCTGGTCGTAATCGAGTCAATGTTGACTTTGTTCTCGGCGAGCGTCTCAAACATCTTTTCAGCAACGCCGCAATGCGACCGCATGCCGACCCCGACAACGGAAACTTCGGCAATGTCTTCGCGAACGAACACAGATTCACAATGCACTTTCACGCAGATCTCATCGATGGCCGTCCGGGCCGCATCGAGGTCCGAGCGGGCCACGGTGAACGACAGGTTGGCCTTTTCGGGGCTGACTTCGGTCTGGATAATGTCGTTGACACTGACTTTATGCGATGCCAGGTGGGCAAAAATGCTTGCGGCGTTACCGGGGTTGTTGGCCACGCCGACAAGGTCGAATTTTGCAAGGTCTTTCTGGCAGGTTGCGCCTGATACTACAATGCCTTCCATTTGGGGTACCTCATGAGTAATTAGTGTTCCGATCGATTCGTCCATGCTGCTGCGGACATGAATTTTGACGTTGTATTTTTTGCCGAACTCAATGGCGCGGCTGTGCATGACACCGGCCCCAAGCGAGGCCAGTTCGAGCATTTCATCGTAGCTGATCTGCTGCATTTTTACGGCTTTCGGGAATTTGCGGGGGTCCGCGGTATAGATGCCGTCCACGTCGGTATAGATTTCGCAATAATCGGCGCCCAATGCCGCCGCCAGCGCCACGGCGCTGGTGTCAGAGCCGCCGCGACCAAGCGTGGTGATGTTTCCGTTGGCGTCAACGCCCTGAAAACCGGCGACAATGCAGATATAGCCGTCGGCCAGTTTCTCTTTGAGCTTTTCAGCGCCGATGCTCTGGATACGGGCTTTGCTGTGAGCATCGTCGGTGATCATCTGAACCTGCTGGCCGGTGAAACTGATGGCTTTGTGCCCCATCGCGTGCAAAGCCATCGCCATCAGCGACACGGTCTGCTGCTCGCCGGTACTGAGCAGCATGTCCATCTCCCGTTTGGGCGGGTTAGGATTCAATTCCATCGCATCAGCGACGAGATGATCGGTTTGCTTGCCGCGTGCGGAAGCGACGACCACCACCTGATTGCCTTCCTGTTGTGCCTTGAGGGCGCGGCCTGCGGCCCGGCGGATCTTTTCCGCATCCGCAACCGATGTTCCGCCAAATTTTTGTACTAAAATCGCCATTTTACATTCATTCCCTGCGTGTGTCGCTTATGTGCCTTAAACTGACCTGAAACGGCCATAAACTAACGATCCTGTGGGAAATTGCAAGAGAAAAATCACATGTTTTCGCAGATTTTCCCATGATCAGGCCCCCCTCTTTTGTCTTTTGCTCTCCACCCGCGGGGATTATAATATCTGCGTGGAACTTTTCCGATCTATCCTGCATATCGACATGGATGCCTTTTATGCCTCCATGGATCAGAAAAACTTCAGGCCCGAACAATCACCCTGAAATTCCGATACGGCAACTTCAGAACCGTTACCCGCAGCCGCACCCTGGGTCAACCGACTCATACGACTCAAACACTCCTGACCGAAGCTGACCCAGTGTTTCATCAGTGGTACCAAAAGTCCGCGGGTCCCTTGCGATTGTTGGGTTTTGGGACTTCCGGCCTGTCGCCGGCGGGAAGTGGACAGAAATTACTGTTTTCTGATCCCAACGAGGAAAAACACAAGAAATTAGATTCGGCGTTTGATAAAATTCGTGCAAAATACGGACGGGACGTCCTCAAAAGAGGACATTAATCCGCCTTCGCTCTTTCGAGCTTCGTCGTGACAAGCACGGTTGGGTGGACGATTATCGCACTTCGGCAACATCTTGCCATGAGTAAGCGACCAGCGGGAGCGGGTCAATACACGCAAATACTTTCCTGATCTTACCTGCCTAAAGGCAGCACGCCCGCCAGGATTCGAACCTGGGACCTACGGATTAGAAATCCGTTGCTCTATCCAACTGAGCTACGAGCGCATCATTTATTAAGTCTTTTTAGAATAATGACTTCCCACATGACTTGTCAAGTTTTTTCATTGTTGAAAAGGGAAATCCTTCAATACAGGAGAACGGGACAAGCCGCCAATTCAAGCGAAAATTTCGTGTGTATCCGGTTTCCGGCTCGCTCCGCTCGCCTCCCCCCGGATACACACGGTTAACACGAAATTACAGAAACAATTTCACAGTAACATCCATTTCAGTCGCAGCGTTAAGTATTTACGCAAGTGCTTTGGAAACGGCATTCAGCAACGTTTCTGGTTTTACCGGCTTCTCCAGAATCTCTTTCACCGGCAACCATGTATCATCCGGTTCGAAACCAAATGGAAGATTCATTTCCTTACGGACGCCAGTTACCATGATAACCGGTGTACCTTTGAGGTCTTCGATTTCGTGAAGCTGACGAGCGACATTGAATCCCTCATCTTTCGTTGTCATCATGACATCCAACAGGATCAAATCGGGTTTCGCAGCCTTGGCGGTTTCAACGCCTTCTTTTCCATTTGATGCCGAAGTAACCGAATAACCCCGTGCTTCCAGTAGATTAACTATCGATTCAACAAAATCATTGTCATCATCAATCACCAATACTTTTTTTGTCATTTTGTGTCTCCTTAGACTTATCCATTGTTACGTTTTTAAGTATTTGGCTCAATCAGCCGATTTTCGGTATTGATTAAGTATACCAATTGTTTTCCTGAAGTCCAGTTCTCCGTATATTTTATCATCGATCATGATGACCGGAGCAATACCGCAGGCCCCCAGACACCGGGCTTCCTGCAGGGTAAACATCCCGTCTTCTGTTGTTTCACCAACCCTAACATTTAAATGCTTTTTGATGGCATCCAACACTTTGTCAGCGCCTTTAACATAGCAGGCCGTTCCCATGCAGACGCTGACAATGTGTTTGCCGACCGGTTTGAGGTTAAAATAATGATAAAACGTCGCCACGCCCCAGATATGAGCGGTCGGAATCTGCATTTTTTCAGCAATCTCATCCATCACATCCTGCGGCAAATACCCATAAATCGACTGAACTTTGTGCAGTACCGCAATCAGATAGGATTCAGAATATTCCTTTTGGTTCACACCATCGATAAAAGAGCGTATCTCATGCATTTTCTCTTGTGCTATTTCTGTCATCGTCTTACTCCGTTCTTACTCTTGGTTTTTGGGGATAATTCCCACAGGGGCCTTGGCTTTGTAATGCGTGTGCAGATACTTGTGCGAGACCGAACTTAAAGGACTTTTCAGGAACTCTTTATACAATTTCTGCACATCCGGGTTTTCATGGCTTCTGCGGATCGTTTTACCGCGATCCAAATCATACAGGGCCTGTGCCCGTTTTTTCAGACATTCGTCATCCAGCGGAATCGAATTGACCTGTGCATAGGGCTGACCGCCCCCGCCGATACACCCACCGGGACATCCCATGATTTCGATGAAATGATACTTTTTTGGATCGCGGCGGACTTCATCAAGAAGTTTGCACGCATTACCCAATCCGTGTGCGACGGCAACCCGAACTTCTGTGCCATCGATGTCGATTGTACCTTCTTTGACGCCTTTCAGACCGCGAACATCGGCAATTTCGATGTCCAAAAGCGTCTGGCCGGTATAGAGTTCATAGGCCGTGCGGATGGCCGCTTCCATAACGCCGCCGGTCACGCCAAAAATCGCCCCAGCGCCGCTGGATACGCCGAGCGGATGCTCCGGTTCTTCCGGCTCAATATTCACCAAATCAATGCCGGCCGATTTAATCATCCAGGCCGCTTCACGCGTCGTCACCACAATGTCCGTACCGCGAAGCCCGTCAATCTCCAGTTCCGGCCGAGCCGCTTCGTACTTCTTCGCTGTACAGCACATCACCGCAACACTTAAGATTTTCTGTGGGTCGACGCCTATTTTTTGGGCAAAATACGATTTCGTCATCGCCCCCTGCATGGACATCGGTGACTTGCAGGTTGAAACGTTGTCAATCAGATCCGGATAGAACTGCTCCATACACTTCATCCAGGCACTCGAACAAGACGTAATCATCGGTAGTGTGCCGTTATTTTGCAGTCGCTCAAGAAACTCGCTGCCTTCTTCCATAATCGTCAGGTCCGCAGCAAACTGCGTGTCAAAAACATAATCGAAGCCAATTTTGCGAAGTGCCGCAACCAATTCGCCTTCCATATTCCGGCCCGCTTCCAAACCGAATGCCTCTCCGATAGCCGCACGCACGGACGGAGCAAACTGGGCCACTTTAATGAGATTGGGGTCGTTAAGTTTCTCAAACAGTTCCTGAGTGTAGTTTTTCTCCAGAAACGCTGCTGTCGGACAGACATTGATACACTGCCCACACGTCGTACAGACACTTTCGGCCATCGGCAGGTTGTAAGCAGGCATGACCACGGTATTAAACCCGCGATGCGCCTGTGTCAGGTTGTGAACCTGCTGTACTTCCGAGCACATTCTGACGCATCGTCCACACAGGATACACTTGTCAGGATTGCGAATGACCGCATCGCTGGACAAGTCTTCGATGTAATGTTTTTTCTGGCCCTCAAAATGCCGGGCGCGAATTCCCATCGATGCCGCCAACCGCTGAAGCTCGCAATTGCCGTCACGTTCACAGGTATGGCAATCCTGCGGATGATTATCGAGAATCAATTCGATAATATCCCGCCGGGCCTTTCGTATCGCTTGTGTGTTGGTATGAATTTTCATGCCGTCACTGATCGGGAACGAACAGGACGCGACATAATTCCGTGCGCCTTCGACCTCGACAATACAAACGCGGCAGGATCCTTCAATCGACAGCTTGGGATGATAGCACAACCGCGGAATATGAAACCCGAGCTTATCCGCCGCCTGCATAATCGTCTGGCCTGCATCGACCGTATACTCTTTATTATTTATCCAAATCTTAATTTCATCAGCCATTGTTATCCTCATGCCTTGGTAATCGCATCAAATTTACATACATCATAGCACTGACCGCATCGAATACATTTATCCGAATCAATCTTGTGCAGTCCTTTTCGTGCGCCTTCAATCGCATTGACCGGACAGATGCGTTTACATGCACCGCATCCTACGCACTTGTCGGTAATTGTATAGCTTAATAAAGCCGCACATTGTCCCGCCCGGCAGTGTTTATTATGAATGTGCTCTTCGTATTCATGGCGGAAGTTTTTAAGGGTGCTCAGCACCGGATTCGGAGCCGACTGGCCCAAACCGCACAGCGACGCTTTTTGAATCATGCGTCCCAAACGTTCCAGTTTTTCAATATCGCCGTCGCGGCCTTTACCTTCCGTGATCCGGGTCAGAATTTCGAGCATTCGCTTGGTCCCTTCACGGCACGGCGTACACTTGCCGCAGGACTCATCCTGTGTAAATTCGATAAAGAACCTCGCTAAGCCGACCATGCAGGAATCTTCGTCGATAACGATCATTCCGCCGGAGCCCATGATTGAGCCGGCTTTCGCCAACGATTCATAATCAATCTGAGTATCCAGATATTCAGCCGGCAGGCATCCGCCGCTGGGACCGCCTGTCTGGATGGCCTTAAATTCTTTATCATTGGGGATACCGCCGCCAATGCCATAGACGATCTCACGCAGGGTTGTTCCCATCGGGACTTCAACCAGACCGGTATTGTGGACTTTACCCGCCAGCGCGAAGACTTTAGTCCCCTTGCTGGTTTCGGTACCAATTGTGCTGAACCAATTCCCGCCATCCAGAATGATAACCGGGATATTGGCCCAGGTTTCCACATTGTTAATCAGTGTCGGCTGACCGAACAAACCGCTGACCGACGGATACGGCGGGCGAGGACGCGGGGTTCCGCGTGAACCCTCGATTGAATGAATGAGTGCCGTTTCTTCGCCGCAGACAAATGCTCCGGCCCCCAGTCGAATCTCGATATCAAAAGAGAAATTCGAATCCAGTATATTTTGGCCCAAAAAGCCGTGTTTTTTTGCTGCGGCAATGGCCTTTTCAAGACGTGCAATCGCCAGAGGATATTCAGCACGAATATAAATAATTCCTTTTTGAGCACCAATTGCATAGCCGCCGATAATCATGCCTTCCAGAATCGTGTGCGGGTCCCCTTCGATGGCGCTTCGATCCATGAACGCCCCGGGATCCCCTTCATCTGCATTACAAATGACGTACTTGCGGTTGGATTCCTGGTTAGCTGTAAATTCCCATTTCAGTCCGGTCGGAAATCCGGCTCCCCCACGACCGCGAAGCCCGCTCTTTTTGACCTCGGCGATGACATCACGGGGCTTCATATTCGTCAATACCGCAGCCAGTGCTTCGTAACCGCGAACCGATAGGTAATCGTCAATATTTTCCGGATCGATAATCCCGCAGTTTCGCAGGGTAATTCGCATTTGCTTGCCGAAGAAATCCACGTCACCAAAAATGCGGAAAAATCGATTGTACAGGTGATCTTCCTGAATAACCTTACCGGAGACCGGCTGTCCCTGAACCAAATGCGACTCGACAATCATGGGGATATCTTCGGGTTTGACCTGTCCGTACATGACATAGCCGGGATTGACGATGAGAATCGGTCCCTGCTTGCACATTCCCAGGCAACCACTGAGATGGATGCAGACTTGACCAGCCAAATCATGTTTTTCAATTTCAGCTTCAAGCTGTCGATGAAGCTCTTTTGACTGGCTGTGAATACAGGTAGGCCCATCACACAGCGTTAGTTTATAATTCACTTCCTTCACGACTCATTTCCTTTCTTAGATCAACCATTCAGCAATGATTTCACCGTTTTTCAAATGCCGTTCAATAATCTCGCGTGCTTTTTCCGGCGTCACCTTGCCGTATTTGACCGGAATTTTTCCCTCTTCCACGACTTCAACAGTCGGTTCAAGGTTACACCGCCCGGCGCATCCTTTCTGGCTAAGATAGACGTCGGCCAATCCTTTGGCAATAGCATCTTTGAATTCGGCCATGACTTCCTTTGAACCGGCTGCAATCTCGCACGTCGCCATTCCCACATACACGCGTTTCGTGGAAAGATAACCTTTACTGATAATGCGGTTGACCGCTTCGGCACGCTTCTTTTTAATCATATCAATGGGTGTTACCACAACTATGACTCCTTACGAAGAGTAAAAATAAATGAATTTCCGTTTTCTTTCGCTTCAACACGAATATTGCCGCCATGCGCTTCGACAATTTGTTTTGTAATATACAACCCTAATCCGGTTCCTTTGACTTTATTTTTCTCAGGCGTATTCAGCCGGGAAAACTTCTTAAACAATTGTCCGACCATGTCCGGCCGAATCGGTATTGAGTCATTATAGACCTCAATGGTGACCCATTCATCCGTCTCGTCGGCCGAAATTCGAATCTGTCCGTCTTCAAGGCCGTATTTAATTGCATTATTGACCAGATTGTTGGCAACAATCAGCATCAAATCCATGTCCGCTGTCACGATCAGAGACGGATCAATCTCATTTTTAATCTGAATGCACTTGCTGCGGGCCAATTGGGCAAATGTCTGGATCGATGTTTCAAACACATCCCTGCCGATTGCAAATTTTGTCTTGTTAATCTCCAGATTTCCGCGTTCCAATCGGCTCAGATTCAGGAACTTTTTGACCGTTGCATCCAGGTAATCCAGATTTCGACAAATTGAATCAACCGCCTTTTTCTGCTTAAAATTGATCATTCCTAAAAAGCCGTCGCGCAATGAGTATGCGTTGATCACCGCAGACGACAGAAGCCCCTTCAACTCATGGGCAACAAAGCCCAGCAAATCAAGATAGCTTTTGTTTAATTCTTCCAGTTTGGCGGTATTGGCCTGTAATCGCACATCTCGCTCTTCCAGCCGCACGGACATGTCATTGAAGGCCTTGGCCAGCGACTGCATTTCTTTAATATTCGACCGCGTCGGCCAGATCAAGTGCCCCAATTCGCCGCCGGACAATTTTCGCGTCCCATCCAGCAGCATGGTCAGCGGATGCGAGATCGAACGCGATAAAATGTAGGCCAGGATAAACGCCATCATCGAGGCCAGCACAATGACAACCAAAAATGCCAGCAACACCCGTGTTGCCATGTCATTATAAGGTTCTTCCAGAATACCGACGTACAAAATACCGATAATCTCACCGTGAATATTGCGAATCGGTTCATAAGCGGTTTTATACCAATGGGTCACAACAAAAGCACGGTCCAGCCAGCGATGGTTTTGTTCGACCACCGCGTGATAAACCTCTTCTGAAATGCGGGTACCGATGGCGCGTTGCCCTTTTTCATCCAAGACATTCGTCGAAATTCGCACATCATCCTGAAAGATCGTAACCGTTCCCACCGGTTTATCGTTATAAAGTTCATCGCCGAATACCAATTTTCGAATACGGTCAACCAGAACATTATCCTGATTAATGACCTTGCCGGCATAAACAACCTGAACAATTTTCCCATTTTCATCATGAATCGGCAGTACATATTCCTTCGCCATGGCCGATTCCAAAACCATTGCTCCGGCCGGTCGAGCTTTGGGGGTGTTTTCGATTTTTATACGGGATCGCTGTTGAACACCCTGACTCATATCGGCAAGCTCAGTTTTATCAATAATTCGAGTCCCCCCCAGCGGTTTTGCTTTAGCAACCGCTTCACGGACAAGGAGACTTGGATTTTGAGCCGCCTGCTCTATAGGGATTCTGTAAAAATAATCCAGATGTACCTTTTTCTTCAGTACTTCGGTATCATCATCCAGATTCGCACTTATGAGCGACTCCCCGATTCTGTTAATCTCCTCTTCATAAAAAATACGCGCACTTTCCAACGAACGAACAACACGCGTTTGAGTCCTTTCAAAAATATCTTTTTTGATAACATAGAATCCCAACCCCAGGATACAAATCCCAAGGAAAACAATGATGCCCGTGAAGGCCCAGAGAATTCGCTGTTTGAGAGTTT
>Ga0272442_10005007_pt1 | contig 17883 bp, 4 predicted proteins | sample SSMForm2O_FD_200262 | JGI IMG/M metagenome (GOLD analysis project Ga0272442, IMG submission 200262) | Marine sediment archaeal communities from Little Sippewissett salt marsh, Falmouth, MA, United States - SSM-Form-2O | ecosystem: Environmental > Aquatic > Marine > Wetlands > Sediment ... | reverse complement strand
TTGTGCATATATGTGCGGGGGGGTGAGGGGGGATTTTTTTGTTGACATGAAGGGGTATTCCAGGGACAATAAGTAGAGTAAGCATAAGAGACTATGTGATAGTCTGACAGAGAAGATGGGTGGCGAAAAAGAGAAGCCCACCAGAGCAGCTGCCCAAGACCTAAATCAGCACCATAAGACCCGCCAGCTTACCTACATGCCTACATAAGTTTACTGCAAGCCAGACAAGAACCTACGAAAAATACTTTAACCTGATGATAGAATGAAATCACTGTTGATACTTTGTACAGCAACAGAAGCAAAAGAACATTGAGAGAAGACAGTGCTATGTGAACACGGAGCGAGCGAGGGAGGCCGACGCCAAGTAGGGCAAGATGCCATTAGGAGTAGAGGGCTAAACCCAGCGGAAAAGCCGGGTTTTAATAACCACCCTGAGCAAGGAGAACCATCGTGAATCGTTTATTTCGCAGGATACGGCGTGGTCGAAAAGGGAACCGCTTAAGCAAGATATTAGAATTGCAAAGACAACAGCGTCGCGGGCACCTGGCATTGGAGCCTTTGGAAGGCAGATTGCTACTGACGACGCTGATATTATCAGAAGGTGCGACAGGTACAACCGACTTCTATTATGCGGATGCTCAGGAAAATTCAACCGGATCTGATGTATCGGTATTCAATGAGATTCGAATCGGGACTCTTTCGGGTGAACCACCGGAGAAGGACATTGTAGTCGAGATACTGGACTATCGCGGATTTGATATTGGTGGAATATACTCGGAAAATGGGGGCGAGGCAGTATCTCTATACGGCGGTCCCAGCGGAGGGCAGATAATATCCCAAGTTCCTGAGAACACCACAGGTAAGCTATATGAGGGGCAAACAGGAAACATATATGCATTGGCAACCAATTCGGCAGGTGAAACTTATGGAATTGGTATCAATGGTTATTTAGTAAAAATCGACACAGAAACGGGTGGAATACGTACAGATATCGGTTATGTAAGAGATACTGACAGTCAGACAACTACGATAAATTATGAAAATTTTCAAGCTGCTACTTTCGCTAAGGATGCTAACGGCAACGACGTACTTTATGCAGTAGTAACCGGACCAACAGAATTTGATGTATTGGGTAATCCTGATTTTGAAACGTATGCATCAATATTGATTACCATAGATCCTACAAGCGGAGAGGCGGACCCGGTGGGCAAGCGTAATGGGAATCCTTATTATGAATCCAGCATAGTGCAAATAGCAGGACAGAATACTGATATCACCACCATTGTTTTTAGTGAAGAGGGCCAAAATCAAAGTGAGATGACGGATGAGCCTATATTTATCGGTTTTGATGATATAAGTAATACTTTTGTGACAATTGGTGTTGATCAATCAGATATTGGAAATAATATTTCAGTTGTGGCGCAAACAGCTTCTGATGTGGATACAGAAGAGGCGGTGATCCAAGGACTAATGTATGATAGTCAGGGGAGGTTATTTGGTCTCTATGATGAGGGAGTGAGTAATGGTGATGTAAATGATGGCAAACTGGTGTTAGTCCAATTATACGCTGCACCGGACGATCACTTCATTGACGTGGTCGAATATGGGGACAATTCCAATGAAGGCAATATCTGGCTGGCGGGAATGTCATACGACACTCAGAACCGAGTTGGATATGCAACCGATCCGCTAAGCGGGACGCTGTATCAGTTAAACGTAAATAATCTCGAAGAAGATGAGAACGGCAATTTAGTCAACCAGGGATTGGCGGATGTATGTCTGGTGTATATTGCCCAGAGTACGGCGGATACCTACATTACATTTACGCGATTCGAGTTTGAAGATGATGGTAACCGGGTATATACACCGACGGAAGGTGAGGGGGCCTATCTGTTTACTGATGATGATGATTCGGATATCTATACACCAGCAGAGGCGGGGGGGGTGATGATAGGGGTGATACCGCAGAATCTCGATGATGATGATGACATCGAGTGGTCTGCCGGCGGGGCGGGGACATTCTTTAATTCAGATTTCACCGCACCGGTTGGGTATCTGGGTGCTTCTGATCCGAGTATTCCCGATGTAACGGGTGCGTATCCGGGGGGCAGGTTCCGACCGGGTATAGTCCTGGCAGATGACGAAGAAGGCAATCCGCAGTTTATAGGCAAGATACAGGTGGGAGGGTGCGTATTTGGGGATGTGATGATATCCGGGGGTATCGATACATTTTATGCGGGGTATCTGGCAACAAACAATTTTGTGGTAGAAGGTGACCTGAATAACCTGATCGTCAGTACCCAGGCAGGGGGGATAGAAGAATCGGATGGGAGCTGGACATCGGTGGGATCGACAAAATATTGGGGGGACGGGATGGATCCGGTAGTAGATATTTACGGGCGGATGGGCAGCTTCTACAGTAAGGATGACTGGGGGATGAATATACGGGTGAGAGGGCGGGGTGATTTGCCGGACTTCCCGGGGGTACTGGACATTGATTCAGGACTGTATGTGCAGACACAACGGGAGATGGAAAGGAAGACCAGAAGGACAGATGTTGATATTGTCTGGGGTTCATATTTTGCGTGGGGCAGCCTTGATAATACCGATGAGTATATCATCGTGAACGATACACCTTATGAGGCCCAGTATCTGGGGACGTTAGATGGAAAGATGTCGGTAACCGGTTATCTGGAATTGGGCAGTGAGTGGGATTCGGAGGATTATTACAGTTTCGGTTTGCTGGCGGGAGAGACGGTTGAAATTTTGTTATATAATACCGGGGGCTCTACGAATTTTTATACGGGACATCCGGCCGATCCGGATTCACTGGATATATGGGAACGTGGCTGGATTGATTTGTTAGATCCGGATTTGAACTGGGTGGGCAATAACGGGGAGTATGATATCGTAACGGGTACGCCGGCGCCGCTGAGATTTACGGCGGAGGAGGCGGGCATTTATACGGTAGCGGTAAATGGAATATCCGGAAATACCAAGTGGGTTGGAGTACCATACCGACTGGAGATTACGGGGGTAAGTGAGACGACGCTGGGTGGTGGTAATGTCCTGACTGATATGAGAAAGGAATCTTATTATATTAATGGGATGCCAAATATCCAAGTAGTCAATGGGAGGCTGGGGGCGGTAAGCGTGGGGAATTATCTGCGGGAAGGCATTATAGAGGTCTTAAACGGAGATATGGGGGCCCTGAGGGCGGGTGCGAATGACTTAGATCCGAATCACCTTAATATCAGATATGAAGAATGGGATAACGATATAGCGGCACCGGGGGCGGGAGAGCTGGGATTCGGATATGAGATTACCGACGCAGAGACTAACTGGAATGAGTATGGACATATATACGTCTCAGGTAATGTGGGACTGATCAGTTCTCTACAGAAAAGTATTTTGGATATAACTGTTGGTGGTGATTTGCAGTCCCTCAGGATCGGAGGGGAACTATTGGCGGGAGAGCCGGGACTGGCGCCTGTGACTACAACGTCCGGTGATGAATTAGATGATACATTCAGCTTCGTGGGTATGATTGCGGTGGACGGCAATATAGGAGAGATTAGGGTTGAAGGTAATTATACCAATAAGATGAAGCCTGAACTTAACGACGCATATTGGGATTATGCTCAAAGTGGGATATTCGCTAATGCCGACGGAGTGGGAGATCCAGGGGTTATTGATGTGATTATGATCGGTGGAGATTTGAATGCACCGGTCAGCGTGGGAGCCAGAGGTGGAAATGTGCGGTTTGCAGATATCGGAGGGGGTATAATACACAGCTCCGGAGGGTGGGCTTCAGGAGATGGACTTGGACCCTTTGTTTTCCTGCCGGGCCAGGGGGTAACGATTACGGATGATTCAGGAGCGTTGGTGCATATATCACCCGGTTTTTTAGGGGAAGAAGAAGAAGCCACAGTAACTCCTACTACCATAGATGATCAGCAACAGCAAACGCCGGAAGAGCCGGCGGCTGAACCGGGAGTGCTTACCATCAAGTTGCTGCCGGTGCTGGATATTACAGCGGATCAATGGTACGGAAATATAAATCGAACAGAGCTAGGTTATGCGATAGTATCGATTGACAGTACAGACGGTCTGCGGGTGAGTAGTACAGGCGGTCCAGTGGAGATAGGTCGGATTACCTGCGATGGAGTGGAAGACGGCACAGTGGTATTGGCTGGATCATATCCGATATCGGTAATGAACATTTCAGTTCCAGGTCCTTCAGTACAGACAACAACCGACACCCAAACAACAGGTGAGGATTACGTACGAATAGGTGTAGCGCAGGTAGTGAACAAAAGCGGGTATTGGGAACATCTATTCAACGGCCGCTGGGTTACCGGTCCGGGGCTCTATCAGCGTTGGGTGGGAGGTGATATCCTTTCACTAAGGATCGGGATCAGTGATGAGCAGGGGCCAGCGTCCACTTCCACGTATCCTTTACCGCAGGATTATGCGGTTAATTTGATTAAGGTCCAGGGTGATCTGGGCCTTACGGAAAATACAACAGGCCAGGTCTTGAAATCCCGCCGGATGGTGGAGGACGCGCTGGACCACGAAACGGATCCGGGCGGGGAACAGTTTAACGGTCTATACAGCGAGGCGAGTATTTATGTGCTTTCGGTGGCGGGGGCCTTAGGAGACGTGGATGTTGTAGAAAAGAATGTATTTTCGATTGTCATTAATGATGATAAGAGCCGGGCGATTGATCAGTATGACGGGGTGGTTGGGGCGGTACAAATTGGTGGTGATTTATTCCGGATAGATTTGGGTGACGGAATTCCTGCGCCAGGATCCGGTTACACGGCCAAAAGTGGAATCTTTGTTACAGGCGAATTAGGTACAGTGGTGATTGACGGGGCGGGCCGTGATATCGGCGGGCCGCTATTTGTTACCGGCGGGATTACTAAGATCGAGGTGAAAAACGGGGCCCGTATCATCGGTTACAACGGCCAGGGAGGGACAGGTGAGCGGGTACGAGGTTCTTTTGGGATGTGCCAGACGATAAATATCACCGATTCATTTAATACTTTCTTCCTGGAGGAAAATAGCAGCACTGTCACCGGATCGATTGGTACTATTTCGGTGACGGGAATTGACTCGGAAATTAATGGCGCCTTGATTATGGCCAGTGGTATAGGTAGTTTGAAAGTTACAGGAGGGGCAAATGGTATTTTTGACTCACGGATATACGCTCGGGGGACAGTAACCAGCACGGGGACCATTACAGAAATATATGTGGGCGGGGAGGGGATTCATAATACATTAATCCAAATGTCCAAGGAATTGGGTCGCTTGACTATAGCACCGGGTGGTACTCTGGAAGATAGTGAGATTCGAGGCGAATACCATGTGGGTACCATAACGGTGCCGGAAATAAGTAGAACCGATATCGACGCCATAAATAAACTGGACAGGATATCGGTCAACGGCAATATATTTGATCTAGCCATCGAAGCTGGAGAACTGGGCTATCTACAGGCAACGGAAATATTGGGGTCGGCGATTTTTGTAGCCGGGCCGGTAGCGCAAATACAAACCCGGGAAGATTTGATAAGCACAATCGTACTAACCGGTCCTCGATCCGATCTGAAATACATGATGGTTGGTGGTAACTTTGGTACGCCGACGGGCGGGCTTTTATCGGTGGACGGCAAGGTGGGTATGATTTTTGTGAGCGGAGATTTCCAGGCGGAGATGCAGCTTAACTGGCAAGAGGCAAGTCCACAATATCCTGAGGGATATCAGAAATACGATTATAGCGGAAATGAGCTGAACTACCTGATGGTAGGGGGGCGGATGATCGGATTTGGGGATATCGGCGGCGATGTTGGTACCATTTCCACACGGGGAGATCTTGGTACTCTGGGTAGTGAGCTGCATGTACATGGAGATTTGCAGGGTCTTCAGTTAATAGGCATCGGTCAGTCTGCAAATCTACGCAGTGATTTGACGGTTGACGGAAATCTGGGATCGGTAATGGTCTTTGGGTCCGTTCTGGGTGATATAACAGTAGAGGACAACTTTGGGTCACTGCTGCTATTGGGGCGAGGCTCTGTGCGGGCAAATCTGGTTGGTGACGTGACGGTGGGAGGCAATTTCGGAAGATTGATAATCATTAACGGGGATCAACTGGGTGATATGACAGTTGAAGGCACAGGACCGATGACGATAATTCGCGGGTCTGACATCGAAGGAACCACTATCGTTGGTGGGGGGCCTGGTTTTACTATTGACGGCTCGATCACCTCCACCGGCAGGTATTTCTCCACAGGAAGTGTAACCTCACTGCATATCAAAGGCGATATAGAGGAAGGAGGCGTGTTATATGTCGATGGGGACCTGGATCAGTTAATAGTAGATGGGAGCATTGAAGGGCTGGTCCATGTCACAGGTAGTATAGGTCAACTACAAACAGCTAATATGGGCTTAGTAGAGGGTGGTATAGCACCGACGGTAACAGCAGCCGGTGATATCGACGTAGTTAACATCAGTCAGAGAATAGAAGACGGGTATGTTTTGGCTGGATTTGATCCTGGAGTAGGGTCAATAATTGCAGGCATACTGGATGGGTCAATCTCAGAAATAGATATGGCCCAACCCCAAAACATCATTGCTTTATATGAGGAATTGAGTGTTGACGGGACGGCCATTGATCCGAACGAAAGTGCCCTGACGGGTAATATTCAATCGGTCAAGGTTAACCTGCTTTACAATTCGGTGATAGCAGCAGGGGTCAGTCCCGGCAGTAACGCCATATTCGGCGATCTGGACGGCTCAGACAGCGCCGGTCCCGGGCTGAGCAGTATCGGATCGGTAAATATAGGAGCTGTATTGGATAAAGATAATCCGTTCGGGATATTCGCCGATACGGCAATCAAATCATTAATAGTAGGAGGGGCGTATATACCCACCCCGGTTATGCAGTCAGGTGGATTCCATGCCTGGACTATGGCGTCAATTGGACATGGGGATATCGATGGATTTCTATTTGAATCGGGCAGAACTTTCCAAATACGGTTACAAGACAGTGACGGAAAAGAAGTCAGAGTATTAGCGATGATGGTCGGGGCCGGAATGGGACAAATACTGCCACGTGAGGACGGTACAGGCATAGAAGCTATTCAATTAATGAATACGACCAGTCAGACGACCGTGCAGATTCTGGCCATAGGGGCGGGGACGCTAGAAGTGGACCAACTGTTCAACGGCGATGATGAGAATCTAAATATGTTGATGGTCAATGGGGTAATAACGGACGGTAATGGAGAGGGCATACTGGATATTGGGGGATCGATCAACACCATGATGCTGGGAGGGATAGGGACAAATACCGAAGCCAAAATCGGCGGGAATGTACGAATGGCAAATATGGGAGTTGTTAATGGTCCATCGACAATAACAATCGAGGGAACGGTGAACCAGTTCCGAGCCGAAACAATTAGCTCCGAGGTGACAGTCAGTGCAGGGAATATCGATAATTTGTTTGTAATGGGCGATATGGACGGGCAACTGTTGAGCGAGGGGGCAAAGCTTACCAGTGCGACCATTATGGGTGATATGGACGGAGTGCTCAGCAGTGCAGGTGATATCGATCGAGTGCGAGTGAACGGAACCCTCTCCGGTGGTATCAGGGCGGCAGGGAATCTGGGCACATTCATGGCAGGCAAGATGTTTACCGGCACAGCAGCAGCGGGAGGGAACTTTGGTCTGGCCCAGGTAATGGGTGATGTGAAATTCAGTACTTTGGCAGCGGGTCTGGATATTGGACCAAGTGGGAACATATACAATCTTGACGATGTGATTTCCGGAAGAGGCGACTTGGGTCGAGTGCTCATCCTGGGTAATTTTGTAGAATCCAATATGGCCGCAGGAGTGGGGCCAGGTGAAGATAATATGTTTGGTACCGGGGATGATCCACTACAGGTAAGAGCAGCGGATGACGTGGCGGCTCCGCAGGTTATCGGAGTCAGCCTGGATTACACATCTGGTGGTAATGATTTTGACGCTATCAATGTGCAGTTCCGTACGTTCTCACAGGGCCGTTCTTCAAACATTGGTACAGTACAGATATTTGGTAATATCTCCGGATCGGATAATCAGAACGAACAGTTTGCTATTGTTTCTGCAGGTGCCATAGGGTCGGTTATAGCTCGTCAACAGGTATTCAGTGGAATCGATAATGTGGTGCGCATGACCGTAAATAGCAAGGATGTTCAGGCCTCGTCGATAGAAGGTGACATTGAGAGCCTGACAGATGCGCTAAACGGGTCATTTATAATTCAGACAGACGGCCCTGATCATCAGTTTGCCAGTTTGAATGATATATGGGCGGGGGCAGTGGATGATACTGTAATTTTTGGTGGAGATGTATGGGTAGAATTCAATCCGGATACAAATACGGCCTCTTTTCACAAGAGCAGTGGTTTTTTGAATGAGGCTGCAGGTACGAATTACTATAAGATCATATTAGATGCCGAGCAGGTAGAAAATCGTCAAGGTATATTACTGGACGGTGAATACGCCGGTAAGTGGCCCAGCGGAGACGGAATTCCAGGTAATGGAAACTTTGAATATGTCTTTGCGGTCGGTGATATAGGCGGATCCGATGCCGTAGCCTTTACACCATTCGAAAATAATTTTCCAGCCAACGTTAATTGGATTTATGAGAGCAATCTAGGTACTGATAACCTGCAGGTATATGGTGCGAATGTGGCTCTGGACAACGATGTTTATCGCTTAAACGGTCTGGAGAAAGGGCAGATATTAAATATTGATTTAAAAAATTTGGCAACGAGTGCGGGATTAAATAATTTATGGTTCAATCGTTATAATATGTATCTGCAGGTGGCGCAGATAAGGCCAAGTAACCTGATTGATGAATCAGGAGCATATGTCCAAAAATATTTGGGTCGGGATGATCTGGATCCAGCTCGGGATCTGGTTGTGCCGAATCTGGATGAACTTGCCTACAGTCAGGATACTTTTTTCGGGTATGACGGACAAGGCCAGCAATTTTATAATATTGATCGTATAGATTTGAGTTTAACGCTGCTGGAGAATGATTTAGATACACTCAACGCTCTACCAGAAGTGGTTATGGTGGGGGGCAATATTGAACAGTTATGGGGTTTGACGGGGCATGCCGGTGATTCACTGTGGGCGATAGCGGAATTTTCCGAAGATGGTCATATACGTGAGTCGCTGGTGCTGATCGAAAATATAGCCGGTACGTCAGGTATGGAACCCAGGGTGAAAATTGCTGACTATGATCTGAGCAATGACTTCACCGATATTACCACGCTGGCCCAATTCGAAGGTGAGGTTTATGGTATTGACAATGCCTCGAATACTCTGGTGAAGATCGGTTCCGATCCGGAAGCAGCTAATTACGGAGTACCAACGGCCGTGGACGGAGAGCCGGGTAATCTGGGCAACGAGGATTTACACTTTGTCGGACTGGATATAAGTCCGGATGGGCAGAGTCTTTTGGGGCTACACGACCAATCGGGATTAGACTTTAACACACTCCTGACCGATGGATTGTATAAGATTGATCCGGCCACAGGCCAAGCAGAGCTCTGGCAGGAATTTTACTCATCGAATCCTGAACGAGGAGGGATTGCGGTGGTGCCGGATGGGGTGATTTTGATGTCTTTACCTCTGCGTAGCAGCCCAATTGGGGATACGGTAAACATCAGCGCCAATAATGAAACAGTCGAGCATGTGTTCGGCGGATCGGATCCAGCTGAGATAGGGGGCGGATTATATGCTACGGTCTACTCGGATCCGAATTATGTCAATCCGATTTCCGGTGATACTCTTCTGGAAAACGCTCTGCAGCAGGAATTTATAGACGGCGGATTCTATTACGCATTCGAAGTAGAATATAATACGCTGCTTGATAATGTTTCCGTGTTGATTTCCGATATCGATTGGCTTAATGAACTGGAATTTGGGGATATAATTTCGGTGATAACCGACGATCCAAATGTCGTAACTACTTCTGTTGGACGGGAATTTAATTTTGACACATTAGAATATGAACAATATATCCAACTGGATATCAGCGCCCGGGATGGTGATGGAAATGTGAAAGTATATTTTGCGGGCACCTCTGCAGTGATTGAGGTGGGTGCAGCAGATCTGGAATTGGGCGGTAAGGTTCTAGGAGAAAATACGCGGCAGGACCTGGATGTGACACGTGATATGATATTACCAAATCTGGATGAGTTAACTATTGCGTCGAAAACTCTGGCAACACGGATGACGGTGGATCTGACCGATGAGTTAATAGATATTCTCACGGAGGATTTGGTAGCCAGGCTGGATTATGAAGTAACCAGCGATGAGACCGGTGAAGTATATGATGAGCTAAACGGTCTGTCGAATATGACACAATTAATTAATGATTACAAGGACGGATTGACAACCTTTGAGTACGACACAGTGGGTTATGATTCTCAGCAGGAGATGTTCGCCCTGATAAGCTCGGATCTCTATGATGCTATGCCCATTAATGTGACGGATCCGAATAATACCCTGCATGAGGTGCCCCTGACTCTGGATGTGCTCACAGCAATTTATCAGCAAATGGTTGATTCTACAATTACCTTCGAGGATATTCGTGGTCTGGAGTTCGGCCGGGAAGTGACAGAAACAGGCAATATTGAATTCTGGGCAACTGTTTCCTACACACGTCTGATCGATTCTGGTACAGGGCTTACCGCCAGCCATGACGGCCTGCTGAAAATAGGGAATATTTTGAATCCCGCAGGAGATTCCATCGTGCTTTCAGTTAATGATTTGGAAGATGAAGGATTCAGCCATGTTACGGAGCTGGCATATGGTTTAATGCCTGGTTCAGACCCAGACAACGGTACACTCTACGGTTATGATTCAGATACGCAAAGCCTAATCACTTTTGACTCGAATGTATGGGTGCGAAATTCAAGTGGGACCCTGGAGTTAAATCCCAATTTTGGTAAAGCGATCCCGCTGGGCGGACCGGAAGAGATCGGTAATCTGGCCCGGAGCTCCAGTCAATCCATAGATATAGTGGCGATGGATTTTGATATGCAGGGCAGATTGCTGGCGGTAGAAGATAATTTGCACGCATTAGTAGAGATAAGTACAGATACAATCGGTTTGGCGGACCAGGATCGGTTGGATCTGGTTCAGATATTACCATCGGAAAATGTTTATCAAACCTTGAGTTTTGACAGCAGTGGTCATACAAGTAAGGGATTTCTGGTCCTGAATGTTGACGGTAGCCCAATCAATGATGAGATGACAGTGAGCGCAGAGGTGGCGGGAGACGTCTTCCAGGGATCAGCTCCCCACATATTTGGTTCGGCAAGTCCCACAACTATAAATACCGACAACGGCTCGATAACAATAAGTAGTGCGTGGGGCAATACATCGAGTGAGGTTGCCTCGGAGGGTGGTTTTTACCGTTTTCAGGTCGATTACACCACAGGTCAGGGCGAAATGCTATTGACCATAAACAACATTGACTGGATTGGCGGACAGGGAAATCTTGATTCGGTCTTTACCAGTGATGAAGCAGAAATTAATGTCAGTGTGGCGAATGTTGGCAACGACTCGCTGACGTTGCAGATAGATAGCGGCATTTACGCCGGAGGCCAGCGGTCAGTTACCGTTTATATGGGCTCTACGAGTGATCTAGAAATTCCCGGCACAGTACAATATGCCACCGAGCTTATAACGGCGCTAGTTAATTCGTCTCCAGACGGGAGTATCGACGTTTCAATTCAACTTCCCGAAGACGGTGACTATCTGATTGATATCAGCAGCTACTACAACTCCGGTGAGTCGATAGATTATATGCTAAATGTGATGTTGTTCGACGATGGGAATGGGGATTTTGGTATCAGCCAAACGCCAAGTGGCTTTGTTTATGATCAGATTGTTCCAAATAATCAACCGGTTGATCTTATGCCGGGCAGTCCCGATTTAATACAGGATACGTACTATCCTAATCTATATACCACATCCAATCAGGATTGGCCCAGTACTATCAGCGGCACATTGCTGAGCCCGGGGCAGGCAGGAGAAGTGGTTATCGATAGTGAACTGGCCATGTTACTTGATCATGATATTTATACCTTCCAGTTGCAGGAAGGACAATCTATTTTAATCGATCTCGACGCGGAAACGTTATTTGGGCGTGACGATGTCGAAGTTATTGTGGGTATCTATAATGGTGATCTGGAGTCTATTACCACGATAGGAAGCGGTAAGGAATCCGAAGATGTGGCTTCTTCGGAAGCAGTGGATCCAACATATGAGGCTCAAGCTATTCATACCATGCCCAATCATCAGTCCGTCATAATCGATCCGACAGATGGTGAGGGGATGATGACATATTATGTCGTTGTGAATGGTTATTCATATGGGGTGGAAAATTTGTATTCTGTACTGTGGAATGAAGAAATTCCTTACCGGTTGACAATCAGCACAACCGAGGCGGAACCTATCGAGACACCTCCGTCGCAGTTAGTTTGGTTGTCATTCGGAGACGCACGCACTGGTGAGAATGCACAAGCGGATTATCTGATCGAAGCAGGAGCAGGGCAGTGGCCAGAGTCTGTAGCGGAACGGCCAGCTTTTGACACGTCTGATTTCAATATACCGGAATATATGCGGGATGATTTGATTGAGGCAATAGCAGCCCGAATTGAAGATATTTATAGAGATGCAGGTTTAAGCACGGCCGAGATTGAATTCACAACGGAAGAACCTTCCGGAGGATCGGTTTATTCGACAGTGGTTATTGGCGGCCGGCTGCCTGAAATCGGACTTGTTGGTCTGGCCGAAACTGTAGATCGGGGTAATTCTGACCATACAGACATGGCGGTGGTTCTAAGTGAGGAAATCGGATTGTTTTATCTGGTTGGTGGTTTGGACGGATACGGTCCCCTCTCGGATGATCCGCAAGTCCGCTTTGACCAAGTTGTTACGTTGGTGTCTAATACAACGGCTCATGAGTTAGGGCACATTCTGGGGCTGGAGCACGCCACTGAGGTTTTAACAGATGAACCGAACAACTTAATGGGTTATAATGATGACTTGGTACTTCAGGAACTGGAACAGCGAAATGCTTACTGGTATCAGGACGGATTAGGCTTTACAAATGAAATAGATATGTTATTAAGGGTAATAGGCGCCGGCACGGTCATGGGGGCGTGACAAGAAGGGATGTTAGTGAGAGTAAAATAAATGGCGGAAAGCAAGAAAAACACTGGCGGGGGATTAATCGCAGTGGGGATTGTCTATGGGGTGGCAATTTTGAGTCTGATATTAAATCGGGTGTTTCATGTCAGTGAAGATCCTACCTTAGCAACAGCGGAGGCATTGACTTTCTCAATATTTATCATATCAGTTTCTATCGCAACAGCGGGGACGGGTCTTTTGCTATTAGTATATATTGCACAAATTCGAGTCGGTACCATGTCCCTATTGGGAGATCTAAGACATTTGATATCGGGCCAGAAAAACACCGAGGCCATGCTGACCCAGATCAGCGAGAACCTGCTACTCAGTGATGCTATCAAGTCAGTGGCTTTCCGGGAGAATGATAAGACGGTGTTAACGGAAGCCATCAAACAGGATATTCAAAAAGGTCAGTGGGAATCGGCTGAACTACTCTTAGGTGAACTGGAGCGACGATTTGGACGTCGTCAGGAAGCAATGCAATTAAGAGATCAATTAAGTCACTCTCGCAATGTGTCAATTCAGGAAAAATTGGAGGGGAGTATAAAAAAAATCAAATCCTTATGGATGATTCACCGATATGACGAGGCCCAAGAAGAAATAGATAGCCTCCTACATCTATATCCCAATAACGAAGAAGTGCAAAATCTAAAAGGCCAGACTGAGCAGCGTCGCGAGGAACAAAAAAGAAAACTAATGGAACGCTGGGATGCGGCGGTAAAAAACAATGACGTGGAACAGGGAGTAGAAATATTAAAATTACTGGATGATTATCTTACCAGTGAGGAAGCGGCTATTTTGGAAGAATCTGCGCGAGGTATATTCAGAGCCAAATTGCATAATATGGGTGTACAATTCTCACTGTTCGTAACTGAGAGGAAATGGTCTCAGGCTCTGAAAGTGGGAAATCAGATTGTCGGGGAATTTCCCAACAGCCAAATGGCGCAAGAAGTACGGGAAAAACTGGATATACTCAAACAACGGGCCCAACAATTAACATCAGATCAATCTGAATAGTATCTGTAATATACACACCAAAGGTCGAGTTTTTTATAGGTTAGAAAGTATAGCACCGAGCATAAGATGCTTATTTACAGAGAGTTAGGGATTATAGGACCTTTCCATGCCGCGTAAAGGCCTAAAGGGTGAATTTTTCTTGACATATATATTAAAATCGGTATAATCAGGATAACTGTGGAAAGGTATATTCTGTTCGCAGAGTCCTTTTTTGCAAAGAGAGAGATTAGAGAGACATTGGGAGAGGAGAAATAGTGATGAGGGCCTTATCCGCTATTTTTATTGTGGTTGGTTTTTTAATTTGTTTACCAGTCGGCTCTGTAGGTGCGTCCACAAATATAGTTCAGAGTAAAGATTTCAGCGGCATACCCAACCTTACCGAAACCCTGAACTTCAAACAATTTGATGACCTGGGTGGAACATTAACTCTGCAGTCTATTCAGGTGCTTCTGGAGTTGGAAGTGTCGGGTGGATCAATGATACTAGACAATGACGGGGTGGATCCCGCTGCAGGAACATTTGAATTTGGAGCTAAAGGCAGCATTTCCTCCAGTGACGTATCCCTGCTCGACATTGCATTAGATCCCGTGACAGGTGTTGTGGAAGCAATGCATATCGGCACATTCAATTTGGCCGGTAATCAGGGTGATGGCCAAACGGATTTTGATCCTACAAATCCGGACGGTATGCAGTATTACGGCAGTATTGAATTTGATTCGGATTCCGGATTTATTACACCGATTGTCTTCAGCGATTATATAGGAACAGGCACTTTTGACATCGAATTTGGCGTAACACAGTGGCAGGATTTTGGTGGCATTAGTGGTATCGAATGGGCTATCGCACCAGTATCTGCTGTAGGTAAGGTTGAGGTGATTTACAATTATGTACCTGAGCCTGCGACGATGGCATTTTTGTCTATCGGACTGCTATTCTGCCGCCGTCGCCACTTGAGGTCAAGATAACCATTTTTCAGACCAAAAAAGCCCCTATCTGATAAGGGGTTTTTTTTTGCGCCAGGTAGCTGAGAGGCCGTTTTTTGGTTGACAATATGGGCAAGTTATTTATAATAAAAGTATATTGCGTAATATAAGTAAATGCTTTTCCATAAACGCCTTATGGAACGCGGTAATGATCCTGCCTTCAAAAAACCCTCAGGCATGCTGGAGTTATAATATGAGCCTAAGACGAACATTTCATGGCCAGATTGAATCCAATCCTATAGATAATTCAAGAAAAGTTATACGTTCAGAGCGTATTAGAACTTTACTTATTTGGACCTTGATATTAACCCTAACAGTGGCCTTGACGTCGGTTCAGGCCCAGACAGTCAAGGAAGGGAAGGATAGGCATGAACAGATTGTCTATCACTGGGGTGAGCTTATGCACTATGCCACAATAGCTAATTTTGAACTGGCTAAGGGGCATGGAGAAAAGCTGCTGGAATTGAACCCTGATCCGGTACTGTTGCTAAATCTGGCTGAGAGCGACCAATACGCCCCAAGTTATCGAAATCTATGGTTAATGCAGAAAAACACACCATTGAAAGATGTGATCACGAAAATATTGAACCTGGTCGAAAAAGGCAGACACGAACGCCGAACCGATTCCCAGAGAATCGAGGATGAACTGAAAAGACTTTCAGGAACAACCCGAGGGCGGATGCTGGCTGTTTCCCGACTTAAAGATTCAGGTGAATGGGCAGTGCCGTTTTTTATCAAAGCCTTATGTGATCCTAGCCGTAATGCAGAGTATTCTATTCTCCGCTGGGCGCTGCCAAGACTTGGTCAAGTGGCTGTGAATCCCTTAGTGGTAGCGCTGCAGAAATGTCAGAATTTAAACACCAGAATAATTATCCTGTATGCTTTGAGTGAGATTGGGGATAAACATGCCCTGCCTTACATCCAACAATTGGTAGAAGACACCAAAGTGTCGCTGGAATTGAAAAACGCTGCGCTAAGCGCTATACAAACCATTGATCCTATAAATGGGACAGGTGGAAAGACAGCAGCTATGCTCTTTGAAAATCTGGCCCTGGAGTATTATAACCATTTACCCAGTCTGGAAGTTCCCGCCGATCAGGAACTGGGTAATATCTGGTTCTGGGATAACAATAAGGGTTTGATAATGGAGCAAGTTCCCCGCGGAGCTTTCGATGAACTAATGACAATGCGCTGCAGTGAACAGGCAGTGAGTCTAGATCCTACGCGGGCCGATGCAATATCGCTATGGCTTTCGGGATTTTTCCGCCTGGAAGACGGAGGATATAAACAACCGCAATATTTCGGTCCTGATCATCCAGACGCCAGTACTTATGCCCTGACTACAGGACCTGAATATTTACACCGAGTGTTGGCACGTGCTTTGGATAACTGTAATCGACCGGTCGCTCTATCTGCTATTCATATCCTGCAAAGAAACGCCGGGCAACAATCGTTACTTTTTACCCTAAACGGTCGGCAGCCATTGATAGATTCGTTGAGTTTCCCGGACCGTGAGGTCAGGTTCAGTGCGGCTTTGGCCATCGCTGGTGTACTTCCCAAAAGCGATTTTGTTAATAGTGATTTGACGGCACCTACTCTTGCCGAAGCCCTTCGGCAAAAAGGACAACGCTATGCTTTGGTGGCAAGTGACAACCAGGAGCAACGTAACCAACTGGCGGCTCAGCTACGCGAATCCGGATCTTTCGCAGAAGTCATCGCAGACCAATTTTTCTCGGTGGCGGTTGACATGGCCAGAGGGGTTCCCAGCCTCGATCTAATCGTAATAACACCTGATGTTCAGCACCCCAATCTTGATGAAGTCATGACGCTAATAAAAAATAATCCCCGTTTGGCTTTTTGCCCCATGCTTATTGTTGCCAAACCTGAAGCAGTATCTTTGCTGCAAAGGTATCAAGATAATAATAGGTTTGCAAAAGTCATCTCGGACACCACGACGGTGGAACAAAAAATTGAAGCCGCAAATAATATTCTTTCCCTTAATCATGCCCGACCGTTCGCATCTGATTTGGCAGATTCCTATGCTACTCAAGCAGCTATGGTAATGCAGCAGTTGGCTGTCTCCGGTAATAAAGTTTTGTCGCTCAAGCCTGCTGAAGGAGCCTTGATAGAGGCTTTAAGCGATACCCGCAAGGATATTCAAGCCAATGCAATTATAACGCTGGCAAGGATTGATTCTTACGAGGCTCAAAGAGCTTTAGCAGGACTGGCCCTGAATGAAAAAGTAGATATGGCTGTACGTCTGCATACGTTCCGCAATTTGGCTGTCTCGGCCAAGAACTACGGTAATCTACTTTTGTCCGAGCAGGTAGATGCCATTTATACACACCTGGTCAGCTCACTCGAAGCGGATCCCGAACTGCGAAATCTGGCGGCCGAGGCCTATGGCTCATTGAACCTGCCCAGCGCTAAAATAAGTGAACTTATCATAAGCCAAATCAGCAATTCCGGTTCCGGTCAATAAAATGGCCCATTAAACAGAGCATTTTAGGCAAGTTATTAGGGAGGCACAGGGTGATGTCTAACATACGCTCGCATTTCCATGTCTTAATAATGGGAGTATTCTTGATATGTCTTGTCAGTTGTGCTGGTCGATTTACTGAACACGCAG
>Ga0272442_10005005_pt1 | contig 17886 bp, 17 predicted proteins | sample SSMForm2O_FD_200262 | JGI IMG/M metagenome (GOLD analysis project Ga0272442, IMG submission 200262) | Marine sediment archaeal communities from Little Sippewissett salt marsh, Falmouth, MA, United States - SSM-Form-2O | ecosystem: Environmental > Aquatic > Marine > Wetlands > Sediment ... | reverse complement strand
ACTGAGGTCGAGGCGGCCGCTTTTTTGATATCCGCGTCAGGGCCGATAATTGCAGCTGCATTGCCCCCTAGCTCGAGAAGCACCTTTTTCTTTCCTGAAACGCTTTTAAGATGCCAGCCCACTTGCGCGCTTCCGGTAAAGGTCAGGAGCCTGAACCGCTCGTCCGTTACGAGCTTTTCAGCGTCCTTTCCCGGGCAGGGCACAACGCTGATGCCGCCCTCTGGAAGACCGGCCTCGTAAAGCACATCCGCGAGCATAAGCGCTGCACACGGTGTCTGGCTCGCGGGTTTTACAACCACCGGACATCCCGCTGCTATGGCAGGGGCCACCTTGTGGCAGACCAGGTTCAGAGGAAAGTTGAAGGGAGATACTGCAAGCACCGGCCCCACGGGAAACCTTCTTACTATTCCCCACCGGTCCGTGCCTGACGGGCTGCCTTCGAGCGGAATGCTTTCGCCTGCCAGCCTTTCAGCCTCTGCTGCCGCGATGTTAAGGGTTTCCTGTGCCCTGGCGGTCTCGATACCTGAAAGAAATACAGGCTTGCCGGCTTCGTCTCGGATTGCTTCTGTAAAATCAGAGGCCGAGGACTTTATCAGGCCGGATGCCCTTCTCAGGATCGCCGCTCTTTCGTGAAGCGGCAGCGCTGAAATCGCTTTCAGGGAAGACTGCGCTATATCGGCTGCTTTTTCCAGATGCTCGGGGCCTGCAAAGGAAACCGTGCTTATACTTTCACTGTTGTATGGACTCTTTATTTCCTCTTCACCGCTTTTTATTATTTCACCGCCGAGATTAAGTCCTTTTGTGCGCATCGATTCAAATCCTTTCAATACATTGAATTTATTTAATCAAACCTCCGCGGCTTCGCAAGCGAAAGTCCCGTCATTAAAGTGTGTTTGGTAAAGAAAAGACGATAAACATCAACGTGTTGGTAATAATACAGTGTAAATGTATTTTATTAAAAAAAACAGAAGGTCTGTCTGTGATTGAATTCAGAGAAAAGCAGAAAACGAAATGAGCGTACGCCGACTATCAGCCGCCATCGCCTGAGTCGGCACCAGCGTCCGCGGGCTCGGCGCAGGCATCCGAGTAATCCGTTGTATGACCAGTATGTATGCAGGCTGCTTCATCCGGGTCCATGTTCCACGGGCTGCTGAGGCCATAGAAGCCAGACGGATTCAGGCAGTCATAGCCCTCGTCCCAGCGGCAGTCGCATACATCATCGCAGATGCGCAGGCAAAGGGAACCAATCGGAAGCAGGTAGCTGAATGTGAAACACTTTGCGTGCTCACCACACTCCCAGTTCGCGCTGCATTCCCTCGTACAGTAGCCGCCGCTGAAATCCATTTCAAAAGAGTCAACAAGTGCATTGAACTCCTTCTTGCTCGGGCATTCAGCTGATGCGTCCTGTATAGTGAGTCCCGTGCATTCCTCCGGATGGCCCGGTGTGCACGGATCGCCTACACCCGTGTAGTCAGGATGATTTGCATCTGCATCTCCATCCGCATCCGTGTCAGTGTCTGTGTCAGTGTCTGTATCAATGTCAGTATCCGTATCAGTGTCAGTGTCGGTGTCTGTGTCGGTATCACCGCCGCCGTCATCGTCCGTACTGGCGTCCTTCTTGTCGTCATCGGTTGCGTCAGGGCCTCCGTCCTCACCTTCTTCGTCGGATGATTCGCATGCAAATGCGAATACAAGCACTAAAAGCCCGGCAATCATCAACAAGGTTCTGTTTTTCATTGTCTTTCCTCCTGGAGAAAGTACTTTTTCGCGTCGTTTACTGTTATCCTCTAAGCTGATAAGCTGAAATATATTTAGAATTCTTTTAGCAAAGGGGTATTTTTGCGTCAAGTTGATATTAATTTCACACACTTGTCATTTTGGTAATAAATTAACTAAAATTAATTAAAATTGTTAAAATTCTAAATAGTTAGGTTAGTTTTGGAGAAAAGTAAATCAATGTGGGCCGGGTGACAACGTGACTGACTATAAAAATCCTGTTCCGACCGTGGACATCATAATTGAGACCGGACATGGTGTTGTCCTTATCAAACGCAGAAACCCGCCTTATGGATGGGCGATTCCCGGTGGATTCGTTGATTACGGGGAAAGTCTCGAAGATGCGGCGGTAAGAGAGGCGCGGGAAGAGACTTCACTGAATGTCCGGCTTGCTGAGCAGATGCACACTTATTCGGACCCCAGCAGGGACCCGAGGCAGCACACGATTACGACTGTCTATATCGCGGTCGCTGACGGCAGTCCCACAGCCGGTGACGACGCGGCGGCCGCAGAGATTTTCGATCCGGAAAACCCGCCGGAAAACATGGCGTTTGATCATGACGTTATATTGTCCGATTATATACGCTACAAAAAAACCGGTGTTGTCAGTGGAAAAGGAGAAACATGATATGCACATGAGACTTGCAGCGTTTGTAACGCTTGTGGCTTTTTCAGTATGCCCCGTGGCTTTCTCGCAGGAAGATAATTCCGCATCCTTTTCCGCCGGTGGTTCGGTTTCGTCCGATGAAAGAAACATAGACACAGACCTCGAAGTGTTCGGTGAATCACAGCAAGACGAGTCTGGCTGGCCCGAACGACGTGCAGAGCTCGAACAATGGGACATGAATGCAGACAGGCACTACCCTTCTATCATCGGAGCCACCGGCCTGTTGAACATACTCGAAGCTTCATCAGCGCCTGCCGGAACATTCAGCCTTGGCATCCATACGGCGTTTTTCGTCTACTGGGACTATCTGGTTTTCGGTGACGAAGACCGCTATCTCTGGAGCTCACTGCATGCAAAGTACACCCCCCTGGATTTCCTGGAGGCGTTTGTATCGGTACAGAGCTATGCGAATTACAACAGCGAAGGGGATCCCGAGCTGTTCCAGACTCTTGGTGACATCCTGCTCGGCGTCAAGGGATTCTACGATGTGGTCCCCTGGTACACCTTCGGCGGCGACGTCGAAATGCTGCTTCCGACCTCCATCAACGATGTGGGTCCTGATTTTGACGGCACCGGCGTCGGCCTGAATCTATTCAACAGCTTCGACCTGGGAGGGGTTTTTGAGAACGTGCCCGTTCGCGTGCACCTGAACACCGGGTATTTTTTCGACAACAGCTGGAGAATGGCACTCGAATATGAAGAAGAAGCAGGCGGCTGTTCGCAGGACGTGGACTCCGACGGGCAGTACGATTTTGACGGATGCATCAGCCCGGTCGAAAGAATGGCCATGAACATAAACCGGAACGACCGCTTCAAGCTGGGAATAGGAATGGACTTTCCAGTCCCCTACCTAACACCCATGATTGAATACGGAATACACATTCCCGTGAACAGGCAGAATTTCACCTGCCCCGAGCCGGGCATCGGCGACACCGACAGCTGCCTGAACGTCGAAGGATCGAGCGCTTTTCCCCAGTACGGAACACTCGGTCTCAGGCTTCTCCCGCCTGCACGCGGGCTCGTTATCGATCTCGGATTTGAATTCGGCATTGCAGGCTACAACCCGCTCGTGCACGAGCTTGCGCCCTCGGCCCCATACAAGGTCTTCATCGGACTGTCATGGACTTATGATCCGGCTCCGCCGCCACCGCCGGCGCCTCCTCCCCCGCCGCCGCCGCCACCACCGCCACCCGATGTGTATCTAATCGCAGGCGTCGTGATCGACCAGGACAGCGGTGATCCTGTCGAAGGCGCGGTGATCAGTTACGTGGATCGCGATCTGAACCCGCAGGTCAGCAGGCGGGAAGGGATATTCGAGTCTTATTATTTTGAAGAAGGCGAAATGATCGTGCTCGATATTTCCGCACAGGGTTACGAGCCAGGGAGATGCGAGGTCATAATCCAGGAAACCGCTCAGGATTCAGAAGCAGTGGAATCAGGGCGATCAACGGGTGATGCAGGCATGGACGAAGCTTATGCGGACGCCGGCGTCGCTTACGCGTCCGCATATGAGTCGAGTTCAGCTGAGCCACAAACAATCAGGGTTCCTGCAAGGTGTACTCTGAAGGCTCTGCCCAAAAAGGCCGGGATTATGGTTTCGGTCAAGGACGATGAGGGTAATCCCATACCCGATGCCGCGGTCATGATGAAGGGACCAACCCAGTACACGCCGGTACTTGATTCAAAAGGTGAGACCGGTTTCGAGGCTGATCCGGGCCTCTACTCGATCAAGGTTACAAGCGAAAAGCACTTTCCCAAATCTCAGGAGATAAACGCTGAGGCGGATGAAAAGCAAATCGTCGGCTTTGTGCTGAGAAAGAAGCCGAAGCAGCAGCTGGTAGTGCTGAAGAAGACGCGCATCAGTATCAGGAAAAAGGTGCATTTCCGCCTTAATTCGGCCGAGATTACCGAAAACTCCCTCGTGATACTTGACGCGGTTGCAGAGGTTCTTCATGACCATCCGGAGATCGAACTGGTTGAAATCGGGGGACATACGGACAACAGGGGCAAACGCAGCTACAACATGGACCTGAGTCAGAAAAGGTCCGACGCGGTCCGCGACTACCTGATTTCAACCGGAATTCAAAGCTACAGGCTTGAGTCAAAGGGTTTCGGACCGACACGACCGGTGGCACCCAACATCACACAAAACGGAAGGGCAAGAAACCGCCGCGTCGAATTTCTGATTAAAAAACGTACCGAATAATGTCGAGAAGACCGGGCCTTGAACTCCCCGCCGGTTTCCATCCTGCATTCGTAACCGAACAGTCGCTGCCTTTATCTTCCTTGATCGCAACGCAATCATTGTAATTACAGTCTGTCACCAGTCCGCAGACGGGCTCATCGCATACTTCAGGGTCATCTTCCAGCGGATAAAGATAACACACGCCGGCTTCGTCATCCTCTTCGACAGACCTCTTGTTCGTGTCTCCGGGAAATGCAAAAGCGTACATCGTGGCTTCCGGATCCGTTGAATGATCCAGTCCCAGAACATGCCCGATTTCGTGGGTGGCCGTATTCCTCAGATCAGCGAAGCCGCTTCCCTTTTCGAGTGTAAAAACAAAAATATCGTTGTTGAATTCAATATCGGCATCCAGTATCCGCCCGGTCCTGTCGTCGTAGGAAAGCGTGGTCAGCGCCATTGCAGCATCTTCATAGGGCCAGCCGGTTCTTCTCCATACAAGGAGGTTCATATTCCCTCCTTCCATGTTGAAACCTATTTCCGTGCACGTGGCGGGCTCTGTCTCCTCGAAATAGAAATAAGAGCATTCGACCTGTTCCCATTCATCGAAAGACGCCCGGATTGCATCGGCAAGGTCGTCGAATTCCATGTCCGAAGCGCCTTCCTCGTAAATACTGTACTGAAGGCAGCTCTGCTTCCAGCTCACCTTTTCTCCGTCTGCTGCAGAAAGAGTCGTGTAAGCGTTCGCAGTGTATGGAAACAGCAAAATAAGGGCGCAGAAAAATTCAAGTATAAAAATGATCTGTTTTGATTCTCTGTGCATGCGGCTATTCCATCAAAGATCTGATCTGCTCTATCACGTCATCAAGCGGCCTGTATTGTGCTATCCACTGACGGGCGCCCTTGATCCCGCCGGCTGTTATTCTGACAAGATCCGCATTGATAAGGGCCGGTCTGACTTCATATTCTCCGGAAAATTCATCCATGACGACGGGATATGCACCCTGTGCCATACCAGCCGGAACCCAGTGATAATCGCGGCACTTTAAAAACAGCAGATACTGTGAACCCTCTTTCAGCTCCGCTTCGCCGAGTACTTTCTGGCTGAAATGCTCTGTTTTCCCTCCGAGCGTCATTACTTCGATTTCCTTCCGATCAAGAGCCGTGTCCGAATTAATGGATTCTGTTACGGACACATCGTGAACGGTGTAAATCCTGCTTCCTTCGAGAAAGGAGCTGGATTTCACAACCCTTCCCACGATTATGGCCTCGGACATGAACACCAGTTCCGGAAGGTCGAGTGATACAAGCGTGCTTGCATGAGAAAGCAGGCACACGAGCACTCCCGCTGCAATAACAGGCGGGAACAGTGATATTTTTTTAAAAATCCACATCCTCTTAATGTTTTATTCCGTTTTCGCCAATTTTCATAGAAAAAACAGCTGCGTTTTACTAGACTGACTTTCATCTACAAAAAAAAGGAAAATATAATGAGCGAAGACAGCAAAGACAAGCCTAAACAGAAACAGATAAAGCTTCAGATCAAGATGCGTGACGAAATGGCCTCGGGCAGGTATGCGAACATGACCATAGTGCATCACAACGACAGTGAGTTCATCATGGATTTTCTTTTTGTTCAGCCACAGACGCCGAGGGGCGAAGTGACGTCACGCGTGGTCATGTCTCCTTTGAACCTGAAGAGGACGATCCGCCTGCTGCAGGAGCGCCTTTCTCATTACGAGGAGCGCTTCGGGGAAATTGAAATACCATCCACGCCCGTACCTCCGGAAGGCATGTACCATTAATAATTCATAAGTCTGCAGGGCGTGTCAGAGAATAATCAGCCTATGTGAAATATCAGCCTGAAAAGCGCGTCGATACTGAGCGACCCCGCTCTTGAATCGCCGTGATGAAATCCGAGAAGACCCACGTTTCCGCCTACGCCGAGGCTGATCCATCTGGCCACGTATATGTCCAGGTTGATGCCGAGCCTGCCGGCGTAACCGTCGCTGTTGAATGCATCAGAAATATCGACATTGCTGCCCATCCTTGCATAACCGACCATTCCGGCGAGCATAAGGTCCACCGGTCCCAGCGGCAGTATCAGCTGAAGCTCAAGCATGAGAGTATGAAGGTTCAATGTACCGGCTGCGCTTCGAGGAGGCCCGAGCGCATATTTGGTTTCTCCTTCAACATCGATCTGTGAATACTGGTAATTGAGGCCCAGTCCGATGATGTAAAGCCTGAATCCGAGACCGGCACCGGTCGCCCATCCGTGGCCGGAAAAACTGGCGCTCTCTACCGCACCAGCCGCATTCGCCTGGTTCAGATCATCACGCGACGCGCTGCTGATAAAATTCGGGTCAGCATGAAGCGCCATCATGTCAAAGTACTCGTAGCCGCCGTGCCCCTCGATATAAAACTCGAAAATTTTATCTTCTTCCTCTTCTGCTTCCTCTTCTGCTGCCTCTTCTGCTGCCTCTTCTGCTGCCTCTTCTGCTGCCTCTTCTGCTGCTTCGCCTTCTGCAGGAGTCGAGCCGTCTTCAGCCGAAGCCGGTGAATCAGCCTCTGATAAGCCTGAATCATCTGTCTGAGATATCGCTGAAACAGGAAACAGTAAAAACAAAATGACAAAACATGCTGATACCGGTTTTTTATTCATCATTTTCCTCCATAATCCATGCCTTATTCCTTCTACATTAAATACCACGGGGAACAGATGTATCCAAGATTGTTTTTCACTGTCCGTGCTCCTGTTGCAGTATCCTGTGAAATAATATTACAAAACGTGTCTGACACTGTCAGAGGAGAATTCATGCATCTGAAAGACCTGGACTATTATCTGCCCCCTGAGCTTATCGCCAGGTATCCGGCAAAAAAAAGGGAAGATGCAAGGCTCCTGGTACTTCACAGAGAAACAGGTGGAATTGAACACAGATCTGTAAAGGAGCTTCCGGAAATTATTCCACCAGACAGCCTTCTTGTTCTGAACGACACGAAAGTTATTCAGGCCAGATTGAGCGCCGAAAAGACGGATTCAGGGGGACAGGTGGAAGTGCTTCTGGTAGAGCCCGCCGAAAACGATGGTGACCAGGCATGGCGATGCATGACAAGGTCCAGCAGGCCGATAAGGCCGGGTCATGTTCTGACAATCGGAGGTGAAAATTTCGAAGTAATTAATCGGGACAAAAACATGGCAGTCATTCGTTTTAACAAATCCCAAGGGCAGATGGCTCAATTCATCCGGACACATGGAGATGTGCCGCTCCCCCCCTACATCGACCGGGCCACGGAGCCCATGGACTCTGAACGCTACCAGACTGTTTACGCGCAAAGCTCCGGTGCAGTTGCCGCGCCGACAGCGGGCCTTCACTTCAGCCGGTCACTGCTGGATTCGGTCAGAAAGGCGGGACACGACATATGCTTCATCACTCTTCATGTCGGGCCCGGCACGTTCAAACCTATCAAGTGCGAAAATATCAGAGATCACAGAATGGATTCGGAAAGATACATAATCCCGAAGAAAACCGCGGATGCCATCAACCGTGCAGCTGCTGCAGACAGGAATGTGCTGGCTGTAGGAACAACCGTTGTCCGCGCACTGGAATCCACTGCAATAAATAACGGCAGTGTAATAGAAAGCGGCCATGGCAGAACGGATCTTTTTATCAAACCCGGTCACACATTCAAAGTGGTGAAGACATTGATGACGAATTTCCATCTTCCCGGATCCACACTGCTGTGCCTGCTTTACGCTTTTACCGGTTCTGAACCTGCAAAAAGAGCATATGCGGATGCAGTTCAAAGCAGATACAGATTTTACAGCTACGGGGATTCCATGCTCGTTTTATAGAAAATCCCAAAACTTTGTATCCCGTAAGAGGGAGTTTTGTGATATTACTGCAGAATCACTAAAAAGGTCGTAGAAAATAAAGAAGTGAAAACAAAGCGTTATCAGATATCAGGAGTTCACTGATGGAGCTGCATAACAGAGTCTGCAAAAAGTTGATTGACGAATCAATCAACAACTGGTACACAATTCCCATGCGTCGTGCCCTGTATCCTTCAAGCCTGATATGGGCTGTTTTTATTGCCATGTTTCTTGATTCAACTGCCGTTGTTGCAGGCGGCCTGGAATTTCCGGACCTGGGAACAGTGGCAATCGGACGTGGAACCGCGTTCACGGCAAGAGCCGACAACCTGAGCGCCTTTTATTACAACCCCGCCGGGCTGTCCAAGGGAGAAGGCATCAACGTTCTCGTCGGAGCAAACCTCGTTTACATGAACGTGGACTTTCTCAGAAAAGGAACCGGCAAAGGAGTCGATATCAGCGGAATCGAGGTGCAGAACCCTTCGAGGGATTACAGCGGGTTCGATCCAACGGCCGGTGTAGGCCCGGAGGATTTCAGCACAACTTCGCTTCAGGGACACATCGGCCCTGCGCCGATGGTCGTGGCGAGCTGGTGCGATGTCGGTGACGTTGACGGCCTGGCCCTTGCGCTCGGGCTGTTTACGCCTTCGAGCTTCGGCTTCCTCAAATACCCGACCGACGGATCTCAGAGGTATGCAATGCGGGAAGCGCAGTTTCTAATAGTATATCCCGGAGTGGGCATATCCTACGAATTCAACAAATACATACAGGTCGGAGGAGTTTTCCTCAGTGGGATCGGCACCTTCCAGGAGTCCCTGGCAATCCGGCCCCTGGCCCTGTCCAAGAACACGCTGGATTATAACGAAAGGGCCGTAGACGATGCTATCATGACTGTTCATGCCGCTGATTACTTCATGCCCTCAGGCATCATCGGTGTGCTTTCCAACCCTCTCGACTGGCTCGAGATTGGTGTTTCGGTCAAAATTCCCGTTTATGTCGAAGCCGAGGGAAATATAATCTACGTTGCGCCAGAAGGCTCGCTCTCGGAATCCGAACTCGTCGACGGAAAGGACAAGATTACGCTTACTCAGCATTTTCCATGGGTTGTACGTACCGGTGTCAGGTACATTCACGAGATTTTCGACATAGAGGCCGACTTTGTATGGGAAAACTGGAGCAGCCTTGAAGGTTTCGGTCTTGACCTGGACGCCGAGCTGCTCGACGGCATTGATCCCAATCCAAAGGCCATGCCCGACGCCACTGTTCCCAAACATTTCAGGGACGTTTATTCAATACGCCTCGGAAGCGACATAGAAGTCTGGCCGGGAAATATCGCAATCAGGGTCGGAGGTTTTTACCAGACATCCGCCTATCCGGAGAATTACGACACATTCTCGGTGGACTTCCCCTATGGAGAACAGATTGGCGCAGGCGCCGGACTCACCTGGCATGCGGCCCGCTTCCTGGACGTTAATGCGGGTTACATGCACATCTACCAGTTCGACGTGGAAGTCGAGGAAGGCATAGTGCAGCAGCAGGGCCTGCCTTACGAAGATCCCGACGGCAATAAGTTCGACATCGGAAACACGATAAACAACGGGTCCTACGAGGTAAGCCTGGATCTGTTCGGGCTGTCCCTGGAGGGCCATTTTTAAATTTAGAATAACAAAGACATTTTTACTGTCTCAAAACTGACGGAGGAAAATATAATGAAAAAGAATCTTTTTATCGTGCTGCTGGGCTGTCTTTTGTTCATATTAACAGCAGCCGGCTGCGAGGATGTGGACAGCGGCGAAAACGACGATGATGGAAACGGTACATCCGACAGTGATACCGATACCGACACCGATACAGACACTGACACGGATAATGACATGGATCCGCAGGGCACGCAGAAAAACGGCGACTTCTGCTGGCGAAACCAGAACTGCGAGTCAGGATACTGCGAGACCAGCCGGACATCGCCGATTGACGAAGACGGCGAATGCATGGACCCGCTCCCGGATAACAGGATCCGCGGCATAGCCAATGTACGCAATTTCGAAACCAACAAATTCCTCGGTAATATTGATGTGGACATAGTTGGAGCAATGGATGCCATACTGAGCCCGGACGGCGCAGTGGCGGTGGAAAGCCTGAAAACCGATTCCGATGGCTACTTTGAGGTGGATTTTGAAAAAAGCGCAAACGAGAAACAGGTAGGCCTGATAAGCCGCATCATCCTGGACAGCTATTACCTGAGCTTCACCGGCTTGGTCGAGCCGGACAAGGAAACGGGCATTTACGAGCCCGGGTTCATCAACCACGACATATGGGCCGTGCCGCAGAAGCTCATGGATGACTGGTCTGCGCTGCTTGCAGCGGACGACGTGCTTTCTGCATTTTCTCCGCTCGGTGAAAAGGGTGGGGTTATCGGAAAGGCCAGGGACGCTGACACGGGTGAGGGTGTCTCAGGCATAGTGCTGAAAACGCGTCTGTCGGCATCGGAATCAAGCGCTGTTGTCGTGTACATAAGCGAGGACGGCAAAAGCCTCAAGAGAGACGGCACTTCGTCTAACGGATTCTATATCATTCTCGACCCCCAGGTGGCGGAGAAGTTTGATGCCTATCGGGGAGACAAGAAGGTAAATATTGTCGAAGCCACGGCAGGACAGGCGTTTGGTGCCATAATGACAACGGCGATACAGGTGGACATGGACGGCGAGTAATAAAAGCGGCTCCCGGACCCCCAGGCTTTTGAGGAGGTAAGACATGAAATTCAAAAAGCGCCTGTTCAGATATATTCCGTTCGTTCTTTTTCTTGCCGCTGTCCCGGCGCTTGCCGCCGGTGGATGGGAAGTAGTTATAAACGAAGACGGATGCAAAGTGGAAAACAGGGCTTTCAAGGGCTCGGACATGAAGGAATTCAGGGCCGAGACCATTGTCAACGCCCCTCTCGAAGTAGTGGCCGAAGTGCAGATGGATCCGGTCAGGATGAGGCAGTGGTTCGGAGACTGCCTGGAGCAGAAAGTTCTTAAAAGGCTCGGAAAGAACAAAAAGGTGATCTACCACGTGGTTAATGCGCCGTGGCCTGTAGATGACAGGGACGCCATCGCGACGGTAACGACAAAACCGGACTGGGGAAAAGGCGTGGTCGTGCAGGAAGTAAGGTCCATCCGTCCCCCGAAGGACACTGAATACGGCATGGAAGAGACAACGAAAAAAAACAACCGGGTCAGGATGCCGAAGATGGACGCCACTTTTACACTTACGCGCATCGATGCAAACAAGACAAAGTATGCCTACTGGGCCCACGCAGAGCCCGGCATAGCCCTGCCGGCGTCAATCCTTAACATGTTTGCCAAGGACCAGCCTTTCAAGACGCTTAAAAACATAAAAAAACAGGTAAAAAAACCCATCTACTGGAAGCGGGCTTCAAGAGCTCACAACAGGGAATTCAAGCCGCCTTCGGGTAAATAAATTAAAACTAAAACCGCAGTACGTCAGATGCCCTTAATCAACGCTGTGCAATAATAAACGGAGGAGAGGTAAACATGAGCGGCAGAGTTGCAGTCTGTGCGGTTGCGCAGACCCCCAATGAACCCGACATATGGTACGAGCGTTTTCAGGGAATGGTGCTAAGATGCTTTGAGTCCATCCTTGAGCAGACGTCGGTAACCTTTGACATGGAAAAGGGAATACGAAACGTGATCACCGTTTCCGACGATGTGTTCGATGCCAGAACTATTTCGGACAATGCGATGACAGACGTGGTAGGCGCCCACTATCGCGGCGAGGAAAAGACGGCCCAGGACGGCATAAACGCGCTCGGCTACGGCATGGCTGCGATTCTCAGCGGACACGACGACGTTGTACTCGTAGCCGGTCACTGCAGGGAATCCCAGCCGGAAAGTCGCCAGATGTGCACGAACCTGGCCTTTGACCCATTCTACTCAAGACCCGTAGGGCTCGATTTCCTCAACGCATCCGCTCTGCAGGCGGGAGAGTACATGCAGGGATCGCGGGTCACCGATGATCATCTGGCGGACATCGTTGTACGATCACGCCTGAGCGCATCAAAAAATCCATACGCCCGGAAAAATGACCCCGTAACACGCGAACAGGTCATTGATTCTCCAATGCTGTGCGATCCCCTGCGCGAGATGCACTGCTGTCCGGTAACCGACTGGGCCGTTGCCATGCTCCTGTGCTGCGAAGAAAGAGCGCATGAGTTTACGAAAAAGCCGGTCTGGCTTTCGGGGTTTGCCAGCTGCATGGACAGCTACTTCCTCGGAGACAGGGACCTGGTCTCGAACTTTGCACTCAAAAAGGCCTCCCGCAGAGCCTTTGACATGGCGGGGATCAAAAATCCTGCATCCGAAATCGATCTTTTCGAGCTGAACGATGCATACGCCTATCAGACACCGATGTGGGCCGAGGGAATCGGACTTGCTCCTGAAGCGGGTGGAGGAAAGTGGATCGAGGACGGGGGCCTGAAAAAACACAACGTAAACATGTCGGGCGGGATGCTGAATGGAAATCCGGTCATGCTCAGCGGGCTGGCAAGGGCGACTGAGGCCGTACTCCAGCTAAGGGACGAGGCTGAAGGACGCCAGGTAGATGGAGCGAAAAAAGCACTGGCACACGGCACAACCGGCCCGGCGGGCCAGCACCACGCGGTTCTCATTCTCGAGAGGTAGTCTCATGGGTTACAGAAAAAAGAACAGAAACACAGCCATCGTAGGCGTCGGAGAGACAATGTTCTCAAGCCACAGGGAGGATGTAAACCAGCCCGAGATGGTTCACGAAGCCGTGCGTGACGCCCTGGACGATGCAGGAATCAGCATAGGCGACGTCGACTGCCTGGTTCACGGCAACATGGAGCTTTTCGAAATGGTGCATCAGCCGGACCTGTGGCACACGATTGGAACCGGCGCATTTGGCAAGGATTCCTACAGGCTCACTACCGGCGGCACGACGGGTGGAACTCTCGTAGCCGCGGCGGACAACCTGGTCGCATCCGGCATGTACGACTGCGTCATGGCCATCGGGTTCGAGAAACTCCAGGAGGGGCATACCACGGGCGGCATCACCAACATGGCCGATCCCCTGTGGTCGAGGAAGCTGCAGTCGGGCGCGCTTACGGATTCTGCAGCGGTCAAGCTGATATCCGAGTTCGGAGCCGAAAGGGCGCGACGGGCGGCCATGACCTACCGCATAATCATGGATCAGCATGCGTGCCTGAATCCCAATTCTCACAGAGCTTTCGGCCTGGACTGGGAACAGCTCGAAAACCTGATGGAAACATCGCCCAGGCTCATCGGCGAACTCAGGCTCATCCACATGTGTTCGCAGTCGGACGGTGCCTGCGTGGTCATATGCGCTTCAGAGGACCGGGCGAAATCGATAACGGATAAACCGGTATGGATAAGGGATCACGTGGCCGTGCACAGAGAGGAGACCCTGACCCTGTGCATGAATTATTATCCCGAAGAAACCCATACCACGCACAGGTTTGCGGCCGAGGAACTGTACAGGAGAAACGGGATCGAAAACCCGCTGGAATATTTTGACGTGTTCGAGATGTACGATCCCTCTGCCTGGTGGGGCGTGGACTGGCTGAAGGACTTCTTCCTGCTCGAAGGCGACGCGCACATGAAGCTTGTAGAAGAAAAGGAAATCATGATTGACGGGAAGATTCCCATTAATCCTTCCGGAGGCGTACTGGCGGCAAACCCGATCGGTGCAACCGCCATGGTGAGAGTGGCCGAAGCCGCCAGGCAGGTAAGGGGTAATGCAGGACCTCATCAGATCCAGCGGCCCGTGAACCATGCACTTGCATCGTCCTTCGGGGGAACCATGTGGACCATTCTTTTCATGCTCGAAAAAGAGCTGGGATGGGAGGAGGCCTGAGATGTCAAAACACTTCGGCGTAAAAGTGGAACACATTTTCGAGACCATGCCCGCGCGCTTCAGGTCGGAAGGAGCCGAAGGCATGGAGATGACATTCGGTTACGACATCGGATCAGACGGCAGGTGGAAACTGTCGGTTTCAAACGGAAGCATGTCCCTTGATAAGACAGACGACCTGTCCGGATGCGGCACTGTAATGATTACGGACCCCATGACATTTGTAGGGCTCAACATCGGAAAACTCGACGTTACAGAGGCGTTTACGGCTGGGAAGCTGAAGGTCGAAGGCGACTTCGGCGACATAAGCAAAACGGGCAGGCTGTTCAAGAAATACACGATGCCGGGAGCCGAGTCCGCCGTAGAGCAGGAACTCATAATGCTGAAAAAGACCATATCGGTGGGTCAGCGTTTTACCACAGGACCCGTAATGGGAAAATTTCTCAAGGGTCTGAAGGGAAAAAAAATACTCGCCATAAGATGCCCGGTGTGCCGCAGGCTGCAGTCGCCTCCGAGGGAGATATGCGCTGTGTGCAGGGTCAGAAACGACGAATGGGTGGAGATAGGCCCGGGCGGCACCATGCGTATGCTCGAATACGTCTACTATGCCAGCCCTGATCCGCTGACCGGGGAGACCAGGGAAACCCCCTACGGTTCAATAGGTGTGCTGCTTGACGGATGCAGGGATGATGAAGTCTTCTGGCACCTCCTGAAGCCGGATGATCTCGACAAAGCTAAAATGGGCATAGTCATCAACGGGAAAGAGACCGTGGGAACAAGGCTCAGGCCTGTATGGGCTGAAAACAGGACCGGGGCCATAAGCGACATAAAATACTTTGAAATCGATGAATAAGGTGGGAAAAACAATGAGCACAGAAAAAGATTACGCGGACTCATATGTAATTGAGGGAAAACTCGCCCTTCCCTACACCTATTTTGCCGGAAAAACCGGCAGCAGGTTCATTACCACGATCAGGGATGAGAAAAAGATCATGGGCGTCAGGTGCAACGCATGCTCCAGGACTTTCGTTCCTCCAAGGCAGACGTGCGAAAAATGCATGGAGGATATCTGCGAAAACTGGGTTGATCTCGGGAACACTGGCACTGTGACGAATTTTACCGTTGTGCGCTACGACGACAGACACCTCCCGAGAAAGGCGCCCTTTGTGCTTGCAATGATAAAGCTGGACAAAGCCGACACGCCCATGGCTCACATCGTCGAGGGCATCGACATCGAAAAAGTTCAGAAAGGAATGAAGGTCAAAGCGGTCTTTGCAGAAAAAACCACGAACACCATTCTCGACATCGATCACTTCGAACCTGCGTAATTTCCAAGATTACTGAAAACTCCTGAAAAGGGTGTCTGACACCAGAAAAGCCTGAAAAGGTGCCCGGCACCAGTCAGAAGTGTGCCGGAGCTTCACAATGTGTCTCGGAGACCACAAGCATAAAGTAGTATCTCTCTGTTATTATTAAAGGCTCGTTCTCCTGAAACCTTCCCTCAAAAAGGTGTCTGATAACCGTATGCAGACGCGCGCCGAGCTTGACTGCCTTCAGGAGAATGGCATTATTCCAATGCCGTAATGCACCCTGGATACAGACTCATAATCGGCATGACCATGTCAGTGGCCCTGCTGTGCGGATTTCTTCACAACTCATGGCCTGACGCGGCCGTGTCCCTGAAGAGGCTTCACGTATTTCTCTTCAACCTGTGCACCGGGGGAGCCCTGATCCTTTATTTCACCGCCGGCAGGGGAATCGTGACAAGCAAGGTGAAGGCGTATTTCTGCCTGACCCTGGCATACTCACTTTGCGCGGCATCCGGACTTTACCTGCCCGCGCTCGTCATCTCGCTCCCCCTCGTCATCATCGTCGAGTCAGTGCGCATAAAAAGATTCTCGTTCTTCCCGTGGGATTTCTTTGACACTAAAACGCCCGTTGGCGACAAGTTCTGTCATGCCGCGGTACTGTGCCTGAGCATGGCCCTCGTCATGGCTTCTCTCGTTATACTGAACAACGAATATTTCCATGTGCTGAATTACGAAAAACTCTCACTGGATGTATTCTTCCTCGGATATTCATTTCCCATCTCCCTCGTGACCATGTCGGTGATGTTTTCATTCATGAAGCCGGCAGAACCGGGTGCCGACAGATTTCTTAATGAAATGTCCTTCTGGCTTGTGAACCTCGGGGTCATAACCTTTTTCGTATTCATAATAATCGAATGGTTCGTGCCTGAGATTGCCGCGGCCCTTGTGCTTTCACTTACGGTTTTCGTGATTTTCTACCTGTTCATTAAAAATGCACCGGATGCCCAGCAGAAGGCATTTCTCACATCAGGGATGCTGTTTCTCGTTCTAACCGCCTTTACCGGCATCTTCTACATCGCGAGGTATTTTTTCCCTTCGCTTGACAGGTACAGCGATTTCGCGCTGACGCTTCATGCAATGGTCTCGCTTTACGGATGGAACTTAAGCGGCCTTTTCGTGATAATCCGCTTCGAGGACTTTCCCATCCGCCTGAACTCCATTCTGCCAGTCCTTCTGCACTGGATAATCGTGATCGTGCTGGCACCTTTCGGCAGACAGCTTGCCGTATTCTCAATAATGGCTATAACTGCATATACAGTCCTGCTTTTTATTGTATTCCTGAGTAAAGGAGAGAAAAAACAATGGACGTGATAACAGTACTTACCCAGGCCATGAATATTGAAAAACAGGGTGAAGAATTTTACATGGAAGCGGCCGCGCGCAGCGAGGACCCGGAATCCGCTCAGATGTTCCAGAACTTGGCTTCTGACGAACAGCAGCATTACGATTACATAAGGCGTCAGCTGGAATCTCATCAGGCAGGCGAAAGCTGGATAAAGATACCCGAGCTCGATTCCGTTGAAGCCATCGATGCACAAGCTCCGGTTTTTCCGAAGGGTCTTGCGCCGGTTAAAGACCTTCCCTCTGAACCTTCCATGCAGGACGCGCTTCTTTTCGGCCTCGGCGCAGAGGTAAAAAGCTTTGAGCTTTATTCAAAAAGTGCAAAGGAAGCGGACAGCGAGGAAGCGAAAAAGATGTTTACAAAACTCGCCGGCGCCGAACGCGGCCACTTCGACATCCTCATGATGCGGTACGAAAGCCTCTTCGACTATCCGCATTAGGCAGTATGCAGGGCCGTGCAGATATCCAGGATCTGCTTGAATTATCAGGACTTCTGACTGTTTTTTAGAATCTGATCCCCGCAGGGTGTCAGACACCACGACACGGGTGGTGCCAGACACCACGACACGGATGCCAGACCTAATTGATCCCCAGAAAAACTGAGGAAGTGCCTGTTTCCAGGCATAACATTTTTCCCTTGAGTTGTTGAAGGGTTGCGCGAAGGTCGTGTCTGTCTGCTTGTGGAGAAGACGGTTCCCGAGCAGCCTGTTGACCCGTTTTATATTGTGTTTCGGGCTTGTACGCCCTCTTGCCGAACGCCCCAGGCCTGTCAGTGACAGCTTCCCGCCAA
>Ga0272442_10005003_pt1 | contig 17890 bp, 23 predicted proteins | sample SSMForm2O_FD_200262 | JGI IMG/M metagenome (GOLD analysis project Ga0272442, IMG submission 200262) | Marine sediment archaeal communities from Little Sippewissett salt marsh, Falmouth, MA, United States - SSM-Form-2O | ecosystem: Environmental > Aquatic > Marine > Wetlands > Sediment ... | reverse complement strand
ATCTCAAAATTCTTGAAGTCCACCAGATAAATCCTAGGGAGCTAATAATGGTTGGGAACTCCATTCGCTCTGATATCCTGCCCATCCTCAACATTGGCGGAAAGGCTGTTCATATCCCAGCTGACAACACCTGGTCCCATGAAATGGTAGCCGATTTCAACCCAAATGTAGATGATTTTTATGAATTGACTCATATAGGGCAGCTACCAGATTTGATTGATCGAGTTTGACTATCTGTCATGTGCCCTTTAAAGAAGTGTTTCAAAATTTCCCTTGTCTGAGGAAATAATGCTCTCAAAAACCGATTTTATGTTATTCCTGGAAGCCCCCATGCACCTATGGGCAAAAACCCACCAGTGCATTCATATTGAATCTCCCACACCCATGGAAAGTTTCTTGGCACAACAGGGGCAATCCATAGAATCCCTGGCCAAGACCTATATTGAAGCAAATATTCTACCGCACTATGAAAATCCTCAATTTTACTGGCAGCAAAGTTTTGATGATGGCCGTTTTCAGATCCGCACGGATGCCCTCATTTACAATACGGATTTGCAAAGCTATGCCCTTTACGAGATTAAATCCTCAACCAGTGTGTCAAACCAACATAAATACGACCTCGCCTTTCAGGTTTCGTTGCTCCAGTCACAGATAGCCATAGAACAGGTATTTGTCCTTCACGTGAATAAAGATTACTGCCTTGAGGATAAGTTTGATCTTTCCCAATTCTTCACTGTCACTAACGTCTTACCAGACATGGAGAAACACCTGCAAAAAGTGTACAAGTTAAGAGAAAGTGCGTATCAGGTAACAAAAATAGATGAACCCCAACCTGGTTTTGCGTGCACCAAGCCAAACACCTGCCCTTGCCCTGACCTTTGCCATCCCAATTTACCAGACCATCCAATTTATGAGATCTCCTACATTGGGAAAAAAGCGGTCAAATTACGTGAGATGGGCATCACAGCCGCTAATGACATCCCGGCATCCTTTGACTTGAACCCGAAACAGAAAAAACAAACCAAAGCCATCCAGCAAAACAGCCCCATCATCAATCGTGAAGAAATCAAATACGTCCTATCACAAATGCAATTTCCACTGTATTTTCTCGATTACGAAACCTTCAACCCAGCCTTACCACTTTTTAGAAATTATCATCCCTACGACCCAATCGTTTTCCAATATTCCCTATTTATAATCAATGCCCCAGGTAAAGCGTCAAGCCACCTTGATTGCCTTGTCACAGGATCAAAGGATCCAGCATATGAAATTGTAAAGAGTCTACTTTCCAATCTTGGTGAAGTCGGTTCAGTGATTGTTTGGAATCAATCTTTTGAAGCCAGATGCAACAGGAAACTAGCCAGTTATTGTCCCCAATATGCCGACCGGCTGATGGTGATCAATGAGAGATTATTCGACTTGATGCTCATTTTCAAAGATGGGCTCTATGTTCATCCTGACTTTCACGGGAGTGCTTCACTGAAAGCCGTCCTGCCAGTGTTGTGCCCTGAATTGAGCTACAAGACACTATCGATCGGTAATGGTGAGCAGGCAATGTTAACCTGGGAAGCAATTTTTCATGGCCGTATACCTCAAGATTCTCTTGATGAAATTAGACAGGATCTAAAAACGTACTGCAAATTGGATACCTGGGGCATGGTCAGAATCTGGCAAGAATTAAAATCACTTTAGGAGCGCTCATGGATTTAACCTATATGATCACACAATTAAATGTTCAGGGCCAGGCATGCGTATCGCTGGCGGGAGGCTTGACGGATGAAGCGGTACACTGGAAACCAAGCCCAACCAGTTGGTCCGTTCTGGAGGTCATTAACCACCTGGTCGATGAAGAAATTTATGACTTCAGAACGCACTTGGTGCATATTCTCAACACACCCAATCATCCCTGGCCCGAGATCGATCCGCAGGGGTGGGTCACTCAGAAGGGCTACAACCAACAAAATTTTGAAAAAACATTGATGGTCTTTAACGATGAGCGGAAAACATCGATTGCCATGTTGAATAAACTTTCAGAACCAAATTGGGATGCCTATGTTGAATTCCCCTGGGGAAAACTCACCGCTGGGGATATGTTAGCGTCCTGGGTTGCGCATGACCTACTACATCTGCGTCAATTGATTGAGCTTCGATACCAGTCAACAGCCCATGTCAGCCAACCTTATGCCATAGAATATGCAGGACAGTGGTAATCTGGGATAAAAATACTCATTGATTCCCCCAAGATGACTCTGGGTGAAAATAAGAGATTACTCCACCTTGATATTCCGCACACCATCGATATCTGAAATCGCTTCAACCAGGTGTTCCAATTTTTGATCATGGGGGATGCGCGCCACCACACTGATTCTAATTCTCTTATTCTTAACACTTTTTTGCAACGTGTAACTGACCACGTGATCTGAAAATTCTTTTACAATATATCGAACGGATTTCACCACACCTTTCTTAAATGCAGCTTCTACCGTGATATAACGAGAAGAGGCCACTCGCAGGAAGCGTTTCTCAATGATATCTAATAAGGCCAGTACAATCAGTATGATGAGTGTTGTCACCACCGCAACCAGGTAGTAACCAGCCCCGACGGTCATCCCAACAATAGCCATCGTCCATAATGACGCTGCTGTTGTCAGCCCTTTGACATTAAACCCATAGCGAAGGATTGCACCAGCACCTAAAAAGCCGATGCCCGAAATCACCTGGGCAGCTAGGCGAGCAGGATCAGCTGGTGTCCCCGGTCTGGCAAATAAGAAGCCCAGGTTAATAGACAAGACCATAGCCAGGGTGGCACCAATCACAAGAATCATATGGGTGCGAAGGCCAGCTGGTTGATCATGTCGCTCTCTTTCCAGGCCTACAACCGCACCCAGAACAGCACCCACAAGCACTCTTAGGACTATCTGGAGCTCTGAGATCATAATAATATCTCTCCTTGTTAAAATAAGCACATAACACCTTGACTTTAGAACCTGACATAATACTTTAGGAAAAGGTGTGTATTTTGGTGAGGTGTGCTTTTTGTTTTACTTACCTTCACACACTGTGTGGGTTTTCTATTTTAACACAACCTGGGGGTTTGTGCCGGGTAAATGTTTGATATTCACCATCCAATATCTATCTACTACTTAGGTCTGCGCCTCAATCTTGGAGGCCAATAGTAAATTCAGTAAAAGGTTCAATATAACGACTTGGTGCAGCCAACTTTCGAATTCCACCGATTTTGCGGATTTCAATGTCAATTGATAAGGACTCAATCCCATTACCCGTCATCGATAGGGTATAAGCCCCCATCTCATAAACAGCTTCATAGACCAAGGGGTAAATCACTTCATCAGCGTCAATTTCTTGAATTTCTACAATCGTCATCTGGTTGCGGATCTTTCCTTCTTTATTGGTCACAATCATGCGAATATTGGCATCTTCAATCGCAGGAGATACGCGGTTTGATGTATTGGTGATGCCAAGCTCAATCTGAACCTTACCTTCCTCAAACATTGAAATTTTTGGTGAAAAATTTAAGGCTGGGGATGTTTCTGTCGGTTCTTGTGTGCCAGCTTCACAAGCAGATAAAAAAACAAGGACGATGGCTATTATTATTATTCTAAATTGCTTCATAGTTTTCTCCCATTGATTTATTGAGCTTATCCATCATAGCAACCCCTAACCACGAACAACCCTCATATGAGACCAGTTTATGAAAATTTCGTGACATTGCAATTATAATAGCGCTTTATCGGTAGTCTTGAGCATCTTAGCCAAAGGTTATGAAGGTTATCTAATCAGATACTCGCTTTTGTTCAAGCAACATGGTTAAACCAACCAAATCTGTGCGATCTTCCAATCGTACCCAAAGCCAACGTCCCTGAGGCAGGTTAGACGGCCGATTCAATAAACCACGGATCCGGCTGTTGAAATACTCAACCATGCCCATAACACCTTCATCTTGCTCAGGTGTCAGAATCAGGAGTGCTGAAAAGGCACCCCGTTCTGGAAATAACATACATAGTTGTTGTGACTCTCTCCGGTATCGCAACCCCCATCCCTGCTGGGCGTTGTAATACACCCATTCCGAAACAAAATCGGGGAAATTTTCAGCCAAGTAAGCCTCTAATCCATCCCAAACAGGCAGGACTTCTGGTCCGATCCATGCCTGAACCTGGGTTGGATCTGGGGTGTCTTCACGATTTAAGAGTCGCTCATAAGCCATAATATTCGTTCACTATTTTTTGTCGTTTCTAATTCCAATCCTATCATAATCCGCATAAGTTTGCCCTTGAAAACACGGGCTTATTGACCTTGATATCTGGATTTTGACAAGATTATGCAACCAGCAACCACCAAACATCAGTCCCAGTGAAACCGCATCGACGATAAAGCTTTTCTGGCTGCGAATTGCTATTCACTTTACCCGAGACAATAATAAATTCACCATCCTGCCAAGCCCGTTTGCATAATTCAATCACAACGGCTGTACCAATCCCCAGCCCTCGATATTTGGGTAGAACCTGGATCCATTCCAGAGAGGTTTCTGGCACTCGGATATCTTTTTCAGCAATACCCAAGCCCACTTTCTTCCCGGTCAGAATTTCAACGACCCATACCCATAATGTGGGATCATAAACCGGATGTCCCAACCAACTGCGTACGATGGACTCACTCACTTGCTTATCCTGGTAACAATCCGTGATCATTTGTGCCACAGCTGGTATTTGCGTGGCATTATCGACCGTTTCAAATCTGAAACCGGGTGGCATGCTCCCCTTTGGAGGTTGTGTGCAGATCAATCGGAAGTAAGCCTCTCGACGGGAGAAGGAGCTCTGACGGAAGATTGGGAAAGCGTTGTTATGCACAAGGGCAAATGGCAGAGAGGAGACCTCCAGTTGACAGGGTACGTTTTCTTCAGGATTCGCACACCAAAACGCCATCAGGCGATCCTCTACCCATAGCATCAGACTTGTGAGATGACCTGCTTGATCTCTTTGCAGGCTCAGATGTGATGAAGAACCAAGTTGTGTGGCCGTCTTCCAAAAAGCGTTGGGAAGGGTTCGGCAGGGATCATCCCGATATATCGCTAAGAGCTCTCGCTGTTGCTGTTGAGCTTCAATCACTGTTTATCCTGTGAAATTGCATCCAAACTGCTGGGCGATGAACCCCATCATCCGACCTTCTCTCAGGGTTTTGCTGACGCCAATCGATGTGTAAAAATGTTGAAAACTCTTGCAAGTCCACCTCCCGAAAGCCATGGGTCGATTTTGGATCGGTTGGTAAATGTGCGTAGATCAAATAAGCCCCCTTAGGCTTGAGCCAAGCTCTGATATTCTGTTGATATTTCTCTCGATCTTGAAAAGAAAGGCTATGGTAACAGCCCATATCAAGAATGAAGTCATAATTTCCTCGTAGCTTAAGGGATTGGCTAACATTTCCCCAAATTACTCGACCTGCCAGGTTTGCTTTGCGCAGTTTTGTGCGTGCTTCCCCTACGGCGATCGGGATCATATCTACGCCAGTTACTTCCCAACCAGCTTCTGCCATGGTGACCAGGTTCGTACCAGTGCCACAGCCGATATCCAATGCGCAACCAGCCGGGTTCGATGCAAGGAAATCCATCAATTCTGGCGGTGAAACCCCAGTGTCCCAGCGCGGATTGCCAAGATATCGCATTGTAAAATGCAGCCAGCGTTTCAAGGTCGTTAACATCCGATTTTAGGGTAAGGAAAAGCCAACTAATTCCACCCGGTATCCAAGAGAACGATGGAAGTGCTTTAATTCTTTAAAAACATACCCGATCGTCTCACAAAAAGTGCCTTCTTGAACACCGTCTTCGATTTGGGTGCCAATATTATAACAAGTATAAACCGCATCATTGGGCAAAGATTGCAGATACGACTCCGAAGCTTGGCGAAAACCAAGCTCCCCCAGAAAGTCCTCCTGTCGTTGGGCTGGATTGGGATACCATCCATCGCCTTCTTTAGGGGGTGGAAGGATGAGTTCCAATTGTGCAGTCGCTAAATCGGGCTCCCAGGCAGATGCCAATTGGTAGATATAATTCCCATCAACAAGGATCCAGGTTGAACCAACATCCGGGGTATTGAGGAAACCTTCCGGTATTTCACCATCGAGATGTTCTTTCGTGCGTGCAATTTCTGCGATGTAGTCCCCATCCACATTTCTGGTTTCAACGACAGTTTCAACCACCCGCCACAAAACCTCACCCCGTTCGTCAAAACCCAGGTATTCATAGATCCAGGTGCTTCCCTCAAGGATGGGAAAAAACTTTAGGGTCTGAATGGTGGAAGGGTATAGGGTTTGTACGAGGTCAGGGTTGATCAAAGTCCCTGTATGTTCTCTTATGGGGGGTGGTGGACTTTCATCAACCCAATCACAACCTGGGATCAGGAATAACAACCCAAGTAATAGGAGTACTTTTAGTGGGTCTCTCACAACTCTATGGTTTTTCATCTATAGTCTAAGTATACCCACACTTATGCCGTCGAAGATGGCCAAGGTTCTTTAGGGCGTATATGGAAAATTGATGCTAAACACTTGCGTTAAGTACATTTTGGAACACTGGGCGTGGCTGGGTAGAATAGTGATAGCAGGACAAAACAATAGAGGAGAATAATGGACATCAGCGGAACACCATCTACAACCTTGAAGAATGGCATCAAAATGCCCTTTCTAGGGCTTGGCACATACCGAGCCTTGGGAGAATCATGTGTTGAGGCAGTCAAATTTGCCCTCAATCACGGCTATTCAATGATCGACACAGCCCAAGCCTACGAAAACGAACCCCAGGTGGGGGATGGATGGAAAGCCAGCGGCAGAAAAAGGGCCGATGTATTCATCACCACTAAAATTCGCGATGGGAATCAGGGCCATAAAAGTACCCTCAAGTCTTTTGAAACCAGTCTGGCAAATTTACAAACGGATTATGTCGACTTGCTGCTGATCCACTGGCCAAGTATCCAGGATTTCGATCGCACCATTGCAACCTGGCAGGTGATGACTGAACTTTACCGTGAAGGGCTTTGTAAGAGCATCGGTGTGTGCAATTTTACAATTCCTTTGTTGCATAATTTGATCGAAAAGACAGGTATTGTTCCCATGGTCAATCAGGTTGAATTTCACCCATTCTTGTATCAAAAAGAATTATTTTCATTTTGTAATCAAGAAGAAATCCAAGTTGAAGCCTACACCCCCATTACCAGGGGAAAATTCTTTCACCACAATGCAGTACAGCAGATCGCTAAGAAACATCAGAAAACCCCTGCCCAGGTAATGCTGGCTTGGTCTGTTCAGCATAATATCGCCGTTATTCCCAAATCGGCCAATGAGGACCGCATTTTGGAAAACAGCGATATATTTTTCAATCTCGACTCCCAAGACATGAAAACCCTCGATAATGTGAAACCTCAAACAAGGTTAATTACTCCCCCTGATGCACCACCCTCCTGGAAAAGCTAAAGCAACACGTTTACACAATAATCCCCAAAATTAATATAGAATAGAAAACAGGCTGTGAACTCTCACAGCCTGTGTCGTTTGTCATGATCGGAAAACTAAGATCAGTCACCCTGGGCCAGATCCACCATATCTTCAAGGATCATTTCTAATGCCATGGTATGGCTGCAGCGTCCACGAGTCTGGAAGAAATCACAATCGCAATGCCAATCCCCCGCATTATATGTAACCGTATGATCGTTATTCTCCCCTTCAAATGTCACTTTAAATTGTTTAAATTCAATTCGATCACGTTCATCTGCATAACGCTTGGCTTTCTCAATTTTGCCAATCAATCCGTAGTCCATGCTGCACTTTTCCTTTCTGAATGGAATGGATACAAAAAAGAGCACGCGCAAGGGACTTTGGCGTGCTCATAAGCATTAACTTGTTTACCCAATCTTTGCATAAAAGACCTTATCGTTCACTTGTTCTATAGCTTCAGTATAAACCGAGTCTCCACCAAAGTCAACGTCGTTTTTCAAATACCAGACCATCTTCACCCCCTGTGTAATATTTTGTCCATCGGCTTATTTGAGTGTAACCAGCGCTTAAGTAGAGGTTAACTGCAGACTGATTGGAGGCTCGTACACTCAACCGGATAACTGGCATCCCCAAGGCAATTTCACAATGTGACAGGAGTGCCTGAGCAATCCCTCGCCGACGAAAGTCAGGTAATACCCCCAGGTTAGTCACCCATCCTCTACCGTTACTTGCCTTCCGTTCACCGCTGATAAAACCCACCATTTCTGTCCCCACACTCGCTTTAAACCGGACAAGGTCAGGCAGGGTCAGTACACCCAATAAATCCCAAAAGGGCCACATATCCCCCGCTGAAAAGCAGGCTTTCTCAAGGCGATAAAGCTGCGGGTAATCACGCCAATTAGCTGGTTCTATCGTCCAACAAAGTCTATTATGCTGAAGGGACTCTTCACTATTTCTGGATGCCATCAATTTCCTGTTGGATAAAAGATCAACCCGCTTTGATGCTCGTGTATATTATACTCACAAACAATTTGAGGGCTGGACTGTATTAGGTAACACCCTCAAAAGCAAGTAGAATAAAGTTATTAAATTCCTTAGATAAGTAATGGCACACCCATGAAAATAAACCTTGCCCTGGCACAATTCAACACCCAGCTTGGAAACGTCCAAGCAAACCTGCAAAAACACCTCGACTTGATTGACCAAGCGGTTGCTCAAAATGTCGATTTGATGATCTTCCCTGAACTTTCGCTGACCGGGTATGCCCTGCAGGATCTGGCAATACCTTCAGCCATCAGACCCCACCAGAAGGACCCTGTATTTTATGCCCTTTTAGAAGCCAGCCAGAAGCTCGATCTGATGGTCGGTTTTGTACATGAAGATCAGCGGCACAAATTTTACATTGCAGCGGCTTACCTCGCAGGGGGACGGATCATCCATATCCACAACAAAGTCTACCTGCCAACCTATGGCATGTTTGATGAAGGACGCTTCTTTGCCCCTGGTGATGCAATTCGGGCATTTAAAACCCGCTTTGGCAAAGTCGGGATGCTGATTTGTGAGGACTTTTGGCATGCTTCCCCGCCGTATTTACTCTGGTTGGATGGCGCTGACATCTTACTATTTCAATCGGCTTCTCCTGGGCGTGGTTTGAACCAGGACCCCCGGCTGAGCAGCTCTGCCTGGGTGGAACATACCAACCGGGCTTATGCCGGCCTTTTTACTAATTTTGTTGCCCATGCCAACCGGGTAGGCTATGAGGATGGACTCAATTTTTGGGGCGGCTCAACGATTTTTGACCCTAATGGGGACCTGGTTGTGCGTGCTCCTGATTTTGAACCAGCCCTGACCGTAGCTGAGATAGACCTGAACCAATTGCACCGTTCACGAGCAAGGCTTCCCCTATTGCGGGATGAGCGTACGGCATTGGTTTTACGCGAGCTAGAAAGAATTCAAGGTGCAGCATGATAGACCTGACCATCAATACAGATCTGGCAACAAAGATTATCACCGGTTTCATTAAGTCCGAGCTCAATCGGATGGGTTTTAAGAAGGCTTTGATGGGGGTTTCAGGCGGGATTGACTCAGCCCTCAGCCTGTATTTCTCAGCCATGGCATTGGGGCCAGAAAATGTGCTGGCGGTGCGCATGCCCTACAAGACTTCCCCACCAGAAACATTGGAAGATGCCCAAACCATGATCGATGCCTTGGGGGTGCAATCGATGACGATTGAGATCACCGACATGGTCGACCCACTGATCAATCTCCATGAGGATATGACCAAACTACGGGCTGGCAACATCATGGCGCGCATGCGCATGATCGTGCTCTATGACCAATCGGTGGCCTTCAACGGCCTGGTGATGGGCACCAGCAATAAAACGGAGATGCTCTTGGGCTATTCTACGGTTTATGGCGATTCCGCTGCTGCGCTGCAGCCCATCGGTGACCTGTTTAAGACCCAGGTACGGCAGCTTGCCAGGGCGCTGGGTGTGCCAGAGCAAGTGATCCAAAAAGCCCCTTCTGCCGATCTTTGGATCGGGCAAACAGATGAAGGCGAATTGGGATTCACCTACGCAGACGTAGATAAGCTGTTGTATCTATTGGTTGATCAACGCTACCGCCCGGAGGATTGTGTAAAGGAAGGCTTTAACAAGGACTTTGTGGACCGGGTGCTGGGGTTGATGCGAAAGAATCACTTTAAACGTGTTATGCCACCCATCGCCAAGCTCTCCCAACGTACGATTGGGTATGATTTTTTGTATCTGCGCGATTGGGGGACGTAATAATGCGGCGAGATGAGACTCTCAGCTTATTCAACAAATAAATCGTGTAGGGGCGATTCATGAATCGCCCGAATTCATTAATGGCACCCTCACCTCAATCCTCTCTATCATTTTTGAGGGCGAGGAGGCTCAATATCAATCCATTATTGATATATACATGCTTCATCGAATCCCATTCAAACCCCTCTCCCTTGATGAAGGTTGTTTTATAGAGTGCCGTGCGCTTTTCACCGCACCATCAAAGGTATTTGGCGAATATCAATACTTTCTGACTAATTTTGTTTGGAATGGAATGCGAAAGATCTTTTAATCCTGATTTATTATCCTTAGACCAAAATGGTCTGCCAAAAAATTTTGATATTCCCGCAAGAGCAGATTAACTCTTCAATTTGCTTTCATCTGACAACCACCAGCATCAAAACAATACGGATTAGCTAGAGTTGATTTTGAGTGAAACGTAGAAATGTAGGGCGGCGGCGGGATGAAATTCCAATCCCGCCCAAAAAAGAAATTTAATGTCTATTCCTTAACCTCTGGTGGGAAGAGAGAAAAATAATCACTTATGGGTGAAAATGTTTTGCGGTGCTGGTCGCATGGTCCCAAGCGATCAATGGCGTGTCTGTGTTCGGGCGTACCATAGCCTTTGTTCTTCGCAAAGAGATAACCAGGATAGGTTTCATCCAACCCCACCAACAGCGCATCCCGGTTTGTTTTCGCCAGGATCGAAGCTGCCGCAATGGAAAGCGATCGGGCATCACCTTTGATCAATGGCGTTTGGGGTAAATCAACATCAGGAAGGTTAATGTAATCCACAAGCAAGTGTTCAAGACTGCACTGCAATGATGCAATGGCACGCTCTGCAGCTAAGCATGTTGCCGGGAGGATGCCAAGCTGGTCAATTTCATCCGACGACGCAAATCCTACACGCCAGGCAACTGCAACTTCTTTGACCACCTCAGCCCAATATGCCCTATCGGAAGGATTCATCACTTTGGAATCACGCACGCCGTCAAGCTGCTCAAGAAGATCCGCAACATCGCAAGGCAACACCACAGCACCCACGGCGACTGGACCCGCCAAGGCACCCCGGCCAGCTTCGTCAACCCCTGCCACAAAGCGAAAACCTTTCTTCCAAAGGACATGTTCAAATTCTAAATTGGGACGTTCGGGTAACAACGACCGATCAAACTTATGCCTGACCATCATACAAACCTTTTCGGGCGTTCTGTCGAATGGTGATCAGGTCAATAGCCATGCGCAACGAATCCTGGATCAATCGCACCCGGCTATCGGGGTCAAAATACCAATCGATAGGGACTTCCTTAATCGAAAAGCCCTTTTTCCGAGCGATAAATAATACTTCTGAATCAAAAGACATCCCCTCAAGTGTTTGCAAGGGGAAAACATTCTCCACAACATCTTCATGAAAGCATTTGAACCCACATTGGGTATCGTGTAAACCGGGTAACACCAACCAGCGTACCATCGTGTTGAAAACCCGCCCAATCAAATGCCGATAGGCTGGCTCTTCAAAACGGCGTGCGCCAGGCACCTCTCGAGACCCAATGGCAACCTCGACATCGCTCAGATTCGGTGGAATAAACCAACTCACTTGCTCAATGGGCATCGAAAAATCGACATCGCACATCATACGATACTTCCCCCTGGCCTTGAGCATGCCTTGCCTGACGGCTAACCCTTTACCGCGCTGGGTTTCCTCATAAACCTTTAAATAAGGCTTGTTTTGGGATAAATTCTTGGCGATTGATAAAGTCTCGTCAGTGCTGCCATTTTCTACAATCAAAACTTCTGTCTCGTATTCATTTTGACGGACAAAGGTATCGATTTTTTCGATCGCTTGTGGGAGGCGTTGTGCTTCATTATAAACTGGTAAAACCAGGGAAAGAAATGGCTTGGACAAGATCATCACCCTAATAAAATTCTGGCATTATGACTAAAAAAATGGCAAGGGAACCTGGGTTGAAACCGCGTTCACCTTCCCATTCTTATCAAGGTCGGGGTGGGCGGACTTGAACCGCCGACCTCCGCGTCCCAAACGCGGCGCGCTGGCCGTCTGCGCTACACCCCGGCAGATAAGAGTATAATCCGAAGTATGCCTAAACGTCAAGACCTTGCAATCAAGAAAATTTCTCATCCCAATTGGCTTATTTGTTGCCTAGGTCTGGTTATTTTTATGACTGCCTGCCAACCACCAACCCAAGCACCAGTGCCAAGCGAGACGCTATCACTTGCTCAAACTGCCACAATTGGTCCTGTTCAACCCTCAGAAATTCCAACAGCCTCCCCCACCCCAAAACCAACGGCAACCCTATCACCAACAAAAACCGAGGATTGTCTTTCCCTGGGCGGAGAATTGCGAACCAGCTCACTCACCAGTGAATTATTAGCAGAGGACCTTTCTTTCCACATTTACCTTCCGCCTTGCTATCAGGAAGACACTCAATATGACTACCCGGTCGTATACCTCTTACACGGCCTGACCTACACAAATGAGCAATGGTTAAGTTTAGGCTTGGTCGAAACCATGGACCGGTTGGTTGCACAAGGTGAAATTCCACCTACGATCATTGTACTCCCCTGGGAGAAGCGTTTTATATCACCTCAAACCTCAAAGTATGGTGAAGCACTGGCCCTAGAGTTGGTCGATTGGATTGATGATCAGTACAGAACCGTCAAAAAGAAATTTTATCGTGCGATTGGTGGCGTCTCAAGAGGTGCATCCTGGGCTGTCCGGATCGGATTTGACCACCCAGATCTATTTAGCCGGATTGGGGCCCATAGCCTACCAACCTTCAATGACGATATCCAGCAAGTGCAAACCTGGGCGACGCAAATATCATCACAAAGTTTCCCAATAACACTGATTGACATTGGCCGTAGTGATCAGGAGGTACAATCCGCCCTCGATTTTGCCAACCAGCTTGATCAATACAACATCCCTCATGAATTTTATCTATTCAACGGCGGACACACTGAGGAATACTGGACCTCTCATTTTGACTTTTATTTGGGCTGGTATACCCAGGATTGGTAACCAATGATTACTTAAACTTGCAGTAAAATTAGGACATCAACCAACATAAACAGAAAGGGAGAATGATGTTTCAACAACTCACCATCGTCGGCTATTTAGGAAGAGACCCAGAAATGCGATTCACGCCCAGTGGCCAAGCTGTGACCAGTTTTTCAGTTGCAACCTCACGGTCTTATACCAATAATGCTGGACAAAAAGTGGACGAAACAACCTGGTTTCGAGTCTCAGTTTGGGGTGCTCAGGCAGAATCATGTAATCAATATCTGAGCAAAGGGCGGCCAGTCCTGGTCATCGGCCGATTGCGCCCCGACCCAGACTCAGGTGGGCCACGGATTTTTACTCGCAATGATGGTTCCTCAGGAGCTTCCTTTGAGGTCAATGCGATTAATGTCCGCTTCTTACCCTCAGGTGGTTCCGGTGGATATCAACAAGACATGGGCGACACCGCTGGAGGTCCCGAGGACGACGAAATCCCATTCTAGACTGGAGTTTTTATGCCACAAAAGAAAATACCGAATTTTCACCTGCCGGAAGACTTGGAAGAGAAATACGTCAATTTCGTCAGGATCTCTCATACTGCCTCTGAATTTGTCCTTGATTTTTCACTGCTGATTCCAGGGATGCAAAAGCCCAGTGTCGATTCCCGCCTGATCATGTCACCCACAGCAATTAAACTCTTTCTTCGGGCTATGGCGGAGAATTTGAAACGCTATGAATCAAAATTTGGTGAGGTCAGGCTGCCCCAGGCGCATTCCCTGGCGGATGACCTCTTCAAACCCAATATGGACCCTGGAAAATCAAATGAAGAATAACCTCGATGAATTATCCGATCGGATCAGGGCTTCTTTTGAGAACCAAAACAAAATTCGAGATGAAGCTTTATCCCACAGCAGAAACCTGACCAGGTTAGCCTCGCGGGCGATCCGTGCGATTCACAGGGATGAGGCTGACCTGGCTTTTCAACACCTTAAAGAAGCCGATATGCTGGCAAAATCCCTGAGGGAGGGGCTATCAGATCAGCCAGATCTTTATTTTACAGGTTATGCTCAGGATGCCCTAAAGGAATATTGTGAGGCCCACCTGACGGTTACAAGTATTCTGAACGATGATTGGCCCTCCCCTGAAGATTTACAGGTCGAATTTGCTACATATTTAAATGGTATGTCGGAGGTGGTTGGTGAATTACGCCGCCGAATCATGGACATCATGCGAGAAGGTCATTCGACAGAAGTAGAACGCTTACTGAATGTGATGGATGAGATTTATGCGCAATTGGTCACCATGGATTATCCTGATGCGCTCACCTATGGGTTGCGGCGCCGAACCGACATTGCCCGGAGTATTATTGAGCGCACCCAGGCCGATGTAACTATCAGCTACCGCCAACAAAGGCTGGAAAAACAAATCGCTGACCTCTCCGAGCAATTATCACATCTCAACTTGCCTGATGAAAACAATTAAAGCCTCTGATCTAGGGACATATCTATACTGTCACCGAGCCTGGTGGTACCAGCAACAAGGTTACCCCTCGGGGAATACCCAGGCTTTGGCAGAAGGCACCCAATCACATACCCGGCATGGGAACAAAGTCATCTCCCTGGGTTTTCTTCGGCTTTTAGGATGGCTATTACTGCTAATTGGACTGATCGCTGGGGTAATTCAGGTCATCCCAAATCTATTAGGCTTATGACCTGGTATCCTGCTATTCTTGTTATCATTGCACTGATCCTCCTCTGGCTGACCCAACGAGGACAGAAGCGCATGGGTTTGCCTCGAGGACGGGTGGTTTCCACTGATATGGGCAAATGGCAGAAAAACAACCAGGTCTTATTTGATCCGCACCAAAAATTAGCCGGCCGACCCGATTACCTCGTTGAGCATAAAAACACCTTAATCCCAATCGAAGTCAAAACCGGGCACACACCCTCTCAACCCTACGACTCACACATACTTCAATTGGCTGCTTATTGCCATTTGGTGGCGGTTTCCACCGGAAAAACACCCCCATATGGCTTTCTGAATTACCCAGAAAGAACCTTCAAAATCGATTTCAATTCTGAACTACAGCAAACCTTACTCTTAACGATGGGGTCGATGCGCAATTATCAACACCAAAACCAAGGCGTACCTCGTTCACACCATCAAGCAAATCGATGTGTCAACTGTGGCTACCGTGATATTTGTGATCAGCGCTTGTAAAAATACTTTTCACTATTATTTTCAACATTTTTTCAAACAAAGTATCAATTTGCATGCGCTAGCCTTTCAGGTCAAAACGTGTTAGACTCCATTTCGGAGACAAATATGCAAGAAATTACAGATCCTTGGCAACGACAAGATAAAGAGATCGTCGATGCCAATCCCCAAGAAAACGAAATTCCAGAGCAAAAGGAAAAATCTTACATTCGCTTTTGGCGGCAACTACGCCGTTTGGGGTTGGGGGATTCTGCCTTGCGGCTTGGCACAGCTATCACAACAATACTCTTAGCCTTCTTAGTTGTTTGGGTCATTGATAAGATCTATCTAGAAGGCCAATCTCCACGCAATCCTGAAGCATTAATTGCACTGGCGGAGGCAGAATCAACAACCAGCGAAACTTTAACGGAACCTCTTTTCAAGGCCGGTGGCAGCAATGCAGATGGCATTGATCGAACAGCCAATTTACACACAACGCTACCCACCAAAAATGCTCGTGATCAAGTCATTCAATACACGATAGAAGCAGGGGATTCAATTTTTTCCATTGCAGAAAAATTTGATTTAAAACCAGAAACGATCCTGTGGGGAAATCGCTATACCCTGGGCGATGATCCTCATTTCATCTTGCCGGGTCAGACCCTAAATATTCTGCCAGTTGATGGTGTTTACCATCAATGGAGCGTTGGTGAGGGGCTGAATGGTATTGCTGCTTATTATAATGTGACCCCTGAGGTTATCATCAATTGGCCGGGAAATGACCTGGACGAGGAAGAAATTGGCGACCTAGCTTTTCCAAATATTCCTGCCGAAACCATGCTTGTGATCCCTGGCGGTATTGGCACTTATACCGACTGGCGAACCCCTCGCATCACCCGGGAAGAGCCAGCCACGGCAAAACATCTTGGGCCTGGCGCGTGTACCGGAAACTACGATGGTATGACTGGGACTCTGAGCTTCATATGGCCAACCACCGAAAGGTATTTATCCGGTTTTGATTTCAGTCCTGAAACGAATCACTTTGGTATTGATATTGCTGGTAATTTGGGCAATGCCATCTATTCAGCCGATACTGGCGTCGTTGTCTATGCGGGTTGGAATGATTATGGTTATGGTGAGATGGTTGTGATTGACCATGGGTTTGGTTGGCAGACACTTTACGCCCATTTAAACCAGGTTAATGTAGCCTGCGGCGAGGAAGTCCTTAAGGGGGAAGTTATTGGTCTGATGGGGAGCACAGGCAAATCCACCGGCCCTCATTTACATTTTGAAATGCGCAACGATGAATACGGTCGGGTCAACCCATGGAATTTCCTGGAGTAATCCGCACGAGACCAAAACCTCTTTCAATATGATATCCAAACATTAATTATCAAGGCACAGCACTATGTGTTGAGGAACAAAGACAAGCTCATTCTCTCCCTCACAAACTAGGTAGAGGATCGAGGTGCGGGAGACAATTAACCCATTATCACTTCAACCTGATGATCACCACCCTCGCCGAAAATTGGTAAGGTCGCACCTTCAACTGACCTTCCATCCACGGTGATGGTTCGAATCCCCTTTGAAACCCCATCCGGGTTCTTCACCTGAATGTGATATGTTGCGCCTCTGAATTGACGGTTGATCTCAAAGCTTTTCCAGGAAGGCGGAATACAGGGATCAATCTGCAAACCATCATAATCAGGTCGCACACCAAGGATCCACTGGGTGATCGCCACATAATTCCAGGCTGCTGTCCCCGTCAGCCAGGAATTTTTCGCCTCGCCAAAGTGGTCAGCCGCCTTACCTGCAATGGTTTGGGCATAAACGTAGGGCTCGCATCGGTGCAATTCACTGATTGACTCCCGCTTTGAGGGACAAATGCGACAATAATAATCCAAGGCCTGTTCTCCATGACCCAAAATCGTTTCAGCAATCATAACCCAAGGATTGGTGTGGCAGAACACGCTGCCATTTTCCTTATATCCAGGGGGATAGGAGGAAATCTCACCCAGATGCAGTTGGTAAGAAGAATAGGGCGGATCCAGCAGAACAACCCCGTGTTCTGTCGCCAGGTGCTCTCCCAGGGACTGAAGGGCTTTGGATGCCAGGCCTTCTTGAAGGCCAACCCCAGCTATCGTGCACAAGCTCTGGGACTCAATAAAAATTTTGCCTTCATTGCAAGTCTTCGACCCAATTTTATCGCCAAAATGATCATAAGCTCGTAAGAACCACTCGCCGTCCCAACCGTATCGTTGTGTGGTGCTGGTCATGGCATCAGCTAATCCCTCTAGTTGGACGGCTTGATCTTCCTTCATTAAGTTTCGCTTGATATGCGCTAATTCCTTGGTAGCCATAATAAACAACG